>Ga0209367_1007324_pt1 | contig 15214 bp, 5 predicted proteins | sample WorMetLIZISLAND2_FD_187412 | JGI IMG/M metagenome (GOLD analysis project Ga0209367, IMG submission 187412) | Marine gutless worms symbiont microbial communities from Max Planck institute for Marine Microbiology, Germany - Olavius geniculatus... ... | reverse complement strand
AATGCAATTGGCAGCATTCAATGGCGCATCTCCGAAAACTCTCTTATAGATGCAAAAATCTCGCAGATATCTCTTACACAGACCCAGTTATAGCCAATTTTGTCCCAAATTTCGTTGCCATGGCAAGGAGGGTCGGTCGGAGAAAAATGCGATTGGCAGCATTCGATGGCCCATCCCCGAAAACCCCCATTGACGCAAAAATCTCGCAAAAATCTGTTACGCAAGCTGAGTTACAGCCCATTTTGTCCCAAATTTTGTTGCCATGGCAACCAGGAAGAGTCCAGGGTAAAATTAAATAACACCGTTAGATTGGCCATCCCCGAAAACCATACCCTAGAACCAAAAATTACGACTCTATCTTATACACAGCCAAAGTTATGACCGTTTTAATAACTGCTTAATTTTCCCCATAGGCCCCATTGTAATTTTTTTGAATTTTTTGAATAAATACATCAAATATTAATTTCAAATTTTTTAACCCCCAAAAGGCACATCCTTGCGCAAGACCGTGTCGTTTGAGCCATCGTGCGCTAAAATCCGCTGAAGGGTCTGACCTGTAGGTGAGTTTCTGAAAAAAAGGTATATGTACAGCTAGAAAAATTTTTGTGTACATTTCACCCATTTGCCGGGAAGCCCCCCTTGGAGGGATTTGCATAAAATTTTGCATGACGGGTCCCCTCGCCGACGTAATCAATCCTGCCAAATTTTACCTCAGTCGGGTCAGGGATTTTGATTCTGTGGGGGGTCGAATTTTTGGCTTTCTCATAAGAAAGAGAAGTCGCCGTTAACACAGGGCTTGAACTACCGTTCAGCCTGTGATTATAGACAGAGACAGATGACAACTAAGAACACACCTCCAGCATCGGCCTTGAAGTCCTGCTTGCTGATGCTGCGAGTCTTCATGATAATCCGCCTGTCGAGAGTCTTGGACTCGCCGGGGCTCGGAACGGAACTCTCTCGACGACTATTTGATCTTGACGGCGTCTCCTCCAGCAGATCCTGGCACCCTACCAGCCTGCAAACAACAGACGTTATACACAGTATTATAGCAAATTCTATCCATGGGTCGCTATATCATGCCACTGCTGCATACAAAATTTGGAAAGCGCTTTTTCCTACGCCAGTCCACATGCAGGAAACCAACTTCCTGATCCACTAGAATCTGTCACCAACGCTGCCAATTTTGAAAAACACCTCAAGACACACTTTTAAATTCCGTTTTTACTAACTTTTAAAGACTCTTGTGACTTTTGTACTGTATAATGGCCTAACTGTATATTTGTGCATTATCAGTACGTGACAGTGATGAAGAAGATGACGGTGGCGTAATGGTTATGGCATCAGACTTATGATCAAAAGGTCATGGGTTTCACTCCTGGTTGTGCCATTATCAAGTGGTTACTACTTGGATGGGTGACTGTGGACTGGCAAACCATCTCTGTATATAACCAGCAACCCAGTTCAACTCTGCCTTGCATTGCTCCAAGTTAGGTAAATTCAGTAATGCAAATTAAAATAATTAACGGTGTGATTAGCGCAATTCAAAAGATAACTGCCAAATACTGGCAAAAAATGCATTATCTACAAACACTAACACTGCTATTAACAGTACTGCAATAAACTGGTCAATTTGATGGTTAGCTATCTGTGCGCTAGAATACAAACCGTATCTGTAAAGTTCCACTTAGAGCTGCTGGCTTAGCAACAGTCAAGTACTGATTACACTTTGCCATCGTGCCGCTGGTGGTGGATGGGGATCGGGCATTCACTGGAGACCAACTTACAGCCCCTTCCAGTAGCTCCTGTCTCAGTGCTTCCAGGCGAGTCCCATTTCCATGATCCCACGGGATCTCACGCAGCCGAAAGTCCAGCGACATCCGAAGCAGGCCAAGCTTCATTGCAGCCAACGATAAATTGTTGTTTGCCTACAATATGACACCCACTGTTACGTCCACAACTAGTTATGGCACCGATTTTTGGGATGCTGCATTGAAAAGGTGCAGAAGCATTCTAGATAGGTGAGAGTAATAATCAACAAATTGCCATTCAGCACTCAAACGACGATTAGATAACCGTGTGATTAAAATAGTCCCCGGAAATTATTAACCCAACTCGACTCAACAATGCAAGTTACTATGATAAGCAAGTAAGCAGAATTTGCTATTACAAAATGAAAGCTCTGAAACATAATCTTGTAGTGTGGCACAATATCACGCCCTCACAAGACAAATGCATAAGCTGAGACATCAGATTTTTTTTATACATTTCACTACTAGCAAAACAATTTTTCTTGCATTTGAATTTTGCAAGTACTAAACATTTACTACACTTATATTACATTACAAACATCATAATACAACGTCTCTCAATAAAAAAACGTGTCACTTTTATTTTTTGAATAGTTATGTAAAACGTCAACCAATTCTAATAATTTTTGGCATGCGACACCAAGAAGACAGCACGAACGCAAGCATTGGACGTTGACGCTACTGTCCAACAGCACATTCAATAATGCACGACCCAGAGTGGTTCACTCGCCATTGATGCTTCAGTTTCAGCTCACCACCGTACAATCTTGAAATAAATAGAATTAATGCTAAATATGTAACAGATTTTCAATGATTTTGTGGTCTCAGTAATTTTCTGAGCTGACGCATGCACTCCACAGTATAAATTCATTGTTGTAAATAGCCAAACTACGATTTCTGCATTTCACATAATAGCGTAAAGACTGTTATGAGGTGAGGTGGGTCAAAATATTACCACTTACGTCAAATTTCATCCTGATGTTGCTTGCCAAAAATTATCAAAATCGGCCAATGTTTCACAGAGTTATACAAACAAATAAAAATGGCATGTTTTTTATTGAGACACGGCGTATATAGGATTTTATACAGCATGCAGAGCACATTATAATATATAACATTATACAACAGAAAGTGATAATAAGGAGCCACTAGCCCAGAGTTTTGATATGTTTGTAAACCCTGAAGTCAAAAAATTCTGCAATGAAAGTCATATGTTAACACATTGCATGCAGAATCAGATATCATGAGGCACCTCGGCAAGTGCCTTCTTGTCGGGAGTCTTAGTACTCTGCAGCAGTCTGACGGCATTCCGTGCCCCGGCTTCAACGGCCAACTCGACACGAATGTGATGTCTCAGGTCTTCAATCCGCAGCTCCACCGGCGTAATCACCCAATCTTTCTGTGCAGCTAAATCATGTGACAAAAACTATCACAATCAATCTCAGCTCAGCCCTTCATCCCTCCCGGGGTAAGTAGACCGAGTATCGGCCAGTCTGGCTAGGATCGTGCTCACCTACATCAAGTGTGTGATCCCACACAGCATGGTTACATTTGACACATGAATGAAGTGAACTTTCACAATGGCTGTGTCACAATGACAGCACCATGAGCAATGGTATTTGTAACAGTATTACGTTTATCACAGCAGGTAACACCGTGTACCACTGAGATGGGATCCCACGAAAAGCTACGCACACCTTTGGCTTTTTTTAACCGGCAAAAAGGCACTAACCATACTCACTTTTGTACTCGGTTAAAAAATTACAAATAAAAAAAAAACGTTTACAAAGGTTTATTGCAACATACTGTAGATCGCATCATGTGCAGTTCATAAACACTACTGAAATTCTACAATCTGTGGCAAACAAAGCAACACTAGCAAGTGCCGAAGAACATACAGTGAGCACTGGAAGGGCAGCCGACAAAACTGGTGGCGGCGTCAGATCTTTGCTTGTCAAGCCGGACCATCTGCATGCGGATGTACTCGATCTTACGCTTGGCATCACTCAACATCGACTGAGCTTCGGAGAGCATCTTCTTGTCACGAGCTGCACCACTGTTGTATGTCTCAATCATGTTCTCCGTACCCTGCTTCACCTACGGCGAGTTTAACACACCAAACGCATAGATATCAGGTCTGCAGCCATGGCCCTGGGATTCAATTAACACCTTCCCCCATCCATTAGACAGAACCAATACCACTACCGATCCAAATCGCCAGCATCCTGTGGGCCCCAATGGAGAAGCTTACAACACTTCCTAACTCCCCAAACTCCAGATTCTCTGAGTGGATTAACAGAGGGCCAATTTGGGCTTGGAAGTGTCTGGCTATGTGACTACATGTGCAAATACATAGTATTTTTGAAAGTAGCTAGGCTGTTCGGTAATGAAGACTTTATAGGTCAGTGTAGCTGTGTCTGTGCGTGCTTCACACAAAAATGTGTGTTAACACAGCATTCACCAGTATCAAACAATCTATAATTCCGATCCCCTTGCTACTTGTAATAAAACACTAAACAAAACAATTCTAAAAAGCAATATTTAAAATAAGCAGAGTTTCTGCATTTCCACAGAAAGTTGTAAAATTTTGGACCATGACTTATACAATCCAAATGAGCTTTGTGTGACCAGACCAAGAGTGTTGATGGACTAAGGATGAAATAAAAACATAAACGTTCAAACCTTCATTTCAATGTCCAGTCGTTTCTGTAGCACTGCGAGCCGTTGCGCGACAGGATCAGCATCCCCAGGCGTCGACGGTGACAAAGGCAACGATGACGTCACTGGTGATGCTGTGACATCAGCTTCAGGCTCCGCCATAATACCAATGTGACCTGCATAACACACCACAATTAAAAGCCATCAGATATCTCACAGCTCAGCAGAGAATGGAGAATACAGCTGCTATCTGCTAACGATAAAAAACCTATGTGTTCAAGTTCACCAATGACCATCAAGTGAAATAAAAAACAGAAATATAGCAGTGCAATATTATAAAACAATATTGCACTCACCAAAGTTAGTGAAGTGTTATAATACTAAAATAGTTGGCATAATTTATATTCTGTGAATAGTATAGCAGCAACTGCAGCATAGTGGTATAATTCACGTCATGTCAGCAATTAGCACCACGGCAGCTATAGCTACAGAATGTAACGGGTTATTATGAACCCATTTTACACACGCTGTCTAACACTCTAACAGTCATATTTACACTTGCATTATAATCAGCACACTGTCAGTGTTTAAACTTTCTGCAATGTCGAGAAACTGTATAATGTTTTACTGAGGGCCTTTATTCTGCAAAGTCATTCAATGACAGTAAGTATTAAAATGCAGTTATCTGGACTATATTCCTAAACCACTGGTCAACTGACTGTTAATTAATTAACAGTAAAATCAAATTAAAGTTCATTGGTTACTACAATGGTCAACGGATAAAAGATAAATCATCTATCCAAGCTGAGTTGAATGGCATAGATACTACTAATAAGAACAGCAATGTAGCACTAGCCAGTTTATGTGAAACATGCGTCACGGTTGACAGCACAACTGGAGCAAGTTTATTTACTGTCACCCAAATAAACTGCACGTCAGAATGCTATACATTCACAGTGGCCTAGCTCACTCTGTACAGCAAAAGCTCTCATTCTGAGCCAGCTCTGAGCTCTCTACTGTTCGACTTTTTCAATGAGACTTCGCTAATCCCACAATGTAAATAAGTCAACCAGTAAGTAAGTAAGAAAGTAAGTATAAGTGCAATAGTAAAGAAGGTAACTAGTTCAATGAAACAGAAAAGTAACAATGCATCGAATTCAACACTAAGTCAGCAAGTATTCATTTTCCGACCGGCTGCACCTTTGGCATTATGCCAAAAAATGTGATACTTGGGTGACTGGAAAGGTAATCACGGGCCTGGCGAAAAAAGTGCAAGCCCCACAGAACACTTTCAGCATTTTCTGATTACATGTTGAAGATAGGACGTAGTTACACCACAGTACACTTCATGAACTGACTCTGCACAGTCATTATGAGCAAAACAAAAACAACAACACAGTAAAGAGCTTGTGAGCAGTTGATGTGAATATTGGTGATGCAACTACTAAAACTAGGCTGATCCTGAATACACGACAATACAGCACAGACAAATACGCAATGACTGAATGACTGAATGAGTGGCCGGCTGCTGAAGCTGCTAGCTGACTAGCAAAAAGCCAGCAAACAACATCACAACTCTGTTAGATAGGCAGACGCACTGTGCCAGAATTACCGTTCCCACCATCTACCAGTGCGACGGACCCACAATAAAGCCAACTGACTGTGTGCCACATTAGCAGATGGCATATAACAAGCTGCAGCATTCCCGACTACATTATGATACAAAAAACTCAATAAAAAAATCATACAGAACTTTTTTTCACTGCATACATAAAGCTGCTTACTATGTAGAAATACGGGCACACATAGCATGTATACAGTAATGATCAGGTATAAATACAACCAACTGCAAACGGCCTTGCACATAGCAAAAGTACTCATTGTAAGGATGAGTTTTTTTGTGATATTATGCAAGGCCATGGTTACATGCAAACTGAAACATTTACAAAAAAACCTTCCATTATGCAGCTGTCCTATGGGCCAAAGGTCAAGGAAAGTAGCCGAATGTCAGAAAAATCATAAGAAAATAAGGCGACCAAATTTACTGTCAACAGTAAAGACAAATTTTAAACTTTGTACAAATTATCAAATGACACGTCACGAATTGTCATAGCATGAACGGACAGCCTGTGAACAGTCTAACAGGTGAGCTGCAGTTAGGCTTGAAACACATGGGCATATAAGCAAAAAAAACCAGTGGGTTTTACTGCGTAAACCCACCTAAAAAGCCAACCCTAAAAACCCACACTAAACTTAATGCAATTTTAATTTTTTTCTGTTCCACTGATGATGAAATGTTTTAAAATCATTGTGGTTTTAAGTTATGAATTTGCAAACTTTTCGATATTTACTAGATCTAGCCCACATGATCCTAATAACCAGTGGCTTCTAACCCTAAATCTGGTGGGTGCAGCTTGCACCCAGTGAAAAATAAGGGGGGGGAGTTTTGTTAGGGGTGTAGATAGCCCCTTGAAAAAGGGCAAATTTTGATCTAAACCCTTAACAAAACTTCCCCTGCAGAGAAAAAAAAGGGCGAACTGAGTCAAAAAGTGGGAAAAAACTTGAGCCAGAAAGCGGGGAAGAGTTGCGCCCAATTTCGATTCCTGATTTGGGAGGAATAGAAGCCACTGCTAATAACTTAAGTTCGGCCTTTTAAAAACCGGGTTCAACCACCAAAACCCAATAGAAGCCGCATGTTTGGACTTTAAAAAAACGTTGTTTTTCAGCGAGGCTGTCATCATGTCATGTACCTGGTCGTTGCGGGGTGGTAGGTGCCGGTGAGCTGAGGTGATCAGTGCAGACATCATTGGTCATGAGTAGACATGTGCGCACGTCATTGAGCTCCTGGTTCAGGTTCTGCAGGGTGCTGTTCACCTCGTTCACAATCGTTCTGACCCGAGCCAGGGACTTCTTGTCACTGGTCGCACGGCGCATGTTCTCCGCGCCTTCCTTGATCTTCATCTCTTTCAGGATGCGTCGCCGCAAAGTGTCCTCCAGCTCCCTCAGTCGCTTCTGGACTGCCTCCATCGACATCTCGCGCTCGAACCCGAACCGCTCCATTACCATCAGCTGATAGTGACAACGCACGCGCACACACAGGTCTGCTAAACACTCAGCCTGATCAGAATTTATCACATCCCAGACTGACCTATTGAATGACCCGAAAACGGAGTCTATCACTCTGCACTATCAGTTCACCCACAACAACTTCAGAGCTCCATCATCGATTCGCTTTATCTCAGTCGCTTTTTAGGGCTATTATTAATCACCACTCGTGAAGGAAGCAGGTAATGCTTTAGCTGTGTTGTTCATCTCTGTCTTCATACAGCAGAGAGCCAGAAGAACAAACTATTTGAACTTCAGTGTTTTCCAGTACACAGTTAACGAATGGACCCACTGTTGTTTCACTTCACCACGCTTAACCTGAAGTAGCTGCGAAAAAATGGCAACAAGGCACAACCTTGGGCAAGTTGTTCATGACCTAGTGCCTGTATCATTTGCAGTATATAATTTTTATCCAAGTAAAAATCAGATAACAGTGGAATGTGGAAAGGGCGGTTTCCTGACAGTTTAAGAAGAAGATAAGCGCCACACCCGCAGATTGCAGTCCTGAGAGAGCATAAAAACTAGCATGATCATCCAGTGCCACTGATCCAGTCTCCTCTGCGAGATGTCTAGCTACAAAAACAACAGATGCTTTTCTCAGCTGGCTAACTAATCTAAGTAATGTTATTAGTTAATTAATCTACTATTAACGAAATTGCTTTGTCCCTACACCATATTGCTGGTAAGTTCCAACAGATTCATCATTCCATCTCTAACTGTCGAGATATCACAAATAATAAAAACTCCTGTAAAACAATCCAGAATTCATAAAAGTTTCTGGAAAAGCTGACCAGTCTTAAATAATCACAAACACAGGAACAAAATTTTGAATTTCCGTTTTATTTGTGTGGACAATGGAGAGCCTTGGAGGGTTTCTAGGCAATAACGTGCTACACAGATTTGTTTTACCCACTTACTTTCTTACTTGCAGCAACTAACATCAGTCAGATGAAAACCACCAGTGTGAATGGCCCTGGTGCAACTGAACGCCGGCAATCTGGCCCCGCAACGCATGTGCCTTTTGTCAACGTCAACTCAACCTAATGGCAGATAGGCGCTACGGATTCCTGTGAAACGAACATTATACCTATAGCACAACCCGGAAACACAGTTTAACAAAGCGTTAACTATAGGCACCTAGCAAGAAACAAATACATTTTAAGACAGTCTTAGAGGTGGGCAAGCTATGATTTTTATCACAGTGCTTTCACTGAACAAAAACTCAACTTGTGCAATGTGCATGAACGAAGATTTAATGAAATGCAACCACTCGGTCTAAATGCTACAATCCGACTTTCAGACAACTACGAAACCATTAATACAACCAACCAGTCAGTCAAAAAAACACACACACATGAAAAAAAACTGAAAATTAATTACTAAGAACGGACAGAAAAAAACTTTCTAGAAACATGCACGGTACACTGCAGTCTCGCCCAAGGCCAGTGGTTTTGCCAACTGAAAGCTGATATGTATAACTATAAGGATGCCTAAAATCATTTTACTGCCTGGCAGACACTTAAAAAGCAATGCACTTAAAACGGCCACTGCTTTTTTATACAACCTCTCAGCGTTTTGACAAGCAGATGACTGCGCAACATAAAAAGCATCTTGTATCTAAAAATCTGCTACACAGCAGAAGCTCTTGCCTATAGACACTAGACAGCCCCCGCTCACTTGGGTAGAAGTGGCCGATTAAAGCAGAAAGAACCAAAAACCAATGCAGTGATTCACTTCATGGGCTTGGCGCAGCAGCAGCACAACCGCCAAGCAGCAATTATCTGTGTGGTCATGTAAACAGCGCCAGTGACCAGCCGCAGATTTCCAGGTAACGTAACCAGTAATCAGTGCACGGGGGAGGCGAGCAGTGAGCAGTGGGCGGTCATGGCTCCAGCGTAGGCGTGCAGTGTCGCGCGCCTGCCTGGACGCCGCCTCATCACAACCTGGTGTGGTTTGGGAACCTGGATTTCACGTCTCCCTGGAGTGTCTGTCACGGAATCTGTGTTTAGAGCCGCCCATGCCTGACGATCGCTGAGTGTGGACGTTGTAGGCGGGCTACGATTGCTGAAAGGTGAAGTTACATAGCTCCGCCTACCAACACACCCCACTTTCAGTCACTATCAACCCACGCTCCAGGACAGTCCAGGCATCAAAGAAACTCACATTGCGAGACATACTCATCACAGCTGCTTCGGCTTTGATGTACAGCAGACTTCCATGGCCGACCGCAGCACCACGGCACGTGGCCATCTCTTGACCACCCGCCCATCAGTCCACCGTTAGTTTACTTCCAGTCTTCCAGTGACTTGCCTATTGACTGACCCAGTCCAGGGTCGCCCTCGTTATGGACCAGGACCATCTGAACCCTGGATCCAGGTGTTCCGGCAGCTGGTTTTCACGCAGCCACTTCCAGCGTTCAGCTCTCTAGGTCTGCTAAACAGACTGGCATCAACCAACACTGCTGTGCAGCCAATCTTGCCAGCTGCAGTTCTTCTAAATTTAGGCATGCAGTCAAAGCAATCATCCGTTGTATAGCTGCTGTAAACTACATATATGGCCCACATAATAAATTACTTTTTATTTATTCCAGTTTATCAAGCAGCACATATTGTATATACGGTACATATATAACATTTGACAAACAATACACTGGTCGAATGGCCAACACAGCCCTGTTAAAAAACCTCTTATGTGCAGCCAAAAAATGTTTAAAAATATATTTAAAATACAGTCAAACGTGACAGTAATATAATTTAAACTTGAACCCAGAAACAATCTATGACTTGCCCAGTAAAGCATATGATAAATCAACAGATCGCAATTTAGTCTTAAACGCAGATAAATTCTTGTCTTGTACTAGAGCAGCAGGCAAACGACTCCACAGTGCGATAACATGAACTGCGAAAAAATGAGCACGTACATTAATACCAGAATCAGGATAAAACAACTTAAGTGAGTGACTACGTGCACTATTGTACTGAGCTAGTTTACACCCTGCAGTGCTTCAGCGCGATATCCAGTCGATGGCTTCTTGGTAGTCCATGAAGCTGTGTCAAGCAGCCAGTGAACTTTGTGACGGACTAGCAGTTGTGCAGCAGATAAAGGTTAAAGTGCACGTACAGCTCTTTATGGGAAACACATCGCAGAGCTACAGAATGTCACCTGCCACATAGGATCACACTGCCACCTGACAGAGGTGAACGCGCCTCACTTTAACCCCAGTCACGATGTTCAACTATCTGTAGTTGCTGTCTGCAGCAGCTGCAGGTTGACCCTTTCTCTGTCCTCCATGACTAAAATCAGTGTCCCCTCATATACCAAGTTGCATGGAAGCACTGCTGCCCTTCACTCTGCTAACTATGTAACTGTGACTTATATACTGGCAAGCCAAGAATACCGCAGTACTTGGCTTGACAGTAAATGCAAAGATAGAGCTTCAGCGCTCTGTGGTTTGTCATTTAGCTTAGCCAGTAAACATGTCAAGCTAAAATTTACTGCCTGTTAAAGATGGCACACACCATGAAGTGGCATATTTCTCCCTCGCTATTAAAGCTGCTAATACGCCATTTAGGCAATCCTGTATGAGACCCCAACCCCTACTAGCCAACAGCTGAACAATATATCTGTATTTTTGTATTTGACAGGACTACGTTATGTTATTGGTAGGAGATGACGTAGTCTAACATTGAGCAGACCCAGTTAATTGACTCAGGCAGCAACTCGGCAGCAGTCAGTCGCTGCCGTGCTGTCGTTTGTATTTTATGTAGAATAAAGAGGGATTTAACCTGAGCTATACAGAGTGTCAAATGTGTCTTGCAGTAGCATAATCCCCAAACATCTATGACCTGCTACCGCGGAGCTAATTAGCCCCCTCAGCTATCACAGCTAATACATTCATGGCAAATGCTGCAAACCCAATGATGATTAGGCATCAGCCACTTCAGAACTGTTATAATGACAACAGGTACACCCAGCACCAGCAGCAAATTAGCTCAACAACCCACATAATAACACAGTGTACAGCAATTTGACAAGTGAGAAAACAAATGATTATAATTAAACATTCCTTTCATCATGACCAATTGTCTCTCTGAACTGTGATCTATAAAAAACTGCAACTTTAGTTTATGGCCATATGATCACAACTCAGAGGCACTATTGACTGTCAGGCTGCACAAATAAGACTGCTCAAAATCTGTTTACTAACGCTGTATATTTAATTTTACGGCTAAATTATGATGACCCAAGCACCCGGACACCTAACATTATCAAAAAGTGCATCAAAATTTCCACTAAATGGCTGTCATTCATTCACTTACATACACACATCTAACCACACATGTCTAAGCAGACAATGCCAAGAAGACAATACTGCTTGTCATGCTGAGACAACAAAATGCACAGTGTACCGTAATCACCACACAATCGAATTAGAAGCACAATCAGAGATCGCAAACCTCCGCCAATGCTATGTCAATTTCTTTCACTAATTACCAGGTGGCAGCACCACTGTAATCTAATAACCTTTAGCTGGGCCAAGTCAAGCCTAACCTTCCCTGAAAATGTCAGCCTAATGAACTCTAACTTTTTGTGCAATCTTGGTAAAAAGGTAATATGTTGTTACTAGCCTAAGAGAGAGCACTTGAAAAGCAGGGGGAAACGCCAAAGCAGGGAAAATGTCCATGGGGAAACGTCCACGGTTGACAGACCCAGGGGGAAATATCTGTCTTCCAGGCCTACAGCCCTGCCTCTATCTCTGACAAATGCACCACCCTATCCACCAATGGCAAAAAATCTAATTTCACTGTCCAAGATGCACCCTCTAAGTTAGGCCAATCTTCCCTAAAAATTTCAGCCAAATCAGCCTGCAACTTTTTTACGTAATCCTGCTAACAAACAAACAGAGAAATAAATAAAAGGAATCACACAACCCCACCTTCCTTGGCAGAGGTAATTGTAAAGCACTCAGCCAGTGTGTACCTCCACCAAGGCTCATCACAGGATACACCCAGTAATAATTAACAGCTGTCATTGCTTTCATCTCAACATATTTATATAAGTGACTGCCACATCTCTCATGATTATACATCAGAATTACTGGTGGTAATGCTGTATTATGCTATGATAAAGAGTTTCATTAGTTTTGGCAATGTCTGCAGTGTGCATAGTGTTTGGACTTCACGCCAGTCAGCTGAAAACTGGATTTCAGTTTTAGCTAAGTGATGACGAGTGACTCAGGCACGTCATCTCGGTATGATATACACAGGGGGCAGCAGCTATTTCAACTGTTGCTATTCCGACAGCCACTATTCCAACAAAAGGCATTCCGACTGAAATTCACACTGACAGACATGTTATTACGCTTTACATTCTCGTACACCAGGAGGCGATAATGTCGTGCAATGGACTATGATTTTGTACTTAATATTACAATTACGGTTTTCGCCTACAGTTACGATTAGCGTTAGGGTTAGCTATTTTGGAAAAATTTATGTGACAATAAAGCACACCACAAGTAAGCGTACAATATACGTTATAAGTTCTATGTAACTACAAAACTTGCTGACTGGCTATCCAGTGACGGCCTATTTGGTAGGTTTGAGATGCCAGTTGGTCGACTGAGGCTATGTGTAATAAGCGAATGCACAAATCTGCGGATGTGGCAATGGGTAAAAGGCGGACAAAATCTGCAGATGCTAAGTGCGGATGTGTGAGTAAAAAAATGGATGTGCGGATAACAGTTGTCACGTACATTACCAGTTCTGAAAGTTGTCGAATTTTTTCAATCACTCGCTCTGTAATTAACTGCTCAGCGAATGCTTTGGCGTCAGTCGTTTGAAGTCTGCCACTGTGAATTACTTCACAGTTCACACTTTGCATAGGCCTAGACAACAATAGGCCCCATGGCCAGGACTGCGAGTATACCGATCCAGTCAGTTAAAGGCGCTGGCTGTTGACTTTAGCTGGCCATCCGGCCGACCTGGGCTGTATGCTAGCTTAATTGGGCCCCACCCTTGCTGGCTCAAAGTGCCAATGGGAATGAGCTCCCACCTATGCGAAATCTTCTTCTTCTTCCGTCACAAAGCATGGTGCCCAAACGTCTGTCGCCTAAAGGCCCCAAATGAATAGACGGTTATACACTGCTTAGGCCCTATTGGTCCAGAGGCATGGCTGAGTACGATGGGTAAAAAGCGGATGTCCTCCGCATCGACATCCGTCTTTTACCCGTTGCCACATCTGCAGATCCACACATCCGCCTTTTACCATCGTTCGTCGACTGACGATCCAAGTTGCTACATCCAAGGTCGACAGTCTCGGCTGCCACTCTTCCAACAGCTGCTGAGGGTCATGGCGGCTGTTGGAACAGCGACTGTATTAATAGTGGCCTGCGACCGATGTATGCTACCAATGTGACATCAACACATTGTAGCCACTAGCGTGTGACACCAGTGTACAGCAGGGTGGCACAAACGTACAAGTGTGATTTCTTTGGCAAGTATTGTAGCTATTGGTGTTTTATCACCATCACACTTCTGCACATGGCCATCTTTGCACTATGCACTCAGCACTACTTGGTCCACTGGTCAGGAGTCTAACTTGTTGAAGTTTGACCATACATATTCAGACTAAAGAAAGAATCAATCAAGAACAAAAACTTCTGCAGAAAACTATGACACCAGTTGCGCCATAAGACATACGACAGATGTCACTTACGAACATGCAGAATACTTCCCTCTAAACAAGTCCACACCTGCTAACAGCAAAATAGACATACTCCCATAGTCCCCTACCTGGTTAGCCGACGGTAAATATTCGGCAGCCATGTTGGTACCTCTTGCCTTCGTACAAAACAACTTCTTTGGGCAGCCTTCAGCTATAATCCAACCAAAGCTGTTGCTGTACCGAAGATAAAACGCTGGAATTCATGATGAATCCCATTAATTACGACTGTCATCAGTAGTAAACAAATCCGTAAAACTTGTCAATAACTTTTCATTTACCTACAGATCACGTGACCAAAACTCCTCGACAGCGACTGTGATTGGCTGGAATTGATTGACTCGAGTTTAGGGATGGGTAAATATCGCAATTTCGATTTCGAAGCGATATCGATACGATTTCGACATTATTTCATGAGTACGCGCTGAATTATCGAACCCATTCAAGCAATTAATAATTACTTGTATATTGTACACTGTCGCAAACTGAACAGTTTAAATGACTATTGAAGACAATTTTGTTTGGGCGTTGAGAGGGCGGCGCATATTGTGGCTGGGGCTGGCAGTTATAAATAACACAGCATATAATGTGGTAGGCCTCTATAGCCTATGCTGTGTAAATAATTAAATTGCCCCACTTAAATCATGTTACTTACTTACTTACTTACTTACTTACAATCATTCAGTGTGCTTGAAACCATGGTTAGAAACTGTAGACTTTAATGTGAAAGTGAAACAGCCTAGGATATACTCAATGAACTCAAGCGGACCGTCTACTGGCTTGACCATCGTTGGCGATGCCCCCACGTCGACCTGAGCAGCTTACGGATTCAAGCTTGTTAAGGACTACTTCGTGGGCATTCGTGGAAGGGAGTGACATGGTAAATTAAATTGTCCACATCCCCGCCCCATCCCCATCAAATT
>Ga0209367_1007323_pt1 | contig 15217 bp, 14 predicted proteins | sample WorMetLIZISLAND2_FD_187412 | JGI IMG/M metagenome (GOLD analysis project Ga0209367, IMG submission 187412) | Marine gutless worms symbiont microbial communities from Max Planck institute for Marine Microbiology, Germany - Olavius geniculatus... ... | reverse complement strand
TTTAACCCCCAAAAGGCACATCCTTGCGCGAGACCGCGTCGTTTGAGCCATCGCGCGCAAAAATCCGCCGAAGGGTCTGACCTGTAGGTGAGTTTCTGAAGAAAAAAGGTATATGGATAGCTAGAAAAATTTTTGCGTATATTTCACCCATTTGCCGTGAAGCCCCCCTTGGAGAGATTTGCATAAAATTTTGCATGACGGGTCCCCTCGGCGACGTAATCAACCGTGCCAAATTTTATCTTTATCGGGTCAGGGGTTTTGATTCTCTGGGGGGGGTCGAATTTTCGGCTTTCCCATAAGAAAGAGAAGTCGCCGTTAACACAGGGCTTGAACTACCGTTCAGCCTGTGATACGCACGCACAAGAGTACGGTATGTATGCGCTAAGTCGGCGCAAACTCCACTATTTGGATTTGTTGCAGACTCATTAGACGACAACGCGTATCACAAGTTGCACAACATCCTGAAATGTCACGGATTTATTGTTTGCTTTCGGTTTTTATTATGAAACTTATTGCACAGCTCTTCGTACTCGTATACTTCGTGTAACTTTAAGTTTTTTGTGAATTTGAAATTTGGAACTTGGTCGAAATAGACTTTGAAGCTCATGGCTTTAAAGTTTAAACAGTCGAGTTCTGACTTGAAACAGTTTTGACACACTAATAGTCTTACACGGCTTGTTGCAGTTTTACAGTGGTGGCCCGAGAAAAACTGTGAACGACAAAACCGGGAAGTGATATAAACTTAGGTTTAGATAATAAGGTTAAGGATAAGATTAGTGTTAGGGTTAGGAATTAAGCTTCGGGATAGGGTTAAGGATTAACGTTCGAAATAGGGCTAGAGATTAGCATAGGATTAAAGTTAAGGATTATGCATTAGTGATAGTGATGGGGTTAGTAATAAAACTAGGGTTAAGGTTACGTTTAAGGTTCGTGTAGTGAGGAAGTTTTTACGTTCCCGGTTTTGTCAGTCTCGGTTTTGACCATAGATGTGATAAACGTTTACAACGTTTACAAAAAAAATCTTTGTAAACGCGTTTATTATTTTGTCAACGTTTATTTCAATAAAAATCACATAAACGAAACGAAGCAAAATTATGACGAAAGCCAAGCTATAGTGCATTGCGTTCGATCACTGATAGAGTTCATTGGGTCACGGTGCTAGTGACGGTAAACAGGACAACTCAACTTAATTTTCACGTACATGTAGCTATAAGATTAAAGTAAGTGAATTCTGGGCACTTTTGTAAAACGGTTGTCATAGAACTGGAGTAAGACATTCTTTGACAATGAAAAAACTTTTATTGGAATTTGGAATTATCCAAATAATAGGCCTAATATTCAAACTTACGCTCTGTGTACGTTTACTTTTAGTTTACAAACGTTTACAATCTTTTTCCTAATAAACGCGTTTATTAACGTTTAGTATAATTTTTGGACGTTTTACACATCTATGGTTTTGACAGGGAACCGTACAGCAACCGTACAGTTGTAAAGCAACTTCACAGCATATCGACGGAAGTAGAGTTTGGGCCCGTACGTTGTTTCAGCGGCTGGGTCTACGTCTTCGGAGTAACGAGCAGCCATCCTTGCGTCCAGACGACTTATATCGGTGGCAAAATTCGAAACATACTTCGTTTTTTATCACCCGCGAAAAAATAAAGAAACATCGTTCCATACCCCTTTCGCCAGCCCTTCAACTTGTCGTCACGGAAATTGATTCTAGGTGCGCTTCGTCATATTAGCGGGCGGAAGGTTGGCTGCCCTTTCCCACCCAAACGCGACGAGGCTCGACTTAATGCTAAATTATTTCCGGTCCTGCCAAGCGGCTGAATAGCTTTCATATATTTATACCAAGTCGTCCAAGACTTCAAAGCAGCGACATGTAAATTTACTGTCGTCTGCGAAAATCTTAAAACTTAAAGGCTTAAAACAGCGAAGTGTTTAGTGACCGTGCTCCTCCCTTAAGATTGAGCTTTCGGCTTTTGGTCGTTTGTGAACCATGACAAGTTTTGTGGCACATACTTCCAACAAAAACTTAGACCTAGTAATTGGTACGCAAGACTGCGACTGTAGGCCTTTGAAACACTGTTTCACGGGCAGAGTCTCCAAACAATTTGCAACAAAGCAATCTTAAACGCGTTGCTACGTTTCACTCCGCGTAAAGAAAGAAAAAGAACACTTTTTACTAAGTGAAAGATTCATACAAAATAGACGGTTGTACACCGTTCCACACAACTCTAATTGGACCAGAGTGAGCGGAGTGATTTTCGGTGCAAGGAGATGAATCTTGTTCGGTTCAGCATCCGTTTTACGGTCCTGGCAGACAGAGTGAGAGACAGGTCGAGTTTGTTCCTTCGCGTTATTGGTTTGCGTAGTTAACCGCGGCGATAAAAATAGCAGGAAATGTTTACGATATGGTCGCGAGCTCTGCAAATGTCAGTAGTCGGACGTTGCTGAGTTTGACGAGAGAGAGAGAGAGATGAGAGGGGAGCGAAGGATGGTGCGTGGATAAAAATAAACGGCGCCGTCCTCCTCGAACGACTAACGCTCGCAGAATTCGTTCAATCGTCACGCGGAGTCGTCACAATGCATGCAGTCCACACGCCGACAGCGTGTTCCCAATTTCAAGCCGTCGACGGACTTTCGGCAGCCGCGGCCGTCACTCGCCACCTGGGTCCGGGGTCAGGCGAACCGAAAACATCAGCCTCTCTCTCTCTTTCTGTCTTCCCTCTGACTAACTGTACGTGTGAGGTAACAGCAAGGTCCATTATCAACACCCATCATCATCACCACCGCCGCAGTGCACACTCCGCGATGTGATGTCTCGCGGGACTTTTTGACGAATCGGTGACGACGTGAACACCCTGCTAGGATAAACTCAAACTCCATTACGCCGACTTTCACCAAAACTTCCCTGCGTTTCGGTAAAAGTCGTGAACGCGGATCACGTTGGTCGCAAAGTAAGCGTAATGGAATTCGGACTTTAAACATCATCGACACACGGTCAATTTTCCACCTCGGCCGCCGTTCCCTTGACATTGCTTTCGACACGATTCTTTGCGCCGGCAAGACGATGAGGGATATCGATACCAGGCAAAAAATGACAAACCACGATAAAAGCGTTCTCCGTAAAAGCAACGTCACTCATCATAGTTTTCCATCCCGTATTTTGGTTTGTAATGCATTTATTGCTCAACTGTACGTGCAGTTTCCAATCGCTACTTTTTTCGCCATTATACACGCAAAGAATATCGAACTCAGATAATTAAAAACAAAAACCTACCATTTGTACAGACTAAAAACCAGAAAGTATTAAATGTACAGATTAAAAACAGCTGAACGCAATTTGTCCATAAAAAATAAATCATTTGTAATTTTGTACGTTTATGTTTTAATAAAAACAAAAAAAACGCAGCATTAAAAAGCATTTAAAATATTTTTTTAAATAATAAAAACACAACAAAATAAAAAAAAACATTAAAAAATAATTTAAAAACATAAAAACATGTTTTTTAAACTTTTCTTAAAAACATAAAAATGTTTTACATCTATAATGCATTACAAAGGCATCGCGATTTGCGTGTTGGGATATTTTATTCTGAGGTAATAAAAACCTTTGAAGTGGGCTCGAAAAGTGAACGTAAAGAAATCTAGCAACAAATCATGAGAAATTAAAAAAAGAACATCAACAAAGATTATTAGCAACAGTGCTAATTATTTTGTTAATTATCTTGTTAAAGGGTTTTCTATGTATAATTTTTCTTCCGACGCCCACCTGAAACAAGTGGAAACCCCCATTCACTCCCATAAACACAAAATAGCCTACGATAATGTCAACTCGTTTTTACGCGCGAAAGCAGCTATACTGCTTTAGCGCGTCTTAGCCATCTGTCCGTCTGTCCGTCCACCTGTCACACAGGTGGATCAGTCAAAAACGGTGCAAGCTAGGATCACCAAATCTTCACCATCGGCTGCCTGGAAGACTCTGGTTTCAGGACCAGTAGAGCTTTTCCATATATTTGAAAGGGTGACTAACGAGCGAGGGTGCTAAATAAAAAGGGGGTGGGGAAAATTTGCGATTTTCAGCCAATACTGATTTTCATGCTCTGGATATGGCGCTAGACGTCATCCGCCGTCGAGTCTAAACGAAACATCGTTGTGAGCTTAGATTTCGTTCGCATCGGGCCTTCACTTTAGCGTTAGCTGGGCTTTTCTTATAACCATAGCTATAAATGCTGCAAAACCCCAAACATGTCTGTCAGACGAATACTGTACTGCAAATGTGTAATAAAAAAGATGCGAAAAAAGCGAGTTTTGACTTTAAAAGTGAAACAACAAAGGAGTGGTAAAATTTATTCATAACGTTTCAAGTAATATCTTGCAAAGAGACAAGCGGACAAAGCACCATAAATGTTTATCTACTTTATTCCTTCCGTAGATGTATCAGATAAGAAAGATTCCGAGCAGAACAAAAATTGCAAAAAACATCCACAATCTGAATAGATCAATAGGCCTAACTGAACAACATCAGCTGACTGCGGCTTACCGGTTTGTCGGCTCAGTGCGTGACTTCCGTGCGCGTGCTATCTTGACCCAAAGTTATAATCAAGCCACTATATAGCCTACCGGTCGACTATCTCAACACTATTCGCTTACAATGTCGGCCTAGGCTTTACATCGAGTCATGAATCTAACGTCGGCGTTTCTGTCGACTGTTGATCGCTCACAAATCGTCTGGCTGTTGTAAGCGCAGAGGTAAATAGTTTCTGTCGGAGTCTGGCTGCTTGCTGCGTATCGGCCGCTTGCGCAACAGCCAGACAGACGCTCGTGTGCATGGTACTATTATATGGTCGTTCACCTGGCCGCTTCCCGGCAACTGTGAAGTTCAGAGTCGGTCTCTTCTCAGTGCCGTCGAAGGGCCACTGACACTAATGGCGTGGTGATAGCCTGGCAAGAGGACAGGCCGCAGAGGGCTAAATTTTAGTTAGTCGAGAAATTTTGTCATTGTCGAAAAATTTTTTGGAAAAAAATATAAAAAATCTGGCTGAAAACCTTTTATTTTGAGGGAACATGACGGCATAATTGAAATTTTGAGCACCCATAATCTCCTTTGTCAGAAATTAGCAGCTGTATGCAGGAAAATTGTAACTTTTTGCCTTGCCTACTTTTTTTAACCCAGGACGTCGCTGAATTCGACACTTTGTCGTCGCGGAATAAGACATAATAGCGGCGGAATGGACGCATAAAACCCACTGTTTTTGTTTTTTTCTTTGCTGTCATTGAATGACGAATAAAGTTGTATATATATTTCCTTCCACGGCATCGACTTTTTATGCCTTTACCTCCGATACTATCATTTATTATTCGTCATCACAGAGGGGTTTAACGTGACTCAAATAATACGCATCATTTTTATGACGACGCCAGTAACTGTCAGATGAGTAAGTCCATCAACTCAGCCTGGCCGTCTTCCCTGGGCGTAGGCGCGAATTCGCGCAGCGATTACCAACGAAAGCCAGCTAGAGCATAAAGAGAAACACTGTGCGCTGCGCTGGTCCCGTATTTATGATCGTGCGGTGAAAATTATTAAATGCACGCTACATCAATCAGGGAGTTTGTGAAAGAACTTTATAATGATGTGCGGTGCGATCAGTGGATCACCCAACCGGGAATGTAGGTCTATAATGCCACACAGGATGCAGGCCCGTCGAAAGAGGGGACCCGTAGGGGGCAAGTTACCTCGGGCCGCACGACGTTTGGCGAGGTTCTGCCGTCGCTCAAAAATATAAAGTACACCAGAATGCACCATTTTAATAAAAAAAATTTTTAAAAATTCTCCTAAAAGGGACCCCGCGAGAATGTTTTTGTTCTGCCACATCCAACCGTCGATCTTTCACTACAGCGCTTCCCATAATCCCCACAGCATCGCCGTGCAAGGACTCCCTATATGATCTCTGAGTCCAGTCTTCTTCGGCAGACGCTTGCTCCATTAAGTTCCTGACCTCAGCTGGCCAGTGCACCGGCCAGTGCGCATTTATCATTCGAGCGAGTTAAACAAATTACTTCCGTCAGACGAAAGCGTACGTCCGTGCAGGCGCGTTGAACCGACGACGACGAAGACGAAACGGTTCCTCGGATCGTTCACGGCATCAACAGTTTACCAATCTCTCTCTCTCTCACACACACACACACGCAGGATTTGCAGCATGCGAGGTATTCAGTTTGAGACAAAATAAAATAACAAATAAAAAAACTGTGAGAAAACTGACCGAAAGCCAGTGACCAACTGAAAATAAGATGGAACTACACTGTGTCCGGAAAAAAGTAAACCCCTAGACATTGTACAATAGAAATCTCAAACCTGAACAAATCCAAATAAAATTTGGTGGACTTAATTTTCAGTAAATTGCTGAAAAAAACACCAACTTTAATCAAAATAAATTATTTCCTAGCGGAGTTATTAATTGTTGAATATCGAAAACAAAGTAACTGTGTTACTAACCTGGCGTTACATAAATAAACTTCTATATAAATTTGCGTAACTACAATAAACATAAACAACATCTGATTTTGGCAAAATTCCGCGTCAACAATGCGCCATTGATTAACAATCAAACTGTTAAATTTCAATTAAAGTTCCTAACGCAAACGATATTTACAGCGGGTTTGGTGAGGTTACCTAAAACATGAAGTGTCCAGCATTAAGCAACCGTACGCAACAGTTTGTTCGATTCTGACAGCAGTGTCCACGGCTTGCTAAGAAATTCCGCGATAAACTTTTAGCTCCGTATCATTTCTCTTGTCTTAGCAGTTTGAATAAAACACTATCGTCTGCAAAATACCATTTTGTTATTGTTTATGCTAACTGAGTCAACAAACGTCACTTCTGATCGAGCGACTACAGTAGCATATGTAAGATCGTAACGCCATATTGGTAACGAAGATATTTTGTTATCGATATTTAACAGTAATTAATAACTCGGCTAAGAAATAATATTTTCCAACAAAATTCAGTGATCGTTGCAACGATTTATTAGAAATTAAGCTTACAAAATTGTACTTAGACTTGTTTAGATTTGTAATTGCTGTTATACAATGTCTAGGGGTTTACTTTTTCCGGACACAGTGTAGTTTAGACGGTGTACGGACAAAAAGCCACTGGACAAAAGGCCACCGGACAAAAGACCACTGCGGATATTTACCAAAAACGTACTTCTCAAAATTATAGAATAGGTTTACAGTTAACGGCCGCGCAGCGTTTTCTGTTTTGTTGACTTAATTTATGTTAGATATTTTAATAAGTTTGATACATTTGATGCAGTTTTTATACGATATAGGATTTTTATACGATCTGCTATATGTAACATATAACAGAATACTAATACCAATCAAAATGTTTAGTGTTTTTAGTTATTGCAGCATTAGAATAATCGAATATTGTGCCCCACGACCTGCAAGAAAAATCGCAGATTGCGTTTGCCATCGCGGTGCTTAGCACACAAGGTGCAACTCGATGTTCTACGGCATCACCGACGGTCTGATGAGTCGGCTGCAGTCTGTTCAGAATGCGGCTGCACGTTTGGTGTCGGGGGCTTGACGCTATGACCACATAACGCCGGTGCTACAGGAGCTGCACTGGCTTCCGGTTCGGCGTCGGGTGGACTTCAAGATGGCCACTCTGGTCTACTTGTCACTGTCCGGTATGGCTCTACCTTACCTGGCCGCCGACTGTCAGCTGGTCTCCGGCGAAGGCCGTCGTCAGCTGCGCTCTGCCAACTCAAGGACATGTGTCGTCAGAAGGACCTGCAGCAGCTATAAAGACAAATGCTTTGCTGCTGCAAAACCGAGGCTATGGAACAGTCTGCCAGCTCATCTGAGACAAACTGACAATAACTTTGAACAGTTTAAACGGCAGTTGGAGACATTTTTGTTCGGGCGTTGAGAGCGCGGCGCATTGTGGCTATTGTTAAATTGCGCCTTCTAAATAATCTTACTTACTTACTTACTTACTTACAAGCTGAATAGTCTCTTCTGCAGGTCGGCACTTTCGCGCCGAATAATGTTTGGTTAAAAATGCTCTGCAAACCATGCCGAAGGAACTATGTTTGATGTGTACTCAACACCAATAGACTACTTGATCAAAAGTCGACTGTTTCTATAACACGTAAATCGGCAGCACCTCGTTCTTCTGAGTCAACATCTATAGTTGTGGTGCACCAGTGCACGTACAAAAGTCAATATACAAAGACAACGCAAGCGGATCACATAAAAAAAGTCCATCGAATAACATAGTCATAACATAACATCGAATAACAAAGTCCATCCATAACATAAAAAGTCACACAATAAGCATAATTTAACGCAACGCAACAACAGAGAATAAAAACAAACTATAGGCCTAATCAATAACTTTTTTCTAAGCTGTCGAATAAGTAATTACATACCGAAGTGGCCTTTTGTCCGGGATTCGTGCACAGTTTAGATACGTACACATTGAGAAGACAGGACGACAGCATTGCCAAGCAAACACTAAATCGGCACAGTGGACATCACCGTCACTAACACAAAAGAAAAAGGCCAAAGAATAACTGCAGCTTTTTCTAGAAGTAGAATGCACAGGTTGTAGTGAGCTTCCTTGTATGCTGTGCTTCCGTTTGCAGTCTGGCAAAAATACGGACAGGGGCGAAAAACTTGTTTTATTTTTAATTTTATTTTATGACATGTAGTGGAATATCACACAACAACTCATAAAAACACGTTGAAACACTGAGTAGCACCAATCAGATATTGCACCTTAACAGACTAGATGCAAACAGTTTCGTTTAACTAAAGTTTTACTAAATGCTAAAACCTAAAACTGCAAAAATATTTTGAGCCTCCCATAGAATTTGAGGAACGCAGTTTTTTAAAAGAAAGACTAAAGCCGGTAGTGAACAGGAATGTTTAGGCGTTACTTGGGCATGCGGAGATATTCTCGCCGACGCTTGGGTGTCGAAGTATTATCTATTGCCGTTGTTGGTCGTCTTTCGTCAGTCATTGTCTTCGGCTGATTAGTGATGAATGAGTGAAAATGACAACATCGGCGTCGCTGGCTGGAAACACCGTCCGATGTGGGCGACCGTCTGTGCAGGTACTGTATGTCCAGGCTATCTGTCTGTCCGTCTGTCAGTCAACGTTTGACATTGTACACGAACTCGTGCTATTGCCTATACGCGTATAGAATAAACAGCAAGCGTTGCATAGCCGAAGTGTTGCGTTAGCGCTTATGATGAATGCCTAACCAGGTGTGCGGAGGCTGCGTAGGACACGTCTTCTGGCGCATCATCATCCGACGTATTAAGCCCAAAGTCCAACACTTCGATTTTTTTGTTAACCTACCTGACCGCCAACCGCTCCGTTCTGCTACCACCAACCGTCTGGCAGTGTCTCCGGTCAAGTTGACAACCGTTGCCAACCAACCGGGCTTTCCCGGTTGTCGGTCCACAGACATGGAACGACCTGCCACACGACGTGAATCTGCCGAGTCGTTGTCCATCTTCCGCCAGTTTCTCAAGACTCGTCTTTTTACAAAATCATTTCCTGAACATAGGTTCCATCCGTAGCGAGCTTTCTCTAGTAGATCTAGCAGTAGTTCGCATTAGGCCTACTTAGGCAACTGTAAAAATCCCTGATTCGTTGATCGATTGTTCGGATAACGAGTCGTACAACACGCTGTTGTAGATTTGCTCTAGACTTGCGATCGGTTGTGGAAATGTCGCACAGCGCGTTGTACTTCAAACCCGATACAAATCGAAGTAAGTGGAAGTCGGGCTTTATCGCTGCAGCGTCTGCAAGCGCGTTCGTCCGACTCCACGATGTCGACGGTGCACGCTTCACTCGCCGTCCAGTTCGATTACACAGATCCGTTCCCGCTGAGGCGCAGACGCTTGAGCCAATCTGACGATGACGATGATGATGATGATGACTGTAGAACGTAGATCGACATAGAACAAACACCTGTATTATCATCAGCGTCAGCAGCAGCAGCAGTAGCAGCAACTATTCCACAACACAATGATTGATCGACTCCACTGTTGTTAGTAAAGGTCGATTATTATCCACGACTGCAGACCAGGATGGTGTTTTGACGTTAACGTCCGACGTTTCCGCTTGAATGCCTGATACACTGCTTACACCGATCAATTGCGCACGAATCATGATTTGTTTATGGTGTGATTGACGGACAGCAACAACTATCAAAAATTATATAAATATCACAACATTAATTAGTCATACAAAGCATAAAAATTCAGCGCCATGTGTTTTTAAAATGCGGCCTATATATAAGCCCTAGGCCTAAATATAACAACAATTAAGCGGCAAGAATGTATACCGCTCGTTACTTTTGCCCCCCCCCCTTTTCAGTTTTTGTGCTATATTCTGGTCTCGCTCCTGTCTTAAAAGCTTGGTTGATGGGAGATAGTGTACGAAATATTCAGAAGAAAGGTCCACTAACATCGCGAAAGGCGTTAGTTACGATGGAGCAGAAAGTTGGCTTATAATACATGTACGTAGTAAGTAGGCATAAAATGGCTCTATATTTCGGTAGCTTAGGTAAATCCGTGCATGAAAAAATTACTTTTGAACAAGCGAACAGTGCAAAAACAGTCACTCAGCATTGCCGAATCGGAAATAATGGTTTTAATTTTATGCTGCAAAGGCAGTGATAACGTCATTTGTGGCGTGTTTTAAGTTTTTGCTGCTGAGACTGGAAATTCTCCGCCCAGATTTTACCGGAATGTATTTTTTCAACGGAATTTTTAGCGGAGCGGTGCAACTCAATAGTGCAGCGGTGCCGGACGGCTGACAATGTACGGACTACACGACTATACGGAGGTACAGGGCCTGGAAATATACTTTTCCTTTCCGACACACGGCTCTACCGGGATGCCGCTATTTGCGCCGTTGTAAAAACGTCCCATAAACCTTCAACGGAAAGTGCGCCCAGCTGTCAATTTTACGATTGTGAAGTTATACGAACGGCGCCGCATGTAGTGAGGCAAGAAACTTGGCTGCTAAGGCTACGGGATTACCTATATACGAAGGACGCAAACCCCATACGTCAACGCCCGCTAAACGCTCTTCTGATGTTGGAAAAAAATTATAGACAAAACATTCAACTTTGGCTCGCGAAATTTAGGCCTATATTCGATTTAACATTAAGTTTCAACGACTTTTGCTGTAAACACCCGCACCTCAGCCTACTAACCAACTATTAAAAGTAATAAATAAAGGAGTACTTCAAATGCGATCGTTTTTAAGCCATAGTCAAGTTTTAATTTTGGCATACCTACTATACGTCGTTAAAGCATGCAGTTAACAAGCCGTCATCCATAAACGCAACTAAAAGCACTCTTAAAACAGAAACATTAATTAAAAATTTTCATTTTACGATCAAGTGATCTGAATTCCGGGTCGTGATAAATTGTTCTTCTTGGACTCCCGACGACATTTCATGCGGATTCCAGCTTAATATTCCGCTGCACGTTTTCTGACAGACGGCTGCCGTATGTCAAAATAATTTGCAGTTTCTCTCGCAGACGGTGCTAAAGAATGATGGCCAATAAAACGACCACTGTGTAAGACATTTGGGATGGGGTTTGCCTGGTTAATTACGATAATGTGCTGTATAAATTGAATTGGATACTAATGACATTAAGGCGGCGCCTACATGTGACATAAAAAAACTTCAACAAAATTGCTTGCGACAACCAAAAAAACCTTCAAACGAAATCCTGCAGTACTGTTTACGACTAGGCCTACGTGTTTGATCGTTGCGAGAAATAGGCGGGGCAGCAGTCGAGCCGTAAAATGTTATCGGTTTTGGTTATGTTTTAGTTCTATCGTGCGTGTAGCCACCACCTAACTCGTGACCACCCACAGTTCGGCGCTCAGACGCAATAAACCATCTCACTGGCTTATAATTCATCGAAGTTATCTCGCCATATAACTGCTTGCGTTCGGCTCTTGCATTTCATAAATAAACAAAACTCCCTCCGGCGCGTCGACGCTGGCGTTGTGCTGCTGAATGGCAGCGAAAATCTGCAGCTGTGTACGGTGCAGCCGACCCAGCGTTTAGTTAGTGCCCAGGTGAGATAGGCAGATAGGCAGGTCGAACAACCGTCCAGAGAGTTTTTTGCCGACGGACGCTGAGCATATGGCACTGTAGAAATGACACGTAGCCCAGGGGTGTGCGTTGAACTAAGGTAACGACTACAACTGCTTAGTGATGATGTAGACCCGGTGCCAGCAGAATATGCGGCCGTCCGCCTGGCTAGGCCTATGCAGTGCGCTGTCAACCTTACCCCTACCCCCAACTATTACCTTTGACCATTTAAACTAAAAATTGGCACACTATTTACTGCTGTCATGCGAAACGTTCACATCAATCTTGTTGTTTACGCCTTTTTTGTTTTCGAGTTAGAAGCTTGTGTGGGACGGACAGACAGACAGGTAAAACTCGTAATGTGGCCTGGAAAGCAGCGGCATAAAAAGTTAGCAATTTTTCTACTCGACTACTCTCGAGTATTCGATCATGTATAGTCGCAGCAGCCCCAACGAACGGTTGCAGTAGCCTGTTGCTATCATCTTGTTCACGTCACGCCCAAATTCGGGATTGCTGCGGCTACATTTTTCTTTCTTTACAAGTCCAATGTAAGCTTAAAACGGCGACTGTGTATGCGATTATATGGAAACGAAACAAAATTAAAATTGCGTGATTGTATTTTAGTTTGTCGCTGTCATCTAATCGACAGTGTGCGACTCAGTAATTTGGAACGCAGTTCAAACACCATGCACGATAAACCGAAGTTCACGAATCGAAAGAAACGTCGGTGATCTTGTTAATGTCTAATGCAGTCTGCGAAATATTCTGAACTACTTTTTATTTCGATGAAAATGCACACTGAAGCGACGTTTGTGCTTCTCATTCCTCGTAAATAGTTTGAGTAATTGTGTGATTATTGCGTGAAATCAGTATTACAACAACAGTTTGCTTTGTTTATATTGAAAAGTGTGCATAAAGATCAAATAATTACATCTGCCTATCGAACCAAAATGTACATACGCTGAATAAATAATAAGCTGTAGAAACCCGGCAATCAGAAAAGCGCAGCGCCGTATTAATGTCCACAGTCCACTTATTCGATTTGTCATGGACGTGTTAATAAAAAAATCGTACTACATGGCTTTCATTCTCACGTACGGTTGGCTTGTTGTATATACAACTTTTTGAACATCCTTAAGATTTTAACAAATTAAACCAAGTGTAGTTTTTGCATAAGTAGAACGCACGGAACGACGAAAGCGCCGCGGCGCGTAGATGGGAGAACTTTGCGTGCTGCGCGACATTGCACCTTTTTAAAGACTGCGCCTATACCACTTGAGAGCGGCGCCTGTGTTGCATGAGCTGCGGGATAAGACGATGATTGAGATAAGACGAAAAAGACTGGCGACTACCTCTGACATTTATCACTCGAAATACAGAAAAAAGCCCTCGTCTGTGCCATATTTCTGCATGCTATTGCAGGCTATTCGCACTATTTTTTTCATCACGAGTTTGCACTATCAGAAAATCAACGAAAACCACCAATTGTCTGTTAGTCATTCAGTGCAGTTGAAAAAGAAGCAAATTTAATGTAGGACAAAAATTACAAAAACTCTATAACGTCAGTGTAATGTATGTAGTACGCATATAACCAAAATTATCTTATGCAAAATGTTAGCGAGAACTGGTACAGCTATTGCTGACGTTTTTACGAAATAGTTTTTAACTTGTATTCCCCTTCCCCATGTAGATATAAGCTTTGGAAATTAGCTGCCAATACTGGTATGATGATTTGTTTTTAAAAGCGCGCGTAAGCCTATGTGTGTATCATTTCTGTGGAGGGGGTTTGGTCTTAGAGGGGTGGTGTGGGGGTTGTCGGAGAGTCTTATCACTCATAGATGACGAGTTCTATGATGAATGCACGCCGTCTGTCATTGCCCCGTGCAGGTGCCGCGCTTTCTCGCCTGTCAACAGATTACGCTGGTACTCTGCTATCTTGCAAGTGCGCCGCACGCCCTCGCACACCTAGCGCAGTATGCGGCCATCCCATATAAGCCGCATTACGTCGTCCGTCCGTCCGTTTGTCTGTCCGTCTCATACGAGCTCTTAACTGAAAAATAAAAAACACAAAAAACCAAAACTGATTTAAACGTTCTCCAAAGCAAGAGTAATGGATGTGACAATTTTTAGTTAAAAGAACAAAGGCTAACTTTGCCGAATGTCAAACAATTGAAGACATTGTTAAATTCTGACATTTCGACGTATATACGCGTTTCCTCGTCATACGTAGCGCATCAAGCGTCAGAAGGCTCATTCAGTTTCGCACCGCTCGTTCAGCATACGAGTGTGTGTGGCCACAATCCTAACTTACTGTCGACGCCTGAGACGCTTGGTAAATGGGCGGACGGCTGCATATCATGTCGGTACTTGGCGCCGCCATTTTTCGTTGTTTGCTATGCTCCTCTTCCGTGCACAACAGTTGCGCGGCTGTGCACCGAAACATCCTGGATACGTTGCAGCAGCAACAGCCGCAGCCCCATGCATGCGTTATTATACACAGAATCTCGCCGACTAGTCTTAGTTGATCATTAGTCACAGCACTCAGTGTTCCTCCTTGCTCACGGTCAAGTGCATTCCTACACCAAATTTGCCAGTACAGTTATGTACGAGCAACAAGATGCAGTACAATTACGTCGTTACTAACTGGTATGCTAACGTGCAAGGTGACCAGGTGTGTGCAAACATTTTGCTGGAAAACACTTCTTTTAGAGGGTGATAGCCCCTGTACATCTATCAGTATTTACTCATCTGTGGAAAATAGAAAAAATCATATTTTGAGTTTTATGTGGTCAGCACAATCACTAGACAAAAACATTATCGAAAATATGTGGAAAGTCATAAAATCGCATGTGCAGAAGGAATTGTCAGCTATTAACCCTCGACAGAACACTATCAAGTCTACTCTAACAATCTGAAGCAAAGTTTATTAAACCCCCATTTATCAGCTTTATTCTGCGACGAATTCGTTCTGTTATTGTCATCATCATCATCATCGACAACCGTGGGCTCAATGCCCGTTGGTGTCTGACGCCATTCTTACTATCGCTGCCCACCGCTGCCTATCTAGGGCAG
>Ga0209367_1007322_pt1 | contig 15218 bp, 17 predicted proteins | sample WorMetLIZISLAND2_FD_187412 | JGI IMG/M metagenome (GOLD analysis project Ga0209367, IMG submission 187412) | Marine gutless worms symbiont microbial communities from Max Planck institute for Marine Microbiology, Germany - Olavius geniculatus... ... | reverse complement strand
GATGGACTAAGGTCTAAGGTAAGGTAGCATCCTAACCATTACGCCCACGCCAGTTGATAATCTTTGACAATTGGCCACTGGCCAGCCAATAGTTGGCCGATGCCTTATCGTTGCATCTCTAGCGTAGCAGATGATTGTTGCGTGCAGGAAGTACTACAAGTACATATTGACACGTAACTTTGAGGCCCTCAACACCCGCGGCAGTTCGTCTCAAGTCTCTCTGCTCAACATTATGATGGATCTCAAGAAATGCTGCAACCATCCGTACTTGTTTCCAACAGCCGCCGCCGTGAGTCTGCTGCCGTGCTGTTCTGTCTGCTTTGTTGGTTTGTGTGTAATACAGCACATTTAGGAACAATGTTTATTTTTACCTCCGCGAAGGAGGTAATGTTTTTGCCAGACTTTGTTTGTTTGTTTGTCTGTCTGTCTGTTAGCAAGATAACTCAAAAAGTTATGGACGGATCTTTCTGAAATTTTCTGGGAATGTCGGGAATGGCACAAACTATTGGTGATTCAATTTTGGGGGTGATCCGGAAGGAATCCTGCATTCTGGATCGCTTTGAAATTTTCGTTACCATTGCTTTTAATGGGGCATAAGGGAAACCGCTGCAAAACCGAAGATGGTGCTGCCACCTAGCGAACAACATTGCCTTGGCAGAGGTGTGCAGGCTCTGACTGCTTTCTAGTATTAAAATGTTTTCTCCACTTACATTCAACTGTGTAGTGATTACTACAGTGATTAAAAAGGTTGGTTGGTATTTTTATCACATTTAGGAATGTGCCTAAATGTTGCAAAATTATTGTGTGTTAAATTTGGACTAGTTACAATTGTCTGAGCTGGATTTTATGTTGCCGTTTCATTTATTGTGTTCCATGCAGCCATTGTCAGATGCGGTAGGTAATTTTTTGGGAGAGTGAGTCACTGTGTTAGTCGATATTTAGTTGTAAAGTTGTGACAGAAATTTGATGGCAAGTTTTCAAGAGGTTTGGTCGTGCTTTATGTGAATGCCAGGAGGCACCGAGGCTGCCAAATGGGATGTTTGAGGGTGGTCCTCTGATCAAGTCTTGTGGCAAATTGGATCTGCTCTCAGCAATGCTTCGCAAGCTTCATCGTGACAACCATAGAGTTCTCGTCTTCTCACAGGTTACTATCTGCCTTCAAAATTTAACAAAAACATTCCAACAAAAAGTATAAGCGTGACCATTATGATGATGCATTAGCTTAGAGATTTGTATCTGGCTCCTGAAGACAGACTAAGTGGGTTTGCTAACACATAAGTTTGTGCTCCTACTTTTTGATTTTTTTGCAGTTTTTTTATCTGCATTATATCAGTGTTAAATAAATTGCTTGTGCGTTTTTATATATGCAGTATAGTTTAGAAATGATAAGAAGCTTAGAGTTTTAATTTAGTTTATGTAGTGCTGTGCTAGCATGTCACAAACCCTTCAGAGGTGAAACATTTTTAGAGGCGAGAAAGACTTGTAATTAAATTTAATTATTTCACTAAAATCTAACTTTCAGTGTGTTGTGTTGTGGTGTCATTTGATAATAATAATAATAACCGATCTGCTCTGGTGTGTATGATAATTTACTGTTCTGACTGTGTACAGATGACCAAAGTGCTGGACATTTTGGAGGATTTCCTGGAGTTTGAAGGCTACAAATACGAGCGTATTGATGGCGGCATCACAGGCAGCCAGAGACAAGATGCCATCGACAGATTCAATGGTATCACAGCTCACTCTGATTGTAAATTGTTAGTTTTACTAGGTATTGTAGCAACACGTTTAAGATGTGGTGTTTTGTGACAGTATTTTTCAAAATTAGTCATAGAAGTGGCTTAGTGTTTGGTGTCTTAGTTTGTCAGTTTGTCAGCAGTTATATTTGCAGCAAGACAAAATCTAAGAGTAACAGGTCGTACAGTAATTCTTATTGATTCAGTTATAATTCAAAATGGATTTAGTCATGAGTGTGCTCTATCTGATAAAAGTATTTAGTTTGGTGGTGTAATAGCCGGACGTCAAACTTAAAATCAAGAGCTCATGGGTTTGACTCTCATTCAGGTTACTGTTGAGTGGTCATTACTTGAATCAGTGGGCTGTCTGTGGACGGGTAAACATGTCAGTATATAACAAACCACCAAGGTTAACTCAGCCTTACATCCCTTCTGGGTAGGTAAATTGAGTACTTGACTGCACTGCTGGGGATAGGACGGGCGCGTTCACTTTTGTCAGGTGTCGAGTAACACTGTATGATACCATATAAGTATGACAGGTGACACGCCATAGCTTCAAGATAGATTCCCACGAAGAGCTATACAAATGCACACTTTTTGAGTTTTGTTATATCTCGGAACAGTTTCACCGAGAGGCTTGGTGTTGATGTTTGATGTAGCGGTGGGTTCTCCTGCATTCTGTTTCTTGCTGTCAACTCGTGCTGGTGGACTCGGAATCAACCTGGCTACAGCTGACACGGTCATCATCTATGACTCCGACTGGAATCCACATAACGACATCCAGGTCAGACTTTGTTGATTTGTTTTTTTTTGGTTTGTTCATTTTTATTCGTTTATCGTAACAGTCGACAGTCACAGCTGTGGAGAATATTAGAGTGAACTAAGATCATATTAGGCTTAAGAGCCAGCGGTTGCAGATTCAACATCACAGTAATACTAGAAGTCGAGAAACGAGCAGATAACCTAATAACCATTCGTAAACAAAGATCTATTAATAAAGAGTTTGTTAGTGAGGTGACTTGACTTTTTTTACGGTCAGATGCTTTAATGTTAGTTGTCGCAGTGGATTTTATGTGTTGCAAATATTGCACTTTTTAACGTGATATCTTGAGCAAATGAGTATCTACCAAACAGTTAGCATTGATTCATTGTAGGACAAGGATGAATGTGTCACATTTCACCTGCCAAACTGTACTTTTGGCCTAGTTAGCACGATATCTTGAGTATTACCGGAATTTTGTCTTGCTGCAAATATAACTGCTGATTACATGGTATAATACACCAAACGTTCAGCATTGATGTGTTCTGGGGAATAGATGAATGTGTCAGATGTTGGGCTCTAAAGGTAGCATAATTCATAAGGAAGGTCATTGGTGGTTCCGGTGTCTGAATGAGTTGTCATGGTCTATCAGGCGTCCATATAGACGCTTTGGCATCAGAATATTATCTAGTTTTTTCGTGAAACAGGCGTTCAGTCGTGCGCATCGTATCGGTCAAGCAAACCGCGTGCTGATCTACCGGTTCGTGACACGTAACTCAGTCGAGGAACGAATTACTCAGGTCGCCAAGCGCAAGATGATGTTGACGCACTTGGTCGTTAGGCCGGGGCTTGGCAACAAGAGCGCAACGATGTCCAAGCAAGAGCTCGACGACATCCTCAAGTTTGGCACCGAGGAACTCTTCAAGGACGAAGAAGATGAAGAAGGTTAGCTTTGATTTTACACCAATTGTAGCTTTTCTTGCATTGTTGATGGACACAGGAAAGACAGAAATTGCAGACTACAAAATTTGATGCATATTTTCATTTTTGTCATAATCATTATAAGTATGTAAGTAAATATGTAAGAAAGTAACATATCGATTAAAGTTACCGGAGTGTTACTGGACAGTTTTATACCACTGACAAGAATGATTGCTTCAGATTTTGAGGTCAAAAGATGTCCAGTATTTGAGTTAGGTATTGTGGCCAGACGTTTCTGTTGTCACTGGTTGGTTGATAAACTGTGACTTGTGTGTGTTTGGTGTCAGGAGGAGAGAATCGCATCGTTTACGATGACTCGGCTATTGAGAAGCTGTTGGACCGCAGTCAGGAAGGACAGGAAGAGAAGGAGATTGCAATGAATGAGTATCTGAGCTCCTTCAAGGTCGCCAACTACACTGTAGCCGAGGGAGATGAGGTCTGATTGTTGTTGTAAATGATATTTTATCTTTTTCTCTATATCGAGATCTGTTTATCATCTGTCACGATACATAACCTGCATACACTAGCGCACAATCGATGCAAATGGCACAGTGCTGAAAAACGCCACACTGTAGGTGAAGACGCATCAGCAGACGAAAACTGTATATGTGTGAACAAATGATCCATACTAATAGAAAGTTAAAGTTTCTGACAAAAAAAACCCAGAAAACCCAGGTATATATCTGTTCGTGCATCTGTACACGGCACAATGTGCTGGCGCGTTTCGTTTTTGCTCTATTGAAGTAATTCAGCTGAGAAGTGCAGACTACGCCAGCTGAGTGAGTTTCACCTAAAATCGCTACCGGGTGTCGATACGTTGCCGAAAATATTAGAACTGTGCCGTTTAGCAGGTTGTGTATTGTGCACCCTAGTTAAATTGCTTAACCTTAAAAACTGCTATTGCACATTCTGTTTTTGTCGCCTTTTGTTGCATACATTGTCAACTGGCAAAAAGATTTTTTTATGCCCTTCAAAGGTTGATCCCCAATTTTCAGGGCAAAAATATGTCCAAACTTTTTGACTTACACGCCAGTATATACGTCATATTTTGTCGCTATTTTGAGTGTGATCTCACTTCAACAAGTTGAAGACTCTCGACAAGTGGCCATTATATTGTCAGTGTATGTGACAGGATGAGGCGGAGATGGAGGTCCTGAAGCAAGAGGCGGAGCATGCAGACCCGGCTTACTGGGAGAAACTGTTGAGACATCATTATGAACAGCAGCAGGAGGACTTGACCCGGTCACTGGGCAAAGGCAAGCGAGTCCGTAAGCAGGTGAACTACAACGATGCCGCGATGGGCACCAATGAGGACACGTGGAACAACGACATGTCCGACTTTGACACCGACTTTTCTGGTATATCGTCATCCTACTCTGCAGTCTTGTGGTTTTAGGCAGAATTGCTTTTTGCGCTGCAAGCAAAGTGATTCTGCCTATTGCTACACATTTCTGCTGAGCATGTTCTGTCGTCTGCCTGTCTGTCTGTCTGTCTGTCACATTTATACATTTGTTTAAACCGTCTGATGGATCTGCATGCCATTTGACAGGTACACTAGGTCGACTCAGCCTTCTACCCTCCATGGGATGGTAAAATGAGTTACGGAAGGTGGGGACCTTGGTACAGCTGACTGGGGCTGCCTAGCCGGTCGCTGCGCCAGCCTGTGTCTGCAGGCTGTACACGGTGGCCATGCGGCAGGCGGCTCTGGTTAGTGACGAAAGCGCATTAGAGGCGTGTTTGCGACGATGCGCTATACAAATTGACGACCTTTACCTTTTACCTTTTACACTTGTTGGGTCCAATGATGCATTGTGTTAGATGGGGGTTCCTGACAGCCCCAGGGAATTTTGAAATTTGGACTTGAATCCCCGGCCAGAACATGCAACTGCAAATTGCTGCTGCATCTGGCGAATACATGCAAGGATTTAGATGAACTTGTCATTGCGGAATTTGTTGCAGCGATTCTGTCTTTTGCCAAATTACTTTCGTCATTGTTTATGTTTTCACATTTTGCAGCCACGCATCTTACTCGGTGGGCAGGGAAGTGCAGTGCTAGAAGCAGGGAGACCACTTGTCAAGACAACTCCATAATTTACACATGACATGCGGTGTAATCTGCTTTGTATTTTTTGGCTGAAGAGTGGAGTGGAAATAGGAATCTGCTTGATCCAAGATTTCACATTTATCGAGTTTAGGTGTGTTAAAAATTCCTGGTGAAATGTGACGTTTCTCTTCGTGCATTAAATTAGCTGTTTTTGCTTTGAAAACGAAAGTCATACTTAGTCATACTTAGTTTCTCCCGTTCTGTGTGGAACAGTGGTCGACGTTTCCAGTTGGCACAGTTGCTGGCAGCACTTGTCTTGTCACTCCAGTCTCTGCCCATCGCCCCCAGATCTTTCAGCATGTTTTGCTCGCTCTTCTTTGGTCTTTCGATTCTCCTTTTGCCAGAAATGACACTTCACTCAGGTGAGTTGATGAGACAGCACTGCAGTATCATTGGTTATGTGTCATGCCATCCGAACAGCATCCACTACCAACACTTTTCGACGACACCTTAAGACTCATCTTTTCTTTGGCAACACCACTATCGGCTAACTGTTACCATCCGCGCCTACGATTCGAACTTCTGTTTTGACGTATGGCGCATTACAAATGCAGACTACTTACTTTACTTACTTACTTTACATGCTGTGCAGAGAATGAAGAAGATGATGCTGATTTCGAGGATGGCAAGAAGGAAGGACGCCGACGTCGCACTGGCGTTGACAGAGAGCGGTCGCTGCCTCCGCTTCTGGCACGAGTCAACGGACAGATTGAGGTATGAACTACGAGGGTCGTTCCATAAATAAGTTTACAAAATGGCGTCATTCCATTAATTCTTAAACTAGGAAAAATTTGAAATATGCTTTTTGTAAGTAATTTAATTCTTAGTACCAGATGTGAGTTTCGTTAGGATGATGTCACTGTGTTAAATAAAGCGACGTTGCCACTGAAATTGTCCCATAATGAACAGAGTGCTATTTTGTTTGTTTTGTGGGCAAAAAGACTTAATGCAAATCAGTTTCACTCTGAAATGCATCCAGTATATGGCAACAAGTGTTTTACAACGCGAACAGTACACGTTTGATGTAAGAAAATGGTAGATGGGCAGAAATTTGCATAAAATGCGGAGATGCAATCAGTCGTTTGTCAGTGGTTGGGACAGTAGCCAGCATCGTTCTTTGCATCAGGCATCCAGAAACTTGTTGACAGATGGGACAGATGTTTGAATGAACTCGAATGATCTGTTGAAACATGAAGCACTAACGTTTAGCGTTTAAAGAGGTGACATTAACTGGCGACATTAACTTGTTAAGTTTGTTTTTTTGTTCTTTTCTGTGCTGTTTGTCACTTGTGAGTTCGATACATTACTGGTGGGTAAAATAATGCACAAATACATTGTGTTCTATTAGCAGATGACATCACAGTAATGACATTATGAAAAAATTTCTACGTATGTTCAGAATTAAATTCCCTAAAAACATATATTTTGGATTTTTTTTAATTTTAAGAATTACTGGAATGGCGCCATTTTGTAAACTTATTTATGGAACGACCCTAGTATTTACGTGCTTACTTACTTTCTTAGTTAGTGATCAGTGCTGCAGCAGAAAGAGCAAGCCATCTCAATCATGGAGAACACTGGTCCATCGCGTCATTGACTGATAATGATATAATGGTGGGCAAATCACCATTCACCAATAGTCAATAGTGCTCTGTCACAGCTCTGAGACCAATGCAAGCGGTGCTCATCCCTGTTTACAAGGTCATATTTAGCAGTGAGTGCAGAGGCTAGACCTCTCATATGCTGCTTTTACTTTTGGTACTAGATTATACTGCTTGTATGTGTCTGTGCACAACTTTTCCCCTTGTTGTTACCTGGCAGCGTACCAGTTGGGAGTCAAACCAGCAACTTTATGCTCACTAGTCTGATCAGTGGTGTCTGAGAATGCTGCTAGGAATCAATTGGCACCAGCATGTGCGCAACGACGAAGTCAGAAGGTTAACCAAGCAACCTCATCTCTCAGCCATAGTCCAGTCAAGGTGCCTGTCTCTGTTCGGACACATTGCACGAATGCCTGATGGAACAGATGCAAAACAGATCTTAACAGCTTCCCCCGCAGGAAACTGGACACGACCACTAGGAACGTCCTCGTACTACATGGATGAAAACCATTCAGCAGGGTCTGAAATCCAGCGACCTCAATATGGACGACGCAGTTGACCTAGCTCAGAACCGTCCATTCTGGAGATTGATGTCTACGTTCTGCGCTACGCACTCTTAGTGGTGCTTGCCAGAAATTAATGAATGAATGAGTTCGATGCGCCAATGTTAGACAACTACCAAGCCACATTGCATGACATGACTAGAAACAATCGACAGTGTTAAACCCCTGACAAGAATCATGTCACTGTTGCCTGCAGCCAACACAAGGACTTGGTACAGCTGCTATTTTCAGTGGAGTCTTAGTTTATGGGTCTTGTGTCCTACTGGTAGAGTATCTTGGATACTGAGCCAGGAGGATCCACAAAAGACTGGATCACCGCCAAAATCTGTTCACTGCCTTGTTTCGACATGTCCAACACTTCCATAAAATTTCATTTAAATCTGTGTCTCGTACTTCGTCCTATTGAATCTCATTCGGCTGACCCTTCTTGGTGGCGTCAGTCAGAGGCGCGGCTACAATGGCAAAGTCTGGAACATACTTCCGATAATAACTTGCTAAGCCGAGAAAAGACCTAAACTGTTCAAAACTTTTTTTCGTTATCTTGCATTCAAACAGACAAATGGACAGACTTTGTCACATAACCTTTGTCTTTTTGTGATGGTGAAACTGAGACGTTGGAATAGTCAGTGCCAGATAAAATTCATTTGTGATTCTAAGCAGTTCAAACTCTGAACATTCTGCAGTATACTATGTAATGTAGTGTGGTTGCTTGCTGGCTGAATGTAGGTGCTGGGCTTCAACACACGCCAGCGTAAGGCTTTCCTCAACGCCATCATGAGATATGGAATGCCGCCACAGGATGCCTTCACTTCTCAGTGGTGTGTATGTCGGAGAAAATGTATTAATGTATCATGTATGATAAATGGTGTGCTGTCTAATAGTGGCAGTTTGTCGACTGGGCGGGCGGTGACATGTTTAGTATTTAAGACACTGTAAAGAGTCATATTTATCTTGACACCACAGTGAGTCATTTCTATAGAGCCACTTGCAGGAAAAATCCAGGAGTGTTGACCACAGGATCGACAAGCCGGTGGGCACATGCGTGTGTCTATCCATCATGTGATGACATTGTTTTCTGTGAATTATATCTAGCAATATGAAGTAATCAAAAATCACACTTAATATAGTTACATCCATTGCGTTGCATGCACAGCCTTTGGTGGGTAGAAACGCATCGACAGGGGCGCCAGTCTGTCTTAACTTATGGGGTCAGCTCGCCTCCTCACCCAACATAATTACTCTCAACTGACTAAACCGACTGCCGACCATGCTCAGCCTGTTTCCAGTAATTCATGCAGTAGTCTGTGTGTACCTAATGAGCGACAAGGTCTGTCAGTCTGATCGGTATTGAGACGTTCCGTGCATCTCCTTTGATGCTGTATTAGTGCAGTTCATGCACTGCACTGTAGCCAAGGGTTTAATGCCGCTTTGTGCAAGATAGACAAAGGCAAAAAAAATTGCAGGCCTACCTATGTGAATTGATTCTCATCGAATACGTTGCCAGCGAGTTCCAACGCTCTCCATGTAGTGTAGTGTATATACAGGCCTAGTTGGTTTACTTCGTACTACTTGACAACTAATCACTTATTGAGTGCAAGAATTAACTATGGATCAGCACTTGCAACATTTACTTTAATTTTTGTTTTTCCGTGTCTAATGCATGAATAGTCCTAATACAGGTATCAAAGGGACTGCGCAAATCGTCCCACATTCGTCTGGACAAACAAACGGACACTGAAGAAAGAGAATCAGAGCTGAGTGAAAATTATGGCAAATCTGCTAGTAGGACTGTATGAAAAAACTATCATCAGGACTGACTGAACTGGTCGAACGACAGTTCATTGTGCATCAGCAATTTTACAGCAAATCTAAGTCAGTGGAGTTCGGGCCATGTAATAATCGTTGACTTGTTGACATCACACGACCATGTAGCCTAGCCTATGAGAGAGTTGTGTGGTGAGCGATTCTTGGCGAGCAAGGGGCGGTAGGCTAGTTTAGCCAGCAGCAGCGGCGCGTCGTCTCTAAGCGTAGACCTACATACAGTACTGCTGCTGTAGACCATTGACAACACGGACATCGGGACACCAGGACACACGGACAGACCAGAAAAATAGGCGCAGTCTAGAACAGACACTCACAATAATGCTCTACCAAATACACCATCGCATCAGGTATATGGAATCGTTAGCACACGCCTCTTCTGCAGTTTATCACCAAATGCAAAGGTGGAAGAGTTATCAGAATCGGACCACATCCGCCAAAGCAGTCGTAAGATTATTAGCGGCTTTTTTTCTGGTTTGGATATGGTGTAGTTCAGTTTTGAGATGACGTGAAGAGACCGATGTTGTTTATATAATGTAGATTACCAGGAAGGTCTGGCATAATGGAAGCTGCAGTGCCGCATTCTTTAATTTCCGAATGTAGTGCTCTGTAACTCTGAGATAGGTTCATGTTAAGAACTGAAGACACCTAGGTGGGGTGCATTTACCTATGTTGGGTACCAGGTGGCTCGGTAGTCGAACGGTAACGTGTCGGACTTGTAATCCTGAGGTAACTCAGGGGCGCAGGTTCGACTCTGCACCAGGACACTGCCGGGTAACAACCTTAGGCAAGTTGTTCACACACATGTGCCTCTGTCACCAAGCAGTATGATTTGGTACCAGCTTCACCGCTGGGACGTAAACAGGCACACCGCACGATACACTGGCCCTGTATCCGTGATCTCGCAGTGTAAAAACTGGTGTCTGTCTGAGGGCCTTAGGAAATGGAGATCAGCGCCGCCCTATGGGCCGTAAGGCTCGGGAAGGACTTTACGTTTTTTTACGGGTACTAGGTAACACGCACGATCCCATATGGCAGGTGTTTTCGTAGCTGTGCGATGGGTTTTCCATGAAGAGCCACGCACCACTTGCAACTTTATTTGACTTAACGTTCTCTATGTGTATGTGCAGTGGTTACATAGACCGGTTGGTGCGAGATCTTCGTGGCAAGTGTGAGCGTGAGTTCAAGGCGTACGTGTCGCTGTTCATGAGGCATCTCTGCGAGCCGGGTGCTGACAATGCCGAGACATTCGCTGACGGCGTTCCTCGCGAGGGACTCTCACGTCAGCACGTTCTCACTCGTATCGGCATCATGTCACTTGTACGCAAGAAGGTAAACTATCTTATGCTTTTGATTCCACTGTCCATTTTCTGATCTTACATTAATATGATGTCTATATGGCAGGTCATCAACTACATTTCCTTTTCCGTACTTTTCGCCTTTTCATGCGTTTCCTTTTCCCACTCTTTCTCCTCCTGAAATCCAATTAGTGGATCTGGCAGCACTCATAGCTCCCCCATTGGCATCCAAAGTGGAGCTTTGGTCGCGAATGTATTTTGGCGCATCTTTTGGCAGCATTTTTAGTCATTTATCTGCAGCGTAAAATCAAAGTGATTTGTTGATTTGACATCTGAAGCATTGTTTCATCGCCTCTCTTCTTGAATACAGTGCAGTGTTCGAGAGTTTGTTCCAGCGATGAAAGAGATTTGGATTTTCAATATCACTGTTGGTGGTTTGTGCTCTGGATGATTAGGTACAGGAGTTTGAGTCAATCAACGGCTGGTGCAGCATGCCTAACGCTGTATTGCCGGCTGCAACCACCGAACCGGACCGAGTGAAACAGGAGAGCGCTGTGAGCTCAGCAGCTGCATCGCCTGCACCTTCGGTAGCTAGCAGCAAGGACGACAAACAGCCAAGAACGACCAAATCCACTGGAGATGCCAAGGACAAGGATGGTCCGGAGGAAGACTCAACTGATGCTGATTCGATGGATGTCGACAAGAAGCCGTTGGAGACTGGAGATGTTACAGAGACACCACAGGAGCAAAGTGAGTATGACGCTTTCTTTCTCGTTTTTTGATGCCATGCTTCTGTCTTTTCCATAGACTTCTGTTTCTGGATTTTCTTTTTTGGCATAGCAGTATTTGTTTGATTTGTCTCATTTCTGTTCCATTAATAACGGTCTGTGTTCGTTTAGTTTATGTGCTGGATTAAATTGGCAGCTTGCCTGTTGAGTTCTTCAGTGCAAATAATTCATCATATCATAATCATATCACATCTCATCATATTATGTGACTCCAGCCATCAAAATTGTTTTCGTCATTGGCTTTCTTTGTTCCGCCAACTGACACCAGCTCATTTTACCTTGCTGTCGACTTAACGCTGTTGTGCTTTTTTGGTTGCTGGTCCAATGGTTTCGACTCACTGCTAGATGAACTCAGAGATCTGGCGTGCAATATTGACAGCTCTTCAAACAGTTTTTCAAATTCATTTCGTTCAGTTTTTACTAATGAGACCAGTGCACTGGAGGTTTTTCAATGTTATGCACTGCATAAATTAGCATTTTACTCACTTGCGTACTTGTGATGATGATAATGATATAGAGATGACATCACTGACTGAGGCGGCGGCTGATATAAAGAATGATCTCAGCGAGAAGCTACAGAAAGAACTGAAGAAAGAAGAAATACTGGAGACGGAGACTAAAGAAGATAATAAAGGCAACATTGGTAAGTGTGATTGTGTTTGAAATCAGTGGTGTTGCCAGGACTTAGTGCGAGGGGCACAACACTGTGAGAGAATAACTTAAGGGTGAAATGGAATAATATCCTGAAATTCATGCAATGGACACTGACAAAGCCATATGCAGAATATGCTATATTAGTTTTTACTGGATAGTCAACCACATGGAGTCAAATCTCAGAGTTTTTGGAGCTCTGGAGTTACCCGAATAATCAAGCAGTTGGAAGTCGTGAGGGGGCATGAGTTTCATTGCTGGTGACGCCAATGTTTGACGCAATTCACAGCTTTTAAAGTTAATAAGTAAGTAACCAAGTAAGTAGCTAAGTAATTTATGTAGCAGATCAACTGTAAATAACGTCAAATGCATTCAGCATACTAGTAGAACAAAAAATAAAAATGTTTGAGATGGTGTCTGAATCTATGCCGTAAATGATTTATCATGGAGTTATCATGGGTCAAGGATTAATTGTAGGTCAAAATGACAAAAAGTAACTCAGTATGCTGAAAATGTCATTTTGGTGTTTGTTTTCACTTATCTCTGTTATCCATTGATGAATTTTTATCAAACATTTTTTGCTAGTGTATCTTGGGACAAATGCAAACTGTTTAATTTTTCGGACTCATAAGGTCACTCAAAGGTCATACATGACTAATCACCGTAGCATAATGGTTAAAACGTCGGTCCTGGTTGGCGGACTTTCCTTATCCTTCGCTAGATTGATGGATGGCTGCTTAACCACTTTGTGGGTATGGCAACCGCTATCAGTCAACCAACAAGGCCAACTCAGCCCACCATCCCTCCAGAGTCAGTTAAATGAGTAGTAACCCATTATATGGGTTACGGAAGGTGGGGACCTTTGTACAGCTGACTGGGCTGCCTGGCCAGCCGGTGCGCCAGCCTGTGTTTGCAGGCTGCACGTGGTGGCTGTGAGATCGACGGCTCTGGTTAGTGACGAAAAGCGCATTAGAGGTGTGTATACACGACGATGCGCTATACAAATTGACAACCTTTACCTTTTTTACCTTTATCAAGTTCTAGCCATCTGTAGTTATTAGGTCAACTTTTCAAGAGAGTTGACCTAATAATACCAGTCTGCCACACTTATGTGCATCTCTGCATCTGTCTGCTTACAAATAGTTTTTCGTGGTTTGTCCAATTTGGGTGAATTTATATCTAAGATATAGTCGATGAGTGCTACACAACTTTGTGCCATGTGACATGTGGCTTTTTTGCCAACCCAAGGTCAAGGTCAGGTCACAAGATTCTTCCGTTTTCAAAGTCTGTCTCTTTCATTATTTAGAGTATGAATTAGTAAATGACCAGTGATACTTAGACAAGGGAGCAATATTCAACTTTGTTTGAGCCGGATTTTTGACACTTGGCCCAGTTTTTGTATCACGCGACTTTGAGCTTCACTGGTGCACAACGTTGTAAACTTGTGGAACCGGTAGAAAGGTGTTGATTGCAGTTCAGTACGTGGCTGATTTTGTTGTTGCTGCGGCGGCACAGAAAAGACCACCACATCGTCAGCTGGTGGAGATGCCGAGACTCAGGACAAAGACGACGTGAAGAAAGAAGATTCCTCAAACAACAAGCTGCCTCAGAAGTTCATGTTCAATATAGCTGATGGTGGATTCACAGAGCTGCATGCTCTCTGGCAGAATGAACAGGCTGCACTTGTACCGGGTAAGTACACTGGGTGACTTTAAATTTCGCTTAGACCTAAATTTTAAACTATATAGTTTTAAACCAAAACTTAATCTGGACTTTAAAGTATGGTTTCAAACCAATGCTTAGATTAACTTCAGTTTTAAACTCAGTTTTAAACTTAAATTTTAAGCCAAAAACCTACTTCCTTGGTACCATATAAATATGCAGATGATACACAGATATATTTTCCAAACTCTCTGCAAGTCCCTCGGCTCGGGCGACTTGGTGATAGTATCCTCCTCGGGCCAAGTAATGCAGGAAGAGCTTCACATGCTCAGTACTGATGTAATATCTTACGTCTGCACCGTCAACCTGACGATGCCACCAGATGTATTCTAAGGCTAGCTGGTGAATCTGTCTAGCACTCAGACGCGTTGAAAGAAACTCATCTTTGTCAGTTAAACATGATTCGCGCTGTACATTAGGCGCACGTCGTAGGCAATTGGGCCCTAGAACGCCGGCAGCAGTAGCAGCCGCTGGGTAAACAAACGCCATCTTGTTTTCACTAAATCGAAAGTTAAAGTGGTTTTGGTTTTAAACCAAACCTAAAGACTAGTCTTTAAGAAGAAACGCCTATCTCAATGCATTACGGAGATCAGGTTTGAAACTGGATTGTTCAGATTAAGTTTGGTTTTCAACCAAAGTTTGGTATCATGTTCGGTTTTAACTTTGGTTTCAGCGGAAGCGTCCGGTTTAAAACCCTACTTGAAACTGGATTTAATTGTCGCTTTAAATTTTGCATTAATTAGGTTTTAAACCGAGTTTTGGTCTAAAACTATAATTTAAAACTTAAGTCTAAGCAAAATTTAAAGTTACCCACTGTGTCTCAATGTCTCAGAAAAACATAACATTTCTATTTTTGTCAAATCTTTGTCAGATATCAACCAATCAACTGCAAAAGCCTGTCCAAAAGGATTTGGAAATAAACATATGTGCACAGCTCACCACATTTCGTTTTATTTGATCATACTGTATCTTGTAAAACCTAGCAACGATTTTTATGTCATACAGCACAGAGTCGAATATGAAGTAGCATTATACTATACCAACACTGTGAGCTGTGTGCGCCTGAATGGGGCACTTTCTGACTGGTTTCATTTTGGCAGTGGAGTCAGGCAAGGCTGCACTGTTGCTCCTTCACTGTTTCTTCTCCCAGTTGACTGGATTCTTCATCGTGTAATCCACAGAGGCTTTCTTGG
>Ga0209367_1007320_pt1 | contig 15218 bp, 5 predicted proteins | sample WorMetLIZISLAND2_FD_187412 | JGI IMG/M metagenome (GOLD analysis project Ga0209367, IMG submission 187412) | Marine gutless worms symbiont microbial communities from Max Planck institute for Marine Microbiology, Germany - Olavius geniculatus... ... | reverse complement strand
TATAAATGGCATATTGTAATGGTTTGATTGGTTTTGACGTATTGTATGTGATATGATTTAGACATTTTAGGTGGATATACTCAGCATATTTTTGTTCTGATATGTTTTTTTGTGCATGTATTGCATTTTCTTTATTTGACTTTTTTGGTGGCCAGCTTTGATGGGCCTGTGCTCTTTTTGGCAGCCTGGTTGCTTTTTTTTCCCAAATAAATATTGTTGTTTGTTGTTGTTGTGTGCTTTTTGTTAAGTCCAATGCACTTTGTGTTCAGTTGATTGCAGGAAAGTAAGTAGGTTAGTATTAGCAATGAAGCAGCATTTACAGCCTAAACAGATTTGAACCATAGGTGCAGAGGAGATGCAGAAAAGGAGGCGGTGGTGCCGTGGCCCGGTGGGGGGAGGGACATTATTGTGTCAGAAAATTGTAGGAAAATCTTCAGTGCCCGATAATTTTTGGTTCAAAAGCGCAAAATTTGGGGCTAACAACCCTCATTTTCGGGAAATTTAGGATAAAATTGAAATTCCGAGCACTTACAATCTCACTGGCGTAGTCGTGGGAGGACTGGGTGCACGTACTCTGTAAGAGCCTACTGAATTACTCAAAATAGTGCCAAAAATACACCAAAACATGCCATTTTTATTCAAAAAATCATAAATTTTGGGGGGATGGGGCACAGCCCTTTCACCAGACCCCTTCCCCATGGGTAGGGGACACCCCTACTCATACCACATCCCTCAAGTGCTCCCCCCACTACAACTAGATTCTGGCTATGCCACTGCACTTTCTTGTCTGTGAGAAATTTGTAGTGTCTGTTGGAAACTTTTGCCCCACTTTGATCCTCGACGCCGCAGGAAGGAGGCAGCTGTTGCATTGTTTTTGCAACACACAGAAATAGGGCTGGATTTCTGTTCAATCAAAATGTGGGCCCTCACAGAAATTCTTTCTTTAGGAAATAAATGACTGCCTAGTGATGTGAAGTTCAGATTTTGCAATAAAGCATACAGAGCTCTCTCCCCAGGTTGGAGAATGGTGTGCTGCATGAAATGAACTTTTATATGTTGCGCCACGCCATTATTATTGATTAAACACATTATTTTTCATTTGGTAGTTGTGCTGTACATGGACCTGATGGACATCATGTTGCACTCCCTTGGACCTACTGGTTGAATATAAAGGAGATCAAGGACAGGAGAGGACAAAAGAAAAGGCAGTGGATTTAAAGATGTGTCATTCACTGTTTAATCATTCAGTCCCAAAAATCTGGGGGTGCTATGCTTCACCCCGAACCCAGGTGAACAGAATTTCCTTTACTTATATTGGTGTCACCGATAAAACTTCCCATCCACCAAAACTGGGGGCGCCGAGCCAAAATCTTGGGGTGTTGTTGTTCCCTCAGCTCCAGGCTAAAGCTGCCACTGATTAGCCGTACGATCCGTATTTGTAGGAGAGCAGCAGTCGTACAGCAGAACACCAGGACGTCGGTGTCGGCAGAAGACCGATAGCTTCGTCCGCAGAGAAAGGCGACGTACTGGCACAGTCTGGCGGCAGCTTGTCAGACGCTGAGAAATACCAACGCACTTTGCGCACGATGAAAATACTGTAAGTAGGGATTGCACTCCCAGGATCCTGGAATCCCGGCCGTTTTCACCAATCCCAAATCCCGGGATTGATGGCATCCCTGTCCTAGAATTTCGGGATTACAAAATCAGTCACAGTTGTAATTTTATGTTAAGTGATACAGATAACAATTCTAGCCATCTATATGATGAATAAAATATTTTATGCTCGCCGGAGTCCTACTCCTGTCCGTCTGTCACTCCGTATTATTTGTACTGTTCGGATATACTTTCGATAAGGGTCTGCTATATCCTATGCACAATAATAAGTCTATAAGGGATACCAAAATAACAAGCAATCTGTAAGCCTAATCCCAAAAATGGGATCTGGGGATAACACACATGTCTTAATCCCGAATGTCGGGATTGAGAATTCAGTCCTAGGATTGCAATCACTAACTGTAAGTGTCTGTCGGTTTACTCTTTGAAGATATACGGTCTCAGAACATCATTGTTTTGTTAAGTACACCATGGTTCATAGAGTCAGGATATTAAGTAAAATTGGTGATAACTTTATCAAATGTTAACCGATTTTCACAATTTTTCGCCATTGGAACGAGAATTAAACGTTAAACAAAAACGTCCACATGCTATGTTTTTATAGACCATAGTGAATGTAAACTTTTACCATCATTTATAACGTTGTTTTTATGTTAGCGTATCCTTGATTTGGCCAGTTTGATTTCTGACTAACTCGTAAATTAAATGTTTTAACCATCAAGTGCTGATGGGTGGCTGTCTGCGAACAGGTGAACAATCTTCATATATGATCAACGACCAAGGCCACTCAGCCTTCCATACCAGGGTAGGTTAGTCCAATACCAGCCTGCTTGGCTGAGGTTAAGGGGGGTTCTGTTCACCAGTATCTGGTCATGGGTGTGTGATCTCATATGGTAGGTGACACTCATTAGCTCAGTGGTGGCTTTGAATAGACTCATAGGTTGAAACAGTAAAGGGGATGTCAGATGAACGACAAAATCGGCTGATTTTATCTGCCGACAAAATCGCCCAACAAAAATCTGTTGTGTCTCTTGCAAAAATCGCCCGATTTTGTTGGGCGACAAAATCGCCCGATTTTGTCGGCCAAGATAGAGCATGTTCTATCTTCGATGATTTTGTCGGCCGACTTTTTGTGTATCGGGCAACAAATTTTGTTTATGTTGCCATGGTGATTGTTTATTTTAGTTATTTATTGTGTTTGTTATTTATTTTCGTTCATTAGATGCAGAAGAAAGTGATGCAAGTATTATTTTGCGATCTGCATTCGGCTGTTGTGCTAGCTGATATCGTACGAAGTAGCAGACAAAAGTATCGGCCGTGTGTCGTGGTTCACCGATTTTGTCGGCCGATTTTGTCGGGCAACTCAACCACGCCCACAAAAGTCGGCCGACTGTGTCATTCGTCTGACATCGGCTTAACTCGATAAGTCAGTGGTGGGTTTTCCACAAAGAGCTATACACACTTTTAATTTTCAAAGCAGAAGACCTGCAGAGTGAATGTAGTAAATAGTTGGTATTTGTGTTTCAGGCAAGAGAGTAACATGGCACTGACAGACGAAGTTAAACAGATGCTGAAAGATGCTGAGAAGGAAATGCAGCAGTAAGTCCACAGCTATCATTGTTAATATTTGCCATACATGAATCTTATAACCAGCAATAGTCTTTGTGATAAGCTATAATACAGAAACTATTGCAGCTTATCTTCGTCGTAAGAAACTGTTCGGACCTCCTCACGGTTTTTATGTTTACTGTTACTTTTTTCAGTTTTTTTTCTGATTTTTAGTCTTCATTATTATTCTTTATTTCTTACCTTTTTCAGTTGTTCTCTCTTATTTTAGTTTTCTTTACTTCGGTCATTTTTCAAATTTTGTCAGTTTTACATTTAACAGTATATCTATTCTCAGTATCTCTTATTTCATTTTCTTTTAAACATTTCAGTTCCTTTTAGTTTATGTGCTAGATTAAACTGACGGTTTGTCTGTCAGTTTTTGAGTGCAAATTTATGACTGTATTGTATTGTATTAACTCAATGGCAAGATGAGCTATTACACCTAGAGTTTCAAATGCTACTGTCCATAGATATATATTCGGCGCTCCTTGGGCTGATTTCATGGATATCTCGACCGCTAAAAATTTTCCTTGCATGTGCAAGTTTCAGTTCCAATAATTTCCTTCCTTTATAATTTTTTTCTATTTCGGCTTCTATCTCTGTCATAACACTCTTTCTGGATATATTTTTTTGTTTTATATATATATATATATATATATAGCAGGATTTCTGTCATTTCATTTCCGTTTAAACCAGTTTTAGCTGACCGTACTTAAGTCATGGTCAAGTTGTTGACATGGTTGTCGTCCATCTGTCTGTAACGGATGTGTTGTAGCTAATGGTTAGGGCGTAGAGGAAAATTCTTTACATAAATAATTGGCCATAATGCCTTAAACTTGGGCATGCAAAATTCCAGCCATCTGCTCCAAGGGAAACATTTTTCTAATCAAGGGTTGAGTGAACATTATGGCTAATTATTTATGTAAAAAGTAAGAAAAATGTGCATTTTTCAACGGAAAACTGGACAAATTTCAAATTCGTCACTGTCAAACCTTGGCTACCTTTAGACGTCACTTAAAGAACCACTACTTTCAGTCAGCCTTTTCTGCCGCCTAGCGTCCATCATCCTATGCGCCCTGATTCTTTCTGAGACTTTGGCGCTTTATAAATCATTTACTTACTTACTTACTTACATATCTTGGAAACGGTGAGATAAGGCTTAGGTTACTATTGATCAGTGATCACTAATAGGAAGTGGCATACGCCCTGTCAGATTAGATGAAAATCATTAACCTTGGTGCTCTGTCCTCTGTTAGACAGCATTCTGACATTAATGACTGTCTGGAGGATAACAATTTTGGCTGAAAGGCTGTCCCCGAAATGACCTATACTGTGTCGGGCAAGACATTAAACCTTACTCACTCACTCACTCACTTTCAAATGACATGAAAATGATCGACCTTGAATGACCTTGAAGGTCACTAATAACCAGTATGGTCGGCTATCCTAGCGACAGCTGGGCTTCTTGTAGTTCTTCTATTTATGTGCCAGATTGAACTGGTAGCTTATGATATTTCTTGCGTGCAGATGGTACCAGCTGACAAGCCACGGCTGATATGATGTCTGGGATTACCCAGGATGACAAATCCTACCACCACCTCTGCCGATCTACCAATCTACCGCCGACAGGCACACCATCACTAAACAGTGTTAGTCTTCTACCATTCTACCAGTCTGCCACTTCGCACTGACCCACACATGGTCAGTGCCTCGATGGAGCTGGTCCGCGGACAGGGCGCCTACCCGTCCTGTAAGGCTGCTTGCACTGACGATCTACAGTCGTTCCACATTCACGTTGATGACACACTGGACAGTTTTCTGGGTTGTGTCTATAATCCGAAGGTTTGATAGCCCGACGATGTATAATGCAACATACATTTTCACTAACTCTAACCCTACCCCTAATCCTACTCTTATAATTGAGGAGAAAATGTGGAGATTGAGTCAACGTCTGCGGAAGTGTATAGAGAAAAACCCTACCCTAAAGTTTTTGGACTATAGAACATTTGGACTATTGAACCTTCAGTTTATCAAGCTGCCGCCGTTTTCTGGTGACTGGTACCAGTAACCAATCAGTACCAGAGATTTTTACTGCATGTGCCAGTCGCCAGTGCTGGATTGGAGATGTTTAATTTCCTGCCGGTAACCGGTGCCAGAAAAACGGTACCAGCATCTGGTACCAGAAAACTGGCCAGAGTGTCATTACTATCAATCTGTTGTGACAAACCAGACTACATCGGCTGACAGTTATCAGTACCGGCTAACCTTCTGTTGTTTTATTCACTGCTGAATTGCACCAGTGCATCAGAAGGGTTGCCAGCTGGTGGTTAAAATGCCAAATATGTCATATATGAAGTGTAAAAAATTATTCTGCAGTTTGGCACTTTTTGTGCATCATTCTACAAATTTTGCATTAAGTTTCGCAGTCTGGCAGTAACACAGAATTTTGGCGTTGATTTGGCGTGATATTTTTGTCGGTAAAGAACATTACATACGGTACTTTCAGCCAGATAAGAGTTGGCACCCCGTTGCACCGGTGGAATTCACCGATGGATAAAACAATGCAAAGTGACTGTAATGCTGTTAGTCAATACAACGTTTGGGCATGTGCTGTGACATGCTAAACAGCATAAGCTTATTCACTGTTGTTTGAACAGCTGCCTGCTGGAGAGTGATTATATCACATGCCTGTCTAAGGCAAAGCAAGGGAAGAAAAGGGAAAGGGTAAGAAAGGAACAGTAAGGGAAGGGAAAGGGAAAAGGAAAGAAAGAAACAAGGGAGGGGAAAGGAGGAGAGAGGGGAAAAAGAAAGAGAAAGGGAGGGGAGAAAGAGGAATCGTCACCCGCATTGGCAATATGATAACTGGCTGCCCTGATATCAGGTGTCTTTGAGCAGACTCGTAGGCAGCATTTGTTGCCGAAATGTGAACAATCTTTATCATCATCATCATCATTTTATTTCGTTCATAGACACATAGCATGACATTTTAAAGGTCACAAGTAATGAACTGGAACGACAAGGTTGAAACAACACTGACAGCCGCCCATAAGCCTAAATAATACACCCCGGCTGTGTATATTGATGAATTTGTGTAACTTATTGAATATATCGGATGGTCCATAAAAGTAAGCCCCTAACATTCATTCATACATAATTCATCAAAATAAAGCGAGCGTCAAAATTCTTTCACTAACCAGTTACATCGGTGATAAGCTTGAAATACCAGTACACTAAGCTTCCCACCCTGAACAGTGAACGGATAGTGAAATATAGTCGACTTTACAATATACTGACAGTTATGATTCTGCGACGATACAACTCACTTCTTTTTTAAGGAGAAGGTAGTCAGTAGAAACGTTTTTCGGTGTGTGTTTTATAATTTTGGCTGCAGACTTATGCAGAGGATATGTGCAGAATTATTGAAAGCAGATTGATATTTGATGCAGTTATGCCAAGCACTTTGAAACTGCAGCTTACTTTCTGCTGGACCACTGTATCAAATTATGCTAACCAATGGCCAGTGACTTAACACTTATTAGCAGTGAAATTGTTTCTTTGGTAAAGTGGGTAGTAATTTACGGAGCTAACGCCCTTCCGCTGCCCCATGTTGTATCGTTTATGACTGTTCACGTGTTATTTGTCATTTTTTCGTTTGTTTGTCTTCTGGTTCAGTACAATAAACCTGTTTGATAGATTGATCGAGAAATATGCAGTGAAACTCTGGAGCTGATTACCAGTTTCAAATGCTGTTTAGTGGTTACAATACTGAACTGTACTTTCTGCTGCTTTTTTTGCTATTTTATGATCCTGCTGCATTGTGAAGCTGTAACACATTGAGTTGCAGGCTAATGTATTTGTAATTTGTAATCTTTTTTGTAGTGCATTTAGTCTGCTTATGTGCAGCTGCGAGCTTCACCTTTATCCGATTTTAATTATCTGATGTTTTATATGGTAGCCATCAATTTTTTGTTTCTGCATTATTATGTAGTTTGCAGTTTGAAAATGGAAATTCTGAATGTCCGTTGATTTCGAAACAAGTCCTGAAGCTGGTTTGGTTCACTGAAGATTAGGTGGATGAAAGCATGCACAGTACTGATCTACTGATGTGGCTCAACAGTTTGCATTTTGGTCACGGCTTGAAGCGGAAAAATAACTGCCAGTATGCGAAGTGTTGTTGCCGATCTAATATTATGTATTAAATATGTCATTTTGTAACTCTCATCAAAGATGTGGTGGTATGCTTTCCAGGTGGCCTAGAAATTTTGGTTTGATTTAAGGCTAGTTATTCTACTGGGTTGTATACTTGAGTGTTTAAGCAAACAGTTGATCATTATTAGGGACCAACTTAATTCACGATTTCACGGCCGTGACATTTTCCGTGAAATTGACCTCCTTCTGTGAAAATGCTGCTTTCCGTCAAATCCGTGATTTTTCGTGAATTTTAGCGCTTTTAGTTTAATTTATGACAATTCCAGAGTTTTATCAGCAGCTTTTGTACAGATGTTGCTGTTTGCCACGTGTCGCACTTTAGCACTAAGTAGTTGACATTGACTGTCTTGAGTCTTGACTTAGTGTAGTAAATATTCGTTGTTCTGAAATTTCTTCGTTTGCATTAGCACAGCACCTCGAAGTAACGTCTGTGCATGTGGCCCGTGAATTTGACACACTTTAAAAATTCTGCCGTGAAATCATGCATTTTTTCCCCTGAATTCGGTTGGTCCCTAATCATTATGTTAATCGAGGAAGTCACGTATTTGCATGTTTTATTGTCTATACCAAGGCCTTTGACTGCGTAAGCTGTCGTCATGTTATGCATAAACGTTTTTTGGGTTTAGGTGTTTAGACAGTCTCGCAGGAGCATTGATGGAAACAGGCGTGCCCGGTTTTAATACCGTATTGCATAACAGTCATGTGATTTTTTTCCAGATGCTGGAATCCTTGTAGCTTACATAGTAAGGTCATTAGTCATCTGGCTGCTCTTATGCTTGTATTTGATGTTTGCAGTTGGAACTGTTAGTGGTACTGTTGCACCAGTGAGTGCACATGGGAACTGGAATCACAAGATTTTTACACGCGAAAGCAGCAGCTACTGCTTTAGCGCGTCTCAGCCATCGCAATTCTGTCCATCCGTTCGTCGTCACGCGGGTGGATCAGCCAAAAATGGTGCAAGCTAGGATCACCAAATCTTCCGTCGGCTGCCCGCAAGACTCTAGTTTTAGGATACGTAAAGCTTTTCCATAAATTCGAAGGGGGTCACCCTGAATAAGGGCGATAAATGAGAGGGGGTGGGAAAACAGTAAGTTGCTGTATCTCAATAACAGTGCACGATAGGGCCTAGGTTACTATTAATCACTAATAGGAAGTCATACACTGGCTCTCGATTGCCACCGAATTCAATGACCTTGGATGACCTTGAACGCAAAATAGGGATTTTTGACTTTGGCAATTTCGGGCCGCAACACAAGTCTATATCATTCACTACGTGGCGCCACACAACTAAGTTGTTGTGCGATCCAGATAGAGGATTTGATATTTGTATATTAACTTAGCATGAACACCCCAATTTTCAGCTAAACTACAAAACGTGAACTGCTATAGGCTTTTGCGTGTCTCGTGAGCATTAGCTCAAATTTCTTGTTTGTCATTGGTATTGACTACCAGATGATAATGTCCATCAACTCTAACAGGTCTTTCAAAATCAGTTTAAAAGAATGTTATCTCTGTCCATATGTTTGTGATATAATATGCTCTTAAAAACTGGTTATGTGCCAGGAGCTTTCATGCAGGCTGTGGTGGTACTACTTGTTAAAGTTAAAAACTGGTAATTTAGCAGATAACTATAGAGCTGTAATAATAATAATAATGTATTATTTTGCCTGACAATAAATCTACAGTTATAGTATCATGTAACGAAGTTTCAATTTATCCAATTATGTAGTTCACAGGTCATTACTGTCAAGATTTCTGCGTACATTTTGTGCGTATTTAGCATTTTATGTGTCAAGGGTATATTAATGCTTACCATAGTGTGAACTAAGCTAGTAAGGCTTTGATGCAGTTTGGCAGCCTGCCGCGTTAATTTTTACTGTTATTATTAATACACAATTAAAATCAAATCCTTGATTTGTTCAGTGGTAATGCAGTACAAGTATGAGCACTTGGGCTGAGCAAGATAGCAAGGCACCAGGTGCACTTGCAGATGCCCTTATAACACAGTCTACGAGAAGAAACCAATAAGATCTAACATAAAATCAACAGGCCATGACACTGACCAAAATATCTATGTCTACACTATGAAACATCTAAAACATTAAAAAAAACATACATAACAAAACATCTCCTGACTACGAAGGAAAAATTAGAATCTTTTTATAACAGCTGATGTTATAATTATTAAAAAGATAAACATTACCAAACTGAAATGTTAAAACTGCAGTGAATGCCTGACCTAAATACATCAGTTGCACAGTTCATGTGAGGAAAACTTAACTGTTGCTCAATAATAAAAATATCAATAAACACATACAAAGAAAACATTAGCAAGCTGAATATTCAGACGTGCACAAGCTAGCTAGCAAACTAAATATCTTTACTATCGGTAATGATGGGGAAAAATGACGAGACAAACGAGTAGATGCATCATTAGTGATGAACAGAGTGACACTAGCATGGTACAGGTGGACAATAACAAGAGTAGTAGTATACTTACTTAGCTAAAAACTGGTAAGGACATGGATTAAAATAATCATAACTAAAAACTATTAACTACTGACCACATCCCCGAGATCAATAAAACTCAGTATTCTGTGCACATGGTATTTTAGGGGCAGGACCACCAGAGCGCAGGGCAGATTTTAGTGCAATTTCACTTTTTGTCCTTCCAAACCATTTCTGTTCAGGATAACCTGATGTCACATATGAATGTTTCCAGCAGTAAATATAAGTGCATTGATTCAGTCAGGAGTAGACTTTCACATTGCAGGTCATTTCACGGATAAGTCTCCCCAGGCAATGCACTTGATCTGGTACTGACAACCAAAAGCAACAGCAAAAAAATCCCGAATTAAAGTGATGCAAACACCCCGCACTGCGGTAGTACAAAGTTATGGGCCAGAAGAGGGGTAAAAGTGTCAAAGGTGTCACTTTGTCACCACAGCGGAACTCATCAGCAGATGGCAGTGCACCAGTGTCTCAAACGCCGTCACTATAAGATTCACATACAACAAATAATAACAATATAATATATAATATAAATATAATATACACTGTGTATCAAAAAAACGTCCCCAACATTTTCGACTGTAACTTGAAGACCAATTACCAAATTTTGATAATTTTTGGTACGAACATCCCTGATACAACGTGCCATCAAATTACCGTTCAGTTTCCCACCTCACCCAATGTATGCTTCTGCACTACCTAGGGAAAGCAGATCAAGCACAATATGTGTTGAAATAAATAAAAAAAACCTGAAAAAACATCCCCGACATTATCGATCGTAACTTGAACAAAGATTAGCAGATTTTAATAATTTTTGGCGTAAATATTTCTGACACAAGTGGCTATTTAATAAGTGTTTTAGTTTCCACCTCACCCAACATCTGCTTTTGCAATACCTGGGGAAAGCAGACCATACGTGATAAAATGAATGACAAAACGTCAATAAATTTCATCTATGTTAATCTGTGGGCCACAACAGCCAATCTATTACAAGGTTTGACTGTCATGCAGCAGTGTGTCTACCAGATGAAGTTTAGGAATGTTTGTGAAGTCAAGAAGCGACTGGTACAGTCTGGATTGGTCTTGAGCAGAACATTATTGATACTGCTGTCTATGAATGGAAAAAAGTGTCTCCTTGCTCGTATTTGCATAGTCAGCCAACACTTTAAGCAATTTTACTGTAGGCAGTTGAAAAATAGACAGCTGGGTGAAATATTGGCCAAAGTGCCAAAAATGTAAACAAAATGTGTTTTTATGCGTTTTGTTAATCATGCAATCATATCGCATTTGATAAAAAAAAGTGATTTTTGCTCGTTGTGTTTTCCCCAGGTAGTGCAGAAACAAACGTTAGGTGAGGTGGGAAACTAAATGGTCATTTGATGGCAAGTTGTATCAAAAATATTCCTACCAAAAATATAAAAATTTGATAAGGTGTTTTCAAGTTGCAGTCGAAAATGTCTGGGATGTTTTTTTGAGACACAGTGTATATAATAATATAATAAGCACCCCAAAGCAATAAAATCTAAAAGAATTTAACCAACAAACCTATTCACTGTTGCAGAAAATTATAAACACCCTAATAACAGCTGGCTGCTGGCAGCAACTGGCTAATCCGGCTATCCTCTTTAAGCATGGGAGTGAGTAGTTTCTTAATGACACATCAGAACATAATAGGTATTTCAGTGCCATAAATGGTTTGAAGCAGTAAAAAGCTATAGAATAGCCTCATAATTATAAGGAGCCACAAGCACGATAAAAACATAAGCACGAATAATTACCATCAACATATCAACGTTCTTGGTTTGAAGCACATATATGTTAAAAAACGAAAACAGTTGGCAGAGTGCATTAAGCTCTTTTTTGCACACTGCAAAATGGAAATTGTACTTTTCTTAATGGCACATCACCACAACATAGGCCATTCAGAGCCATACATGCTTAAAAACAGGTAAAAGCAGTATTAAAACCTTAAAAGCAAAGTTGAAAACTTGCAAAGATTTGAAATACTAATTTCTAGAACAATGCAAGCAGTTGGGTGCAACATAACACTTCACAAAACGATAAAAACGCACTATTTTGTGTCATTTAGACACATGTAAGTGGCGTGAAATTGTGTTCCTGTGGAGAATATAATCAGGATCACTTTGGATGATACACTCAGTTAATCTAGCATCCCATTTTGACACAACTGACCATAACGTACAGCCAGTCATGAGGTTTTACGGATGCAGCCAAAGGCTATGCAAACGAAGCTACAAAAACATATCTCACCTTGATCATAAAAGCACAGAGTATACAGGTGTAACGGTAAACAGATGGATTATACACAGGTCTGTTTCGTGAGTATGACAAGGGCTGTCATCAAGCGGTGTTGCTACAGCAATAGGATAGATAACAAGAAGCCCAGCTGTCGCTAGGGTGGGGCAGACTGTACTGGTTTTCACTGACTTTCAAGGTCATCCAAAGTCGATGATTTTCGTCATTTTCATCTTAAAGGGCGTATGCCACTTTCTATTAGGCCGTATCTCTCACCGTTTCCAAGATATGACCAGTTTTCCGTTGGAAAATGCACATTTTTCCTACCCCCCGTCCATTCAACCCCCAATTTGAAAATGTTCCCATTGGGGTAGATGGCTGAAATTTTGCATGCCCAAGTTTAATACCCATAGCTAATTATTCATGTAAAAATTTTCCCCCAACGGTAAAAAGTTTATACAAAAAAGGTACCATTAAGATGCAAACGTTCTTCTTAGCCAAACTGTCAAGCTTTCCTTGAAGCCACAGCCTATACAATGCATACACAGCAATTACATTTTAACAATCAATTTTCTCTATTGCCTATTGATAATAATCAGCTATTTTAAATTGACAACTGATACAATATATAAGATTGTTTACTGTTTAAGCATTACCGAATCGTTTGCGAGTGGCATTGCAAAGCCAACAAAACTGTTCCTATCACACAGTAACAAGAAAAGCGCAGCTAATGCAAAGGGGAACACACAACAGCGGTTCACGTTCGAAAGCCCAGTAAAACAACATTTATGTTTCTATTGCAGTCGACACAGGGCGCCAAATGACCGGCGGCTAATTATCTGTAGTGCTTTACGTGTACTTGCCAGAGGTTGTGACCTGTCTCGCCTTGCCAACGCCGTATCGGTTGGAAATCGCAAATTTTCCCCACCCCCCTCATTTAGCACCCTCGCTTGAGGTGACCCTTTTCGAATTCACGGATAAGCTTTACGGTTCCTGAAACTAGAGTCTTCCAAGCAGCTCAGAGTGAAGATTTGGTGAACCTAGCTTGCACTGTTTTTGACTGATCCACCCATGTGACAGACAGACAGAATTGTGATGGCTGATGCGCTACAAACACTACCTCAAAAATGAACTGTGGTATTCTATGCGCAATGTTGTTGCACTGTATTAAAATGCTACCATGTCAGGTCCTATCAGAAACGCATAACAATGTGACAATGGGGGGGGGGTCGTGAGTGAGTAGTTTCTTAACGGCACATCAGCACAAAATAGGCCATTCAGTGCCACACATGGTTAAAATTAGTCAAAAAGCAGTTGATATATGTATTAAAAGCAAAGTTAAAATACTTGTCAAGATCAAGGCTATGAAGCTAATGTAAAAACAACATTGTATACGATTGTAAAAGCCCATATCTTTAACATAAGCGACAATGGCACTATATCAACATGGTTACAACACAATGGTTAGTGACGAAAAGCGCATTAGAGGTGTACGTCATACACAACGATGCACTATACAAACTGACAACCTTTTTTACCTTTACAATGTAAGTCACTGGCCACAGAGCACTGCATGACTGGCAGCACACATTGGGTTTGGTGACTGTTTTCATCTTGCATTCGACAATGAAGTGACACACAATGTACGTGAAACACTTTGGTAAGAGAATGCCCTCAAACTAACGACCTCCAACCATATAATATCCAATAGAGCTTATCATTGACTGCTAAACAAGGAAATTATTCACAGTTAACATTGTGCATCCATAAGTCACTCTAGCCGAACTCAGTGAGTAGCTTCTTAGTGGCACATCAGCACAAAATAGGCTATTTAGTGCCACAAATGGCTTAAAGCAGTTAAAAGCAAGGGATTAAAAAACTTGCTAAAATCAAGGCTATTAAGCTAATGTAAAAGCAACATTATATATGACTGTAAAAGTTAATATCTTTAACAAAAAGCAATGATATTGCAAGGCGAAACATTTTCAAAAACGTCTCTGATTATCTATTCATCGCTACAACACATACAGCTCTACAGCTACACTGAATAGTCTGCTCTTACATTCAAGATTTCACCAATATGAAATAACGTATTTTATTATTATTTTATTTTATTAATAATCTATGACTCACCAAAGGTATTCTTTCAGCTGGTTGTTGGTATGTCGGAGTGTGAGTATTGCACTGGCACTGCAGCACAATATAGGCCATTTGGTGAAACAGATGGCTAAGCATTTAATGTATGCGTTAATAAAACGATAAAAACTGGGTAAGATCAAGGCTATCAAGCCAACATGAAAACATTACATACAACGGTAAAAGTTTACAACTTTCACTAAACGTTTTCAAAAAGATCTTAGAGTGTATGTACCCAGAGATATCTTTGACGTGCTGCTCTAAAACAGGTGCAGTCTACGCAGCACAAAAAGTGTCTTTAATGAAATGTGTGCCATGCTGGCCAGCCATACAATCACAAAGCCAGAGCATGGCTGACAGCAAGCAATTTGCTTTTGCATTCGTTGCTGGCGTGATAAACACACGACTTGTTCAGCACGAGGATGTGAATGCTTTACAAATCCAAACAGTTTACAATTCTACATGTAATATACTGCACATAATACAATCAGTTGGACTACCACTGACTGGTTTGAAGTGAAAAATCAGCCCCAAGTGCAAAAAACTGACCGATTCTTGTCAGTGCAGAGTGAGTGAATAGTTTCTTAACAGCACATCAGCATGAAATAGCCCATTCAGTGCCATACATGGTTGAAAGCAGTTAATATATGGGATAAAAGCAACGTTAAAAAATTTAAGATCAAGGCTATTAAGCTAATGTAAAAGCAACATTATATATGATATAAATGTACAAAACATCAGTTTTTACACTTGTTAGCGGCAACATTTAAGGACTTGCACATCGAAAACAGCAAAAATTACAAAAGGTGATATTGCCTGCATCACACTGACTGCGTGTCAATGTGCTGCTGAATAATATCACCTTTTGTAATTTTTGCTGTTTT
>Ga0209367_1007319_pt1 | contig 15219 bp, 8 predicted proteins | sample WorMetLIZISLAND2_FD_187412 | JGI IMG/M metagenome (GOLD analysis project Ga0209367, IMG submission 187412) | Marine gutless worms symbiont microbial communities from Max Planck institute for Marine Microbiology, Germany - Olavius geniculatus... ... | reverse complement strand
ACAAAATTATACTCAACTGATGTGTCCAACTGCTAGGATAATAAATGGTTCTTTACTCGCCTACGTATTATATATACATATGTATATTATGCCTAGTTTACGTGTTGCCATTTAAAATCTATTAATCAACCAAAGTCTATTGCAAGCACACGTCCTATGTCTCATCAAAAAACTACTGTAACACAGCAAAAAACACAAATTTGACATTTTAGCTGTTTCACGTTTAATCAAAGGTACAATTTATAAAGAAAAAACTGAAATCATAAATCCTTGGGGGGGTCCGTAGACCCCCCCAGCCCCCCTAAATGACGCCCCTGTTCTCATTTCATTTCCATTTCAACGTATAAATAGCGCGCGTATTTCAAAGTAGACCTACACTGAAAACACGTTTGTATTTCGTTTGGTCAAAAACAGTATGCGATTCTCCTATCGTTTTATCGGAGACGCAAAGAATCCGTCGCTGAAAGCAAGGCGCGCGCACTGCTTCGGCAGCAATAGCAGGAGATTACTGGCAGCAACAGCTACGCCTTGCCAGCAGACAGTACTGCTTGGCTTACTGGCCGCTGCACTGCCAGCCAGTCAGCCGCTGCAGCTGACAATAAGACTGCTTGGCACGCGCCATCAAGCCGCAGCAGCAGCCGCAGCAGCAACATGGCGAGTTCATTAATATGTAGCGTATAGATCCCACGTAGCCCTACATACAGACCGCAGCGTTGTGCGTGACTACAGTCTACTGTATTGACTGAAGCGAGCGTGTGACGTCACACAGTACTCATTGTTCTGTTCTGTTACAGACAGATATCTTACGATCCTGATAATCAGAGCGAGGTACGTCGACCGTGGGTTGCGGCGGTCGACTGTGAGTGCTGTCGGCTGACGGACGGAGGGCGCTGATGATGTGGCGACTCCCGGCAACGTTGTTGCTGGTCGTCATTCTGCTCTTTGACGCCAGTCATTTTCGTGCTGCCGTCACCTTCGACGACGACGACGACGACGTCGACGACGTACAGGTTCACTTAGACTTACCTATCATGCTACTGCAGCTAACTCCCGCGACCACTATTTATCAATGCGTTTTAGCACAGTCTGTCATGTAGACCTATCAGGCACCGGCTGAATCCGCGTAATATACTGGACTTAATAGGCCTATAGGCCTACTGGACGTACTGGTCTTTTTAGCCGCTGTTGCGAATTGCGAATGGAATTAGTTGAAAAAATTATTATACAGCGGTGATGGCTGCTGTGTAGCGTAAGTTGATGGTTTAGATACATGTAGAATTTAGCCAATAGGCATGACTGTAGGCTACGCTGCGATTAAACAGGCATATAGTAATCGGCGCAATTATATGGCTGATAAGGTTCAATAGCGCTGTCTCGGCTGAAATGAACTGACCCCAGTTATGAGACTTTTGAAGAAGTAGGCCTAGTAGCTTCTTCGAGGAACGTTGAACTGCTGTACAAATTCGAGCGCAGCCTGTGTGTCTGTGCCTGCGTCACAATCACATGCAAACAGTGCTTCTTAATTAAGAGTTAATTTCTCTTTATTTAGGCCTATAACTTCTGTTGCCAGCTGTGCTTTAGCCTTCGTTATAGGGGTCCAATTGAATAGGCCTGTACAACGTTGTCGACACTGAGAACGCGTGCACGTGTTTTAATCAACGCTTGGCGGGGTGTTTGCGTTGCAGCAGCAACTGCAGCATCTACGCTCGATTTATCCCAGAGCCCGTGACCGCGACGAACATGCAGACGAAAATTTTGCCGACGACTGGCGAGAGATATTCGCCGAGGAGTACCAGGATATGCTAGGCAACCGAGACGTCGAGGAGAACTATGAAGGACTGTTCAGCGGCAAGCTGGTCGTGATCGAAGACTGGCCGGTCAGGGAGCTAAAGGTGGGTCAGGTTGGAGGCGTGGCCACTGATTCTGAAGGATATCTGAATGTGTTCCACCGCGCTGACCGCTCCTGGGAATACAGGTCTGCATGTCGTACATACTGCGCATAGTGTGATACGTTAGCTGAATTTTAGAACAAGCTTACCATCAGCCTATTTTTTTCGTTATTGAGCATATTAGCAAAGCAGACTAGGCCTACCACCGACTGGCAGCGTTGCTGTCTTCTGCAGTGTCCAGCTGCTTCTCAAAGTGACGACATTCACTTACGCTGAGTGGCACAGCTTCGTTTACGCAGAGGATTAAATACAGAGCAATTTTTACATGTAAACTAAATGGGCGAAAGCTTACCCACTGGGTCAAATCGACCACTTTAGGTGTTTTCCTAGATGGGTTGATCGTTTTTTACTTATGCTATCGCCGGTAGAAGTAGTCTGGTTTTCTGTATTAAAAATATTTCGCCATCATCGTTATGAGCCTGGTTGGAAACTTAATACGATACCCAATAAACTCGCCTGGAGCAAGGTAGGATTTCAAAAATTTTCCCAGAGGTAACACCGTGAATCCCGCTTTAAGAGCAGGGACTGGGGCATGGCTCTCTTTACCTTTTAAAGGGAAGCCAGAAGGGAGATGGGGAGGAAAGGCAGAATGAAGGCAAGGGATACGATAAAAATGGGAATGGCTCACTGACAACAGTGTCATTGGTTGCATAATTAGGTGGGCAGGAAGTTGAAATTTTCCGACAGACACTGCAAATTTTTGACAGAATATTGACATATAGGGCGTAGTCTAGTTGCAAATTTTCAACAGCAAAAAAATATGGGAGCTGAAAATGTCAATTCTTCCCCTAAATTTACCAGAAATGGGAGTTTTTAGCTTTAAATTATGCATTTTTAGAGGAAATTTTGGGACAAAGATTTGCCGACAATTTTTCGACAGACAAAAATTTAGAGTGAGTCTAAAATTTACGGGTGAGGGGCATTAATTGCCTTTTCTTTCGCCTCCCTTTTTTCCGGCAGCGTCGCAACTGCCCACCCACTAATTTCGGCTTAAAAGTTGCACTGCGATGTGCTTAGATCATTATGAACTGCATTGACAGAATGAAGGAAACGGCAGGATTTGTGTAAGGAATAGAAACAGATCTGACTTCGGTCACTCACTTAGATTGTTCAATTACGTTTCCGACTCAGAATGGCATGCCTATTAAAGATGCGAATCCGTCTGACAAAATTTCCGTCTCCCTCTTAAGTTGCTGCGAAACTCTACCTTTCACATTGGCCCAGTTTTCTCAAGGGCTGAGCTGGTTTATACGGATTTTAGTTGCACTATTTTATAACTGATTATTGTACACATCTGTATTCACCAAATTTAAATTAAGAACACTTGCACACCGCTTCGCCGTGTTTAATCGTGGATTGGGTAGGCCTAATTGATGCATAATGTAATGATCGATCTAGTATCTAACTGCTGCGGCTTGTGTTCTGTAGTTCGTTTGACTCAAACAATTCATTCCAAGCACGTGATCATGGACCGATCAAACTGCCGACAGTCTTCCAGGTCAACGCCAGTAACGGAATTGTGCTTAACAAGTGGGCAGAAAACTTGTAAGTTAGGCCTACTGATATAGCGTCCATGTCGACATAGCGTTGTGATCTTTCTGCACATGCGCATCTGACGCGTCTGTCTAATTTTCGGCAATTGTTAGTGTAGCTTTTCTTTTCTTTCATTGATAAACTGAAAACTATGCCTACTGTACTTTCATTTCAGCTCTGTCGTAGATACTGTCGATATCCGAATTTATTTTTGGTACAAAATGGTACACATCATAGGCCTAAACTACACACACAGGAAGAATCACTAAAACAATGAAAAACTGTAATCTCAAGTTCTCAATACAATGTGAGGTCTGTGCATCTGTTGATCACATGTTGCTTTCGGTGCTCATTGCGCGTTGCTCGATAGGCCTATACTCGATGACAGACCTTAAGCTGTAGGCCTACCGTTTATGAAATTATTAAAATGTTGTATCAGTTTTGTTAGAAACAACTTGCAGTAGGCCTACTGTTTTTGTTTTACTGCATCTGCGATGTTTTAAGACCTCGTCTAAGAGCCTGTTGTGGGGGTGTTGTGTTCAGCTTTTACCTGCCGCACGGTTTGACGATCGACAAACTTGGAAACTTCTGGATGACTGACGTTGCTATGCACCAGGTTATTAAATGTGCTCATCAAACTAAATACAGCTTTGTTCCTGAATGTGCAACAGTCTTTCTGATTTGACCCATCAAGTCTCAGCTCAGCAATATTAATAGCAGCTGAGATGAGTTGACAAGTTAACCGCTACGCGACATTTTGAAGTTTGCTCGCGGATCGTTGTTGGAATACGATGCAATTTTAACTTAATTTAATTTAACTTAATTTTAATTTCGCGCAAAAGAAAAACAGAAATGTGCTCGACAGAGAGATTGGTCAGCTGCCGGCTGTAACTTTTGAAAATGTAAAAAATAAACTAGGCCCCAGGATTCAGAATTTTCAGATCCAGGGTTTGGCACTTGTCACTCCTGCTCCACGTCCCTGCACCTCTATAAGAATTCGTTGCGTTAACCTTCTAAGTGGACACAATGTTTATACCCAGTACCATGCTTACTATTACGAAATTCATCAACTACAGTCCGTTGCTCTAGCTCGATGCGATCATTAACTGCGCCTTCGCAATTGGTCGATAAAATGGCGCGTGGCTGCAGGTATTCAAGTTCGAGTCGAGTAAACAAGTCGAGCCGTCTCTGGTTCTGGGCAAGAGGTTTGAGCCAGCCGCGAGCAACGAAGACACAGAACGATTCTGTAAACCGACTGACGTCGCTGTGGCATCCAATGAAGACTTCTTCGTCGCTGACGGGTAAATGTGCTGTATATACTGTGTAGGATCGATTCGTTTTAAAGGCAAAACAGACCACGTCATTTAACAGTAGGCATAGGCGTCTCGCTACTGCTGGCAAATCAGTTTTGTGGGAACTTGCAATGCAGACTTTGATCGGTGATTCAAAATCTCAGACCGGCTCAACGTTAGGCCTACGGGTTTTGTCTGCGGTTATGCGCATGAATGTACCTACCAAATCGCATGACGATAGCACGAGAGTATAGCAGACAGACACACGGACAGACAACGCTTTGATAACACCTATCGATATAGCCGGCGTCGCTGATGCCCGTTCGTCCGTCTGTCTGCATGTGATGTGACGTCGATGTCGCCTGACGTATGGGTTGGGCCAATGTCGAAAGTATTTGCACGAATAAATTGGCTGTAGACACTTTAATCCGCACGAACCGCGATTTAGCCCATAAGCAGCATTCTTAAGTTTGTCGTGAGGCAACTGATCAGACCAGAAAGCCCGCAATATCTCTGCAGCGAAGCGAGATTTAAGTTGCTAGTGATTATCAATCAATAATACGACGTTACACTACAGGGTGGACCAAAGAAATAGCACCATTTTTGTACATTTTATAATCTCATCAAATATTAACCGATTTTCAAAAATTTTTCACTGTCAGAATCAGAAGACAATTTGTAATAAAACTATTATTATAGATCTCACCACTTCTCAAGTATGTCGCTACACTACCTTGTGAAATATCAGACGACGCACTCAAGCCGGCGACGCCACTGACCAGTTGCGTGATCAACGTTGATCGAGCCTTCCATGTGGCACCCTAACAGCCCGAACTTAAATCCAGTCAGTTATGCGGTTTGGGATGTTTTTCAACAGATGGCCTATCAATTTTGACAATTCACGACAGTCAACCAGCTGAAGCAGCGTCACTGAGTGAGGCAAACTGCCGCAGCATTTGGTTAATCGCGCCATTGGTCAGTGGCGTCGCATTCTTGGATGCATCGTCCTAATAAAAGTAACAATGTCAATCGCGTAATGTGCGTGCAGCTATTGCGCCAGCAGAGTGCTGAAGTATAACAAGGCTGGCGAGCTGATTGGTCAGTTCGGCGTCGGCGACTCTCAGGTTCCTCACAGTCTCACGCTGGCAGAAGATCTCGACCTCATCTGCTTGGCTGACAGAGAAAACATGAGGTATTTTGCATAGCACAGAAGCTAAAAAGATCTGTGATCTTTTCATGCAGAGTTAACGGAGATAATCATGTGAATGTGATAGAAGGCGCGCATTTTTTTAAATGTTCCGATCTACCACATGTGCGTCGTGTGATGACGTAATTTCAAGTTAGTAAATGGTACTGCATAGCCTACAGCGGGATCTTTATTGGTCGCGCTTGCTCTACTGCTGTAGGCCTATTGCAAAATTGCTCCCGAGTGTAGCTTACTAGTAAAATATGAAATAGTCGAAAATGAAGTAGCAGCTGTGGATCATTTGCAGAATTCTGTGTTACAACGCCGGTCTGGAAGATCCATCAAAGCTCGGAGAACCAGAACGAGAATACATTGACGAAATACTCGGCCGCATCTTCGCCATCGAATACAGTCCTAAAGGTAAGCCTATTGACTATTGATAGATGCTAGTCGCTACCTCTCATGCATATACACTAGAGATTTCTTCGAAATGATAGTGCGCTATATAAATGTTCACTTATTATTATATACTCTTGTAGAAATGCAGAAATGCATAATACGCAGTATTTGTTGGTATTTCACGACCTACTTCGTCCTGTTCTCTCATCACAGTGCCTGGGGTCTTAATAACCGCCCATAATCTCATTCAAGTCAACTACATGTGTGACGCTTGAAACCTCTTGCATCTGTTTATCGCACGCACGTCTTATGCAGAACACATCGTTATCACAGCCGTGAAATAAGCATATTTCAACACTCTCTAGAGTTTAAGCATGTAATACAGTCTATATATTGTGATGAAACGTAGGCTATACATAGGCTAGTCCTACACGTGGACTGCAGTGTTTTAGCTGCAACAGCCCATAACTACACTGTTAAGTCCCAGCAGCTGTATGCCGTGGGAAAATTGGAATCCATTCCAGGTTTTTCAACATAACGTCTGTAGTTTCTAGTTTTTTTTGTAGCCTATTCGTGTGTCCACGTGTAGACGGAATGTTGTACGGCGTGACTGGACCAACTGGGGTTCTGCTGCCACAAGGCTTCACCATCGACCTAGTGGAGGATGAGCGCTACAGCGTCGATCTCATTGCAACCTGGTCTCCCGATGATAAGGTCTCTCTGCTTTTAACACGACATATTCATTTTAGCATAAATTTGCTGCCAAGTAAGGCCCAAAATCCACTTGCTTCGATTTGTTGTATAACATACTGTACAACTCCACAACAAATCAAATAGCAAATCAACAAGTTGTACGGCCCACATGTCCATGTCAAATCGAAGGTCTGGAACAAGTGCACATCTTGACATGTCAAGATAATGTACAGCTGGTTGTACGACTTCTTGTTCAACCCACAACAAATGTAAGTAGTGGAGTTTGGGCCTAAATAAATAGTCTCGAGACACAGGTCATTCGCTATCAGTACGTAGGAGGCCTCCTGTAACCAGTGGACTGATTATAAAATTCATTCATTCATTCATTCACTTATTTGACTCAGGTAGCCCATAAAACACAAGAACACCTATACATACACAAAGCACAGAAACGCTTAGCTAAAAAAGGGAAAAAAAGAAAATGAAGAAAAGATGCATCAAAAATACCAGTCACAGTGAAATTCCTAAAAAAATCTCTGAGAATACTGCAAACATGAAGGCCGGCATCATCAGAGAAGTCTACCAGACTCGCTGTCAGTTTCTTTTTGTATTTCTGCTACTCCACTTGTCTCTGTCATTTTTGCAGATGAATGTGAAATTGCTCATTGCCAGCGTTGGCGTCAAGCTACACCTCTTATTCTTCTCGTCCATTTAACAAATAATGACGAGGCTGCTTCAAGTTATATGAACACTGCAACAAAACGCATTATTGTTGTCACTATGTTTATTGTCGTTATTACGCTGTTTTGTCTCAGGGGTTTGAACACCCGCACGACCTTGCTGTCAGTCCGGACGGTGAGTCGGTGTTTGTTGGCGAGACGGGTCCCAATGTCGTGTGGAAGTTTATCAAAGAACAGGATTGACCACAGCAGACTCTATATCATGTCGTGTTTGAGTTGGACACTAACCATGCCGTTATTGTACTTGAAGCCCAGGCTATTTTCAGTCAACAATAAATTATTGTGTCGTGTTTGTTGTAATTCTGTGTAAAAATTTCACTGCAACCACATCTTGTTGTATTTAATTCACTGTTTACAGTGAGCATTTGACTACCGGTAGTTAATTTTTGGGAGTGCAGCAAAAGTGGCATTTCTACACAACTGTCAACTTCAACAGCGCTGTTACTTCTCTTTGGCAGTGGCATTCACACTCTGTATCTCAATCTCGTACTCTAGCTTGATACTTGGTACAACATTGCTGGACAGTAGTGACATGGTCCTGGAAACCAAGAGGTGCATTATATGTATACATAATGCACCGCTTGGGTTGGTGGCGTGGCTTAGTGGTAACGCGTTTGATTCGATCAATGAAGTTACTCTACGCCAGGCCGGGTTAGTACAGTGATGGGTGACATATGTGGGTAAACCATCTCTGTATGTAACCAACTGCCTAAGTCAACTCAGCCTTCCATCCCTCTGGGGTAGCTAAATCAAGTACCGGCCTATTTGGCTGGGGTTAAGGCGAGGCATGTTCACTCGTGTCAGGTGGCAGGTAACATTGTGGGATCCCATACAGCAGGTGACGCTCTGTAGCTCTGAAATGGGATTTCATTAAGAGCTATAACACCATCTTTAACCATCTTTTAACATTATACTGTCACCAGTTTATAAGAAAAATGAGCAAAATTAACTGAAGTTACAGCTGTGAAATTTAATATCATACCTAGGCGTTATCGCAGTGGTAACCTGAAAAGTCATAAAATAAATGTCATAACTGAATTAAATCTTGATTTATAGACAGCTAAACTCTACTTTCTTGTGCAAAATCAGCTATATATTCTCTCTATCACAAAATACACTGTACTTATTTATTTATACAATAGTATTTTACAGAACTTCAGTGAAACAAAATGAAACGCTTGCATTCACACTGCAACCGTTGCCATTATTCGGAAAACACAAGCAGTTTCTCTAAATCTATAATTGGCCACTAACAACTTATAACAATACCGAGGGCTCAAGTTATAGGGGAAGAGCACCCTGAAAGAAATGGCGACCTAAAAGATTATTGTTAACAGCGCCAGCCAGCAATCCATCAGTTGACTCCCGTTAGGTGCACGCTATAACACTATACAGTGCATGTCATCATTCATGATTCGTAAAGGCGCCACCTCAAGGTAGTATAAACTGCAAATAATAATAAATTTTGCAACAACAAAATAAAAAAGCAATTGCTGCAACGAAACAGTAGATGAATAGGCGTATAATCAGGGGCGTCCACTCCACATCGACAGCTGGAAGCCGCATGCTTCCTGAAAAAAGTTCGGGAGAGAAAAATAGCAAAATAGGAATTTTTCTGGTAGCAGATTGTTGGTTCAAACTACCCCAGAAATGGTGAGAACCTATTGCCAAGATATGCATTTTCAGAATTGTGAATGTGTCAAAATGAGTTTGCAACCAGCATATCGCCCTGGACTTTGCTGGAAGAGCCTAAAGTGCTCCCCACAGGGTCGCATTTAAAAAAGGTGGGGCTATTTGACTCAAACCCTCCCAAAAATGTTGGGAATTTGGTGTTATGAGGTGCACTTTGAGCACTAAATGCATCAAAATCAAAATGCAGGGGCGCCGGGCAGGGGTCTAAGGGATCTGGACTCCCAGCCTCTAACAGAACGACCTAGGGGATTTGTGCAAATCCAGGCGTTTTTGGATGGGTGAATGGGGGGAGGTGGGCCAGCGGCGGCAAATCGACAACCACTCGATCCCGACCCCCCCAGCTTTGAAAACCTGGCGCCGCCCGCGTCATAAGGTGTTTGTGGCCAGGGCTCCATTCTGTATCCTACTGGAGAGCTACAGCACTTTCCCAGACCCCCTAACTGCCCAGACATTCGTTGTCCTGTTTGCCAAGGATGTTTGAGTATTTTAACACTTTCGTGCGAAAAATCAGTTTACCAACCAGGGTCAAATAAGTTACTTAAGATACTGAACACAAAGTCTTCATTTATCTATTGGTAGGGTTAGTGCGACTATGACTTTAGGTAAGGTTATTTTATGGCCCTGAGGGGGATGGACTTGATTACAATACTTGTGTCAGCATATCAGGGTCATCATGAAACATATGAACAGGAAGCCCAGCCGTCACTAGGATAGACGACTGTACTAGTTGTCAGTGACCTTCAAGGTCATCCAAGGTCGATGATTTTCATTTCATCTGAAAGGGTGTATGCCACTTCCTATTAGTGATTAATAGTAACCCTGGCCATATCTCTCAGTCACCGTTTCCAAGATGTAACCAGTTTTCCATTAAAAACGCACATTTTTCCTGTCCCCTCGATTCAACCCCCAATCTGAAAATGTTCCCCTTGCACTAGATGGCGAAAATTTTGCATGCCCGAGTTTAAGACACATGGCTAATTATTCATGCAAAAAGTTTTCCCTTACGGGTACATCCATTACAGACAGATGGATTGACAGACAGACGAATGACAACCATGCCAATAGCTCGACCATTACGGACGTACGGTCAGCTACAAAAACAAAATAGTCGCAACAACAACGGTACTGTCACCACAATATTTACAGCGCATTTGCATGTCTATGTGTGCTTGCTTTGAAACGACAAAAAAAAACAAAAATTCATGCCAAATGAAAAAAAGACAATGGTTAAACACAGTGGTTAATGGTGATTACACAATGGTAATCCAACGGACAGTGGAAGTGAGTTGTTCTAGAGATCAATTGAATATCCACTCACCTTCTGAAATAAAGGATAGAACATCTCTGCTATTAAATTGCAGAAAAAAGAAATGTTAACAAACTAAATGCTTCAACTGACACAAGCACAATTTCTTCTGCATTATCTTGCACTCAATAAACTCAATGGACTTGATGCCTTTACAATGTTTGACAATAAAGCAAATTTTTTGCATCTTTCTAAGCAATGATTTGAAATTTTGTTGAGAGCATTCCTGCACTTAATACTTTTATTCATACCCACTAAAAGTGCCAAGAGGTTTTTAACTTTAAGTAGTGCACAGCTATTATTTCTTGTGCAGCTTGCCAGTGATAGTGTTTTTTATACGGCAAAGCTTACCAAAAAACAGCTAGTTCATAACACCAGAGTGACAGAGTTGAATAATTTGCCTAGTTAGTTAGCAGATAATGAAATGTCACCAGGCAATGTTGAGTACATAAATAATAAATGTGGAAAATTTCTCATCAATATTCTAAGCAGTTCCAAGCACCACTTATAAAATAACGAGAAAGCTGGGGAAAAGGGTTACTTTTTGCCACACCCACTAAACATATGATCAAATGCAAATATGAAAATCTCTAAACCAATCAGATAGTCGTTTGCTAATTAATAACTGAAAAGATTATATACATATTCATATACGAGTCAAATGTACTCAAAGAACACAGTCTCGTCGCGGAGACACACACAGACGAGGTTAGGGTGACTGTTGCTGGTGGTCCATTTCTGACAGTGATTGTAGTATGTGCGGAGGCAGTTTGACCAGACCAAACTGTGCATTGAACAGAACGTTATTAATCTGCAACTTGGCAAACTGTTTCTCTCTCATTCCGTGGATCAGCCTCAGCTCGTTGGCTACATGTCGACCAAATACCTCGTCTGCATCCATGTCATCTGAGATGCCGCTGCTTGAACCACTGCCTGCGGACTTTGCACCAGCGGACTTTGCTGAGTACTTGAGCCGCTTGACCGGCCGAATTTTCACACGGCTGACCAGTGAACTGGTGGAATGCTCTTGCGGAACCAACATGGATGAATCTGTGGACGACTCCGACGCTTCCACTCCCGTAGGTGATTCAGACATGCCATTATCCATCATGGAATCATCCTGCATAACGGAAACACCAAATTATAGCTACAGTCTATAGAGATTAATGAACACACCAAATTCGTATATTATTAAGCATGCAAATTAATTTTCTTTACTTATGCATCAGCTCAACTGTTTCTCCTCAGCATGGTGTGAACAGTTTACTAAACAGTTTACAACAAGAAACAACAAACGGCATAAAATACAGTACAATTAACACTTGAACTCATCTTATTCTTCATCATACATTTACAGCACCAAAGACTAATAAACCAATTAGCAATAATCAGTCTTATATGGCATGCTGTTAAAATGATTTATTACTACTGTCCAAATAAATTAACAATATGGAAGTCTAATAGAAAATGCCAACAACTGCACTGCACTGCAAGCCAGCTAATGTGGTTGAAAGTGCAATGGTCTAGGTCAAAACTTTGGTCCTATTTCTCAGAGTTTGTGGACCAAAGTTCACCAAATTGTCATCAGCGTAAAAATGTATTCATGCCCAACCATATTTAGGCACAGTGGCACACAGTATTTAATAACTAATATTGCTTAGTATAGCTGCCATAGGATAGTAGTGTAATGCTTGCTTGCTATCCTATGCATCAAAAGAATGCTGGAACACCACCAGAATTATATGGACAGAAAATCAGCAGTCTGTACATCACTACAAGTTTGTTTACAAGTTGGGCTGTAAACGCTCAAAAAGAGAAGATTGAATAAGTGAATTTTTGAGAGAAAAGACATAATTTGCTCATGTTGAGGCACATGAACGTTGTAATAAAGCCACTGTAAGTGATGAAGACGAGTTGGAGAATACAGAAGAAGCTGAATTGTTGAACTTTGACACTGGCGTGTGTGTGGACATGAACTAGGCCATTTCTAAGATGGGCAAGACGGATGGTGGTATTGTATGCATGATCATCTGGGTTGATATGTGACAGTGTTGAATGATGTGCATTTCTGGTCGAGTTCAACATCAGCGGATAACACTGACATCAATCAACGAGCGAAGAGAAGTTTGGACAAACGAACAGTCAGTCAACAGCAGAGCGTACGCTAGCTTGCTAAGCTGCTTGCTTTGCCGCATTAAAAGAACAATTAACTAACTGTATAGTAGTTAAATTATCAGCCGTTACGCATAAACGTATTGGTGATTGTTTATGTTGTCTATTTTTGTGTGTGTTATATTGTGTTTATTGCAATATATTAATTTAAAATGACAACTGAATGTTTGTTGTTGTCGCTATGCAAGTTTAAAATACTTTGGAAGATCAACCAATTAACAACAATATTTAGACCACATTTAACACAACTGGTCCAAGTCTACAATCATACATGGAGGTCGTAGTTTGCAATGCTGTTAATTGTCAATATTTTGTTCCATTCCACAGATATTCATGGTCAAAGTCTTGCAAAGTAGTCCAAAATTGCGTTGAATATTTATATACCGTGGCACCAGTATGTCAAGCAGCTGAACAATTGGTGACAAACCGCTATGTTACAAAAAGTGACAAGATCACAGCAAAAGTTATAGATACGTGTAGCAATACAACAAATGAAACATAAAATAAATCCTTACATTACACACTGGCTTCAATGCCCTCTGTACAATATGATCATGTAAGAAATCCATCTGGTCGAAAAAGTGCCAGATTTTTCTACCACGTTTTGAGGTATTTTTAGAACCCTCTCGCAACAGCTTGGCATAGTATGTACGCAGATGACGAATTTTTCTTGTGACTTCAAATACTACAAACACACACAGAAGACAAATGATGAATTCACATAACTTATTAATACACAAGATCTTTACAGCAGTAAAATACCATGTAGGCAGCATGTATGTAGATGCTAATCTTACCATAGCAAACTGTTATCAGAGTACCAACAATCAGTGATATAAACTAGACTTTTCTTTCAAAGACCACTGAAGAAAAAATAACAAGTGTGCCGATATGTTCAGATTGGCGATTTGATAACTGAGCCTCTGTTGGAGATTGATACATTCAGATAGCCAATCTGAAAATATAGCATTTTGATGATAAATTCAGATTGTGACACGCAACACAACTGACACACGTACTTCACTGCATATCAACTCGACATTCTAATATACACAGAGACCACAAAGCCAACTTCTTTCAGATCTCTCAGCCTGCTAACTAAAATTTTAGGCAGCTAGCTGGCTTATTTTTTCTGGCAGATGGGGCTTTATAAAATTCAGCGGTTATGGCAGCTAGCCGAAAATGGGACATAGCAGCAATTGCCAACTAGGCCTAGCAATGTTCTTTCATGCCCGTGTGTGCCAACTTGAATGAAAAGTGTGCAAATGGCTAAATGGTTAACTGTGTGTGGAATACATATTTAGGCCGATACTTATTATTAATTATCTGTAAGTTAACACATAGGGTGATCGGAGTTGGGTCTGTGATGCAGCTTGCGGAGTTGGGTCTGTGATGCGGCTTGCAGACAGACCACCAAATGGTGTGGTAATGCACGTTTTTAGCCGATCGTACTGGAGCAACGGTCGAGTTATTGGCATGGTTGTCGTCTGTCGTCCGTCAGTTACGGAGGAAATGTGGCTAAATGGTAAATGTGGCGATGGTACTGTCGAATAGGGCAGTCGGCCCCTTTCGAATTTATGGAAATGCTTTACAGTTCCTGAAACTAGAGTCTTCCAGGCAGCACTTAGTTATACTGAGTAAACATCTATAACTGTGGAATTTTGTCCGTTGGCCTTTTGTCCGGGGGTGACATTTCGAGTGGCCTTTTGTCCAGAGGCCTTTTGTCCGGGATTCAGGTTCGGCTATGCTAAACTATGCTGGCGAGGCTCCCGAGGCGGGCAATGGTTATACGGCGAGTTTCCTGCGGTAGCGTCGGCCGCGGCGTCGCCAAACGGGCGAGTAGACGGCGAGTACAAAGACCTAATTACCGGCGGCGCGTTTGCTAAATGCTCACGGCCGACCAGCGGGTGACGCTTTGATGACGCCGCCTGACTATCTTGAGTTGTTCACACATCATGTGAGTAGAAATTACTAGGCATGGCTGAGGCGACTTCTGACGTTGAGCTGAGCAGCATTTTTAGCAATATCTCAACAAGTCATGCACATTTCCATGAAACACTCACACCTTAAGTGGGACAAACTTGGAGCTAAAAAGGTGAGCAGGGTCAGCACAATGAAGGCAGTATCTAGTATAAAAGTCGTAATCTCTAAGCATTGCTACAATTCTGGCATTCTGACAGTAGTAAGCACGTTGCACAATGAAGAAAAGAGCACGGATCGCATCCTACCCATGCAGAGTTTGTCTGGACAACTGTAC
>Ga0209367_1007318_pt1 | contig 15220 bp, 7 predicted proteins | sample WorMetLIZISLAND2_FD_187412 | JGI IMG/M metagenome (GOLD analysis project Ga0209367, IMG submission 187412) | Marine gutless worms symbiont microbial communities from Max Planck institute for Marine Microbiology, Germany - Olavius geniculatus... ... | reverse complement strand
ACGGAACTGCCAACTCGTCAGGTCATCGGACGTCTACACGTGTACCGTGTCGAGGACGCAGTCACGGATTGGTGACAAAAGTTCCACGGCAGCTGGTCCGCACGCGGCTGTGGAACAATCTGCCAACCGGACGTTGCCGGTTGTCGGTCCGCGGATCTGGACCGATCTGCCGGACGACCTGACGTCTGCCGAGTCGTTGTCCAGCTTCCGCCAGCCTCTCAAAACTCATTTTTACCAAATCCTTTTTCTGACTATTTCATAGACTGAACTCAGCTAACCACTCTCTAGTGGACTGCGTCCTAAGCAGTAAGCCTAATTTGTATTACTGAGGACACTTTAAAATTAAAAAAAAATGCTTAATTGATTGATTGACTTATTGACCGCATAGGAGTTTTTGTTTGATTGCGCCGGTTATAAGTGCACTCACTTAGCCTACTCAGTTACTTACTTGTAGTGTGAACTTCCGACAGACAGGTGTTCCTCGCATGACGTCACTCGTTCGGCGGCTCAGAACGCTCTTACGTGACGTCATATCAGCTTAGAGTCTTGCAGTCGCTTCAGCACTTGCACGTAATACGTAGAGTGGCGCGATAAAACGCCACTGCGTAAGTTTTTGCCATAAAGTGCACCAAATCAAGATTATTTTACTGATATTAATAAATCCTCTGCAGCAAAATTGCAATTAAGAGATTACCGGTACTGAATATCCCATCACACTTCAAACGCGTCGATACACTACCTTGTAAAATAGCTGAACTGTAGAATAAACGAGTTACTACAGAGTAGAATGTGATGAAATCTTTAACAATAGGTGATTTTAATTTTAGCCCACCACAAGTTTGACTAGCTTAAGAATTTTAAAAGTCGATTAATATATCACGAATTTATACGAATGTGTGAAAAGTTGGAAGCGTGCACATTTTACGCACCACCCGATCGACATTTTTTTTCTCAGCGGCACGTATGCAATATGATTGCGGGTGGTCTAGCGTGTTATGATGACATGTGATCTGAGCTGACGCGGCGCCATATGGCGGGCTGGAAATGAACGATATCTGAGCGCTTATTGAATCTTCCCACCCCAGCTGCTGTACTCTCAGACCAATACTCATCCATTCGACTCCATCCGTCGACTTTTTTTATCGTATAGGCCTAGAGTATAGTCACGACGTATCAAAATATTGGAAGCTATAGGTTAGCTACCTCGTGCGAAAGACGGAATATCTTACCTGGGTCTGTTCGTACCATTGTTCGCAACGCTATACTCAAGTTATGAGCGAATTTTGACACCCTATGCCGGAAAAAATTGGAGGGTGGCGTAAGTATTTAGTGATTAAACTTCGGATGCTGTCCGGCTCAAGATCATCATTGCACCTCAGAATGGCTGAAAATAGGCTCAAAATTCCTACCGTGGGCCTAAATGAGGGATTTTTCGCTGTGATAAACTGGAACAAACTGCATCTGCGTGGGCGAGTGAGATAACAATAGAACAGTTTTGGGCGCTAATTTGCCATTTATGGCTATTTGTTTTTTTGTAATTACCTGGCCGTCGAAAATGCCGTTAGAATTTCGGCGCTGATTTCGAAGACATAAGATTTTTGTCTCGGCAGTCGTTTCCGGTCATTATCGCAATCGCTCCTAGAGTCTTAAGGACACTAGTCCTGTGCGTGGCTTCGCACACTTTTAACACGTGACTTAGAAACTTGAGACATAATATTATCTCGAACTGACGCAACTGTACGACATAACATATTATGCAGAAATGACCACCCACTACCGACATCACAGTGCACTGAGTGCTGGCACTGTTGTAAGGGCGATGAGCGTAAATATATGAAATGGTGTTGGGGGGGGTCCTGTAACTCCGAAACTCCTTAACTGATTTTCATAAAACTTGGCATCGGTGATTATATCTCCCACTTTCTTTTTTCCTTGTGCACGGCTACAGACCAGCCCGTTGGACCAACCGACGCCGTTAATGGATCAAACGAAGCGTCTTAACGGCGGACACATTCCTTTTATGTTTTTGATTTAAAATTTTACAATTTACCTTTTTATGCACCAATTTTTAAAAAATGCATTACGGCCTACATCGTTGCATCACACGTAAAGTTTTCTTGCACCAACGTACATTACCCGTCCGGAAGTATTCTGAATACAGTGAACAAAGTTATTGTCATAGACCAAATACTAAAAATTTTGACAAAAGATCGACTAATATTAGAACAAACAAATCTTTCACATTTATGTACAGTTATTACTTATGGTTCCCTACTTTCAGAGTCGTATTTAAAAACATCAGGGGGTTAGCGGGTTTACCCCTAGCCCGGAATATTTAAATTTAGGGCCTAATGTGACAATTCCGCGTACATCAGCAAAAAATTTGTCCTCTTTGCTCGAAGGTTATTGTACTTCCACTTTTAAATTTGTGCCGCCGTCCTTATTTGCCTTTATTATTTAAACTGCATGCACTAAATTTGGTCAGTTGTTTCCGAGGAAAATATCTAAAATTGTTGCCACCTGATGTCAAATTTAAAGGCGAAAATGCATTCTATTTGATCTCGGCTGGGACTGCGCTCCAAACCCCGCTGGGGAAGCTCACAGTGCTCCCCAGACCCTCTAGCTAGATTTGAGGGGTCCTACTTCTAAGGGAACTATAGTAGAAAAAAGGGAAAAAGAAAGAAAAGGAAAAACAAGCGAGGAAAAAAATGAAAAGTAAAGGAAAAGGGAAATGGAGGGAAAGGTCAACCCCCTCGAGCCAAAACTCTAGCTGAAGCTTTGCCTACTTTTAATGTTGTGGTGCCACTCCTGACTCCACCCTTGTTTGCCTATATTGTCTAAACTGCAGTGAATTTGAATATAAAAAATAATTGAATTTGTCGTCACTTGCAGATGTCATATTTGAAAGGTTAAAATGCACTAAATTCGATTTCAGACGGGGCTCTGCCCCAGACCCCGCTGGGAGAGCTCACAGCGCTTTCCTAACTTTCTAGCTGAATTCAAGGGGTTTTACTTCTTTCATAACGGGACGGAGAGGAGAAAGGGAAGGGAAACAGAGAGAACGGAAAGAAAGTGAGGGGAAGGAGAGTGAAGAGGAGAAAAATATGTGACAAAAGGAACAGACGGAAAGGAAATGAGGAAAAGGGGGGGGAAGAGAAGAGCATCCGAGTTGGGGGGAAGGTTGCCTCCTGGTGCTGAAAGAGATGAACGCCCCTGGTCTTACCCCTCACCCGACCCGACCCGACCAAAATTGCTGACCAGTTCTAGTGCTACACTGCAGCGCAATCTAGCCAGTCTATGAAATATTATAACCTTTTTTCGCGAAGGTAATAATAGCAACGTGCTCTAACAGACAGATTTCCTCAGATCGCGGCTGGGTTTTATCAGCGGAAAACGACGAGCGATATAGTTGCAACACACGCTCTTTAGTCATATATGCGGTGTCTCGATAATAACCCGACGTCGGTCGTTCAATTTCCATGTGTCAACGTCATCACATTGTTATAAAACAAGATATGAAGGACATGGACACTAGAGGTTGGGACTGGATAAAGTCGAAAACTGGCGACAGACAGAGCAGAATGGCGTCAACGTGTGGCCAAATGCATCCACCAGGATCCGGGTTGAACTAACGTAAAACGCGTAATGTTTAAGATATGTAGAAAACAAAAGGATAAACTGGATAGACATCATTAAACGAGATATAAAGAACATGGACACTGGCTGAAAGGAAGAAGCCAAAAAAACTGGTAGCAGACAGAACGAAGCCAAATGCATCCATCGGGATGCGGATGGGTGAACTATGGTATAGGGTCGACGTCATCACACGACCAGCAAATTTTATTTCGTTTTACATACAAAAACTGACAGGATTAAAGCTGTTTATTTTGATGCAGCTTTAAAACAAAAACTGGGCGGACGGCTCACTTCTTACAGAATAATTGCTGTAGGCCTATAGCAACGTCGCACGTTACCTTTCTTCCTGTTTTACATACAAAAGCAGCTGGGTAAGCAGCTGGGTTCAGCGGCGGCGGCGGCACCCGCTAGCCTTCGGCGACTGACTAAGACGTCGCTGGGTCATAAATGTTGAACGAGCGCAGCACGAGCGGACGGTCAGAGGTAATCAGGACAAAACAACGACGACAAGAACAACGAACCAGCAGAGCAAGAACCCCACAACAGCGAGCCTGCGCCAGCTGAATAATAGATGGACGACGGCGTGGCGACGACACAGATCACGGCGGCCGGCCACGGCGGACTAGTTTTTCTCGCGGAGGAGGAAGCGTCGGCGATTGTCGCAGTTAATCACGCCGACTCCAAGACGGCGCATGAATTAGGGCCGTCTACGTCCATTGAGAACTATGCTCACAGCGTATTACTTTTCTCAGGGGGGGGCAAATTTTTAGGACCTCAGAGGGTCAGTCATCGTCTTTCCACCAAAACTTGATCAGAAGTGATTTATGAAGCTAAAAATGCACGAAATTCATTTTCGGCCGTGGAGCCTCCACCCCGGACTCAACAGTGGATCTTAGGCCCCTACGATGCTCCCCAGATCCCCTAATAGACTGGGGAGAGAAATGCCTTTTCCCATTCCGCACTCTATTTAACGCCTCAACCACTTTCTCAGTTGGAAATATTTTGGGCACCCACGAGTAAGAACGCCGTCATCTGCTATTGGCACCAATGTAGCACTTTGACTAACCTTGACGGAAAAGGGGTTTGACCGTTTGAGTCGAGGTTAAGGGGGTCAAACGTTGGAGGAGAATTGGGGGGCTTGGGTATTGTGTCCAAAGGGGATAGACGCCCTTGGCATAAATGAACTATCCTAATGCTGGCGCGGGTACAAATCACTGCTACAGTATAAGCTTAGGCCTATTATCTTCAAAGATGCAAGCCACCCTGACATACAGTTTTTCTATAAAGTCCAGTCCTCCAGTGCCTTTTTATTGTTTGCCTGTTAAGAGTCTGTTTAACGCGTTTTGTAAAAAAGACTGGTTGGTTTTCGTACGACGACTTTGGCTCTAATTATGACGTGTCATCGTCAGAGTGTAACGCATGGAGGCCTATTGTAGCTAAACCTTACGTTGTAGAAGGGTCGGCAATGGTACCGCTGATTCGCTGAATAGGGCGATGACGAGTTCCTATAGGCTGTCAATAGTATATATAAGCGTACGTGTCTCTACTTGCAGGGGTTTGGCCGCAATTTTGAATGCAAAGTTGCTGCCTGCAGCCAATCACCGGCTGGCCCCAAACTACCATATAGTATCGGTACCCTAGCGTTGATTGTAGCGTTCGATATAGCAGCGACATAGCATACACGTAGGCTACATGTGGTTTTACTCACCCTGGGAAATCACTTTCTTTCCGCGACCGGAAGTCGGAAGGTGGCTTTTGGATATAAACGGTAGGGTCTGTCCACCCTAGCCACAGCCGGAATTCTTGTTATAATGCGTTATAATGCATGTGCTTTTGGCACGAACTCGATAATCTCCTTACATACTTACTTACTCACTCACTCACTCACTTACATACATATCCCAAGGGAGTTGAAGGGACCGGAGCGCTAAAACACATCAGTTGCAGACGGCAGCCATCGTTTCTTAGCACCTATAGCAGTTTCGTAACAAGGAAACTAGAGATCTGGCAACTTGGCTGTCGTGATGACAAACAGAAAACTAGCCGAGGGTGGATGCATTTACCGCCCCAGTGTTTGCAGCAGTTTGCACCGATTTTTGCCACACCCGGGACAGCACGCGGTTTACGCCAGTTTAGAACTCACATACGCCGTGGCTACAGTGCCAGGCTTGCCGTGGATATGGATATCCATGGATATATCCATGTGTGGATATCAGACTTCAGCCATCCTGCGGATATATCCATGGATATTGTGCTGTCGCATTTGCTAATTAAACTGAATGTTTAAGTGTTTTATCTCTGTCGTTCTTATTCTTCATTTTCTAGTTTATTTATGTTATTGAGTCAAATGAATAATCAGTGACATCAGCACGTCATTATTTAATTAGCCTAAATTAATTTATGTGCGCTATAGCAGCAACAGGTCTTAATCTATGATGCTTTAATACTGTTGTTTTGGCAACAAACGGTCTATCAATTTATGAGAGTATTTTTATTTTTTTGTCAAACGGTAACAAAATTACAAACGTTTTGGATTCTTAACAAATTTGATGCTAGTAGGAAGTACAAACCAAGTGTTCTTCAAAGCGTTCACTCTATCTATACCTGTAGGTGTACATGAATGCAACATGTGTCTTGGAGAACAAAAATCGCAGCTGTTGCTGCGATGGGCCGACCGTACCGCCTATATCTGAGGGCCAGTGTCCGACTTTCGGTTGCGGAAAGATAGCGATTTTCCAGAGTGACTGCAGTCCCATATACGATCTGGTGACGTTGCTATACTGGACGCTAAAATCAGTGCTAAGATAAGATACGGTAATTTGTTGCACGTGAGCGACGGCTGCAGACAGAAGCATTGCATTCAAAATTGTGGCCAAAAAGCTGCAGATAGAGACACGGTTACTTTCAACAGCTTATAGGTAGTCGTTATCACCCTATCCAACGGTATCGCCAACTCCTTACGACGAACCGTTTAGCCACAATATATTTGTTACGGTTAAAAAGACGACTGAGAGATGACATATATATGGTACCCAAGGCTTAATAAAAAGCAATAAAATAATTGCGGTAGTTTTTATGACAACCAGGGTATACTTTTCTAAAATCATATTTCAATGCAAATGTGTTTTATTTTTTACTTTTATTTATTTTTATGATTTTATCAGTTTCACAAAAGAAATGCCTGGGGGAATGACGCTCTGGCACTGCTGTATTTCGCGAAAATTTAGTGGCTATATGTACGCACGATAGGCGTCTGTGGATATGGATATGGATATGGATCCACAGCAAGCCTGAGCTACACGCGCCGATTTTCTCGTCCGAGATGTTGTCCAGTTTCTCGGACGAAAAAATCGGCCCGACTCTGAGATTAAAGAACTCGCAGCAGCTGTGGCTAACTGCGTTTTGATAGATAACTTAATGAACCTTTGTCTTTTATTTTACAGCAGCATAATGACTCACAGGCCTCTCTACGAGGTGGCGCATAAAAAGTGTTACAAAATGCGCTACGTAAATCGGACTGTTTTGGAATCGTTTAGTCTCGATTTTTTGCTGCGATTGGTGGTCGTATCGAACACTTGAACACAGTAGGCTCCTATTTAACACGGCTCCCTCCACTTTAAGTTAGAGTATTGTTTTCAAAACCGTCTAATTTCTCATTCATTACGCATGCATATTTCATTTTTCATGTGACACCGGATACATTATGGATGTCATTTCATTATTAGCGCGTATGTAATGTGCACCCAGCTAATCCAGCACTCATTTTGCAGAAACAAGTAAGTCAAGATGCCCGATAACAAAAACCACAACACGAAGTTGAGAAAGAAAACGAGAAGTCGAAGTTTGACCTCGTTCTTCTAGAAAATTAACTTGCCTGCAAATAAAATGAATAAGTAAGTAAGTAAACATAAAGCGATGAACTTACCAACTGCAGCGACAAGGCTCAGCAGCAGCAACCAGGAGTGTTTCATCTCCACGGAAGCGTGTTTTAGTCACAGTTTCAGCGGCAGATGAATAACAGTCGTGTTGCTGCCGTCGCGGTTAATTGTCAATCTTTACTGCGGCGGCTGCAGTGGCTGACGTCGCTATCATGTCCGATGCTTTCCGTACACGCGGCTAAGCATCGTTTTGTTGAGTTGCGAACAGTAGTCCAAAGTCCCGTCCATTCTCACTCACATCGATTTGATATCGAGCAAGAAGTTAATAAGGCATGCATACTTTAGCGTTGCAAGTCGCTGTCGAAACTGAGAAACAACATGTAGGCCTACGTCCTTCAAACGACCTTCAGTCGCTGATACATGCCGTGCTAACTGTCGAAACGGCCTGTCAGTGTAAGTGCACGCTCAGTGCTTTTGTTGTCTGTTCACATTTTGCTTTCTCGCCAGTGGCCAGTAAGTAAGTAAGTAAAGTGTAAATTTATATAGCGCATACTCAAAAAGATCTCTAATGCGCACGGGGCATTTACCCTCAGCCTTAATTTTGGGCTGTCGAAAAAATTGTTGCAAAGTCTTCTTCTCGGAAAAAATTATTTCCAGAAATGCAACATTTGAAACTGAAAACCCCCATTTAAAAAAATTAAAAAATTAAAAATTTGGGCATCCATAATCTTCTCTGCCGGAAAATTGCCACACTCCGTCCACTTTTTTTAGCCCATGCACGCCCCTGCTGTTTCTCGTTGTTGTCATTTTAGCTGCAAGTCAGCTCCAACGATATAAATGGAGATTGCATGAGACCCTATAACATCCCAAGTCACTGTCAAACTGCATGCTTCAGTGTGGGACTATAGAAGGTGAGCCAAAAAGTAAGCTATTGTACTTTTTTTACATCTTTGCTAAATGCTGACCAATCTTCACAATTTTTCACCAATAGACATCGGAAGAAATTTGCTACTCATTGGCATGCAACCACACTTATTATATCGCTACACTACCGTGTAAAATATAAATATTTAAAAACGTATAATATCTACAGACGGTAATAAGGTCGAGTAGTACATTTTAAAGTATTTAAGTAAAATGTTAAATATAAGTTATAATAAATGTAAAAAAAATTAGGTGTACCTACGGAGTAAGTTTTATTTAAAAAAAATAGTGTACAGCTTGTAGGGCTGCACAATCGAAATACAATGCTTATGCAGTTAACTGAGCTATATTGCAATTTGCAGCCTTCAACCAGCATTAGTGTACCTTGAAAATTAGTGCACAGCAAAATCGTTCAAATTATTTGGAAAAAATGTTTAATATGTCCTCCAATGTTTTTGACATTTACTATAATTCATACTTTTATATGTAAGTTAAGTACTTTAAAAATTTATTATTAAATCTTCTGTCCATCTGTATAATGTTTTGGATATTTATATTTTACAAGGTAGTGTAGCGACATAATAAGTGTGGTGTGCATGCCACTACGTAGCAAATTTCTTACAAAGTCCTCTGGTAAAAAATTGTGAAAATTGATCCATATTTAGCGAAGACATGGACAAAGTTCAATAGCTTACTTTTTGGCTCACCCTGTGGAAGCTCGTCGCTCAATAGCCGCGAACTTCAAACAATCAAATGACCCCCCCCCCGCATAGGCTGGCTACAAGGTATTCTGCAGACTGCTGAGACGTGTAGGACTTGTGTGATGACCGTTGAACACAACGGTAATACAGTCGTATGTCACGTGCCTGCAGCTGCATTGAAACGAGAACAAAACAAGAAGCCCAGCTGTCGCTAGGAGAGCTGGCTGTACTAGTTGTCAGTGACGTTCAAGGTTATCCAAGGTCCATGATTTTCATTTCATCTAAAAGAGCGTATGCAATTTCCTATTAGTGATCAATAGCAGCCTCTCACCATTTCCAAAATACTGCCACTTATATCTTGAAACTTTCCGTTGAACATTGCGCCCTAACCGCTGCAGATGGAAACACAGTTACTATTGACAGTCAATAGGAAGTCGCCAGCGCCCTATTCGATGGTACCATCGCCGACTTACCGCTTAGCCACAATACCACACGATTGGCATAATACAGTGCGTTGATCTTTTAAAGTCATCCAAGGTCAATAATTTTCATGTCATCTGAAAGCTAATATGTGCATTCCTATTAGTGATTAATAGCGACCTAGGCGCTATTTCGCACCGTTTAGCCACAATACATCCGTGACGGACGACGACGGACGACAACCGTACCATGACCTCGACCGTTACTTAAGTACCGTCGGCTAATGATAACTACGTCGCTAGTGTGTTGATCGGTGTACAGTAATTAACGCCAGCATCAGCAGCTAATGTGCAGCAGCAGCAGCAGCAGCACTTACTATCACGCTGCTTCATCGCACAATTAAGCTGCGTCTAACTGAACTGAACTGAACTGACAATTTGGTTTTTGACGAACTGACCAATGGACAAGAAGTAATGCATTGCAGTAGGCACCGTCTAACGGCGTCGTTGACTATGTGACATACTACGCGCACGTACACGTCAACCAATGAACAATGGGCTTGCCCTGTTTCTAGACGACATCTGAAACATCGCTTCTCTCTTCACTACAGTACATCGAGCGCGTTTTTACAGCTAACGCGGTGCGTTGTTTCTGCCGCCCACTGGCATATTAACTTACTTAAATACTTACCTGATTTCCTGCAGAAGTAGTGAAATGTTTCAAGTAGCAACGACCTATAAATATGACGGTTTTCCTGACATTTTTCTCAACTGAGATTATTTTGGTGTTTATTTTTCTTTGCCTATGCTTCCTAACATTCTCATCGCTGACGCCTTCTGACCTTGTCGCTTAACAGCTGCTATACAGGGTGGCGCAAATAAATTGAAGCCAATTGTTATTATTTTCTGAATAACTCTGTAAAACATTGGTCGATTTTGTTCTTTTTGGCATGCAACATCAAAAAACTTGACGTAAATGACTACAGTTTAGCCCACTTCATCTAAATACTGTTGCTACACTACTTTGTAAAAAGCAGAAGTCGTAATTTGGCCGTTTGCAACAATAAAGTTTTACTCGATAGCGCATGCATCGGCTCAGAAAATCATCGAGACCACAAATCATTGTAAATCCGTCACTTCTTAAACACAAATCGTGAGCGTTTCAAAACCAGACGTCGACGAACTGAAACTACGCACCAACAGCAAGTGACCCGCTCCGAGTCTGGCGGTTATTGAACGTGCCGCAGATTCTTGGCGATTTGCGTCAACGCCTACTGCTTACGTTCGTTCCTGAGGAGGACATTTTGAGCAGTAACCGCAAGAGGTAATAAAAATTATTTGATGTAACATCTGTGACTTTTTGAAAGATAACTGTTACTCGTGTTTGTCGCTATTCAGTTAATCATTTCTTAGCTGAAGCATGCGCTATATAACCAGTATGAATTCATTGTTGTAAACGGCCACACTACTTCTGAATTTCACAAGGTAGTGTAGCAACAGTATTGAGGTGAGGTGGCTAAAACTACAACTTTCTACGTCACGTTTCTCCATGATGGAGCATGCCAAAAATAATTACAATCGACCAATGTTTCACAAAGTGATTTAAAATACAATAGTTGGTTTCACTTTAGCTGGGTCACCCTGTAGCCGATAGTCTAATTTAGGCATCAAACTAAATTAAATTTCATTTCATGCACGCATATTGCCTATAAAAGCCAGACCGTTTCACATTTTAATGAGCCTTTCTTAGAAAAGGTGAGTAAAACTGCAGAAAACTAGAATCTATCGAGACTCGAGTCTCAGAATAGTGCTGGCACCTAGCGAAAATAACAGACCTTATTTAGCTGCTGTAAGCCTATCAAAAACAAGAAAACGCACAAGCACGCGAAATTACAGTATAAACGACTTGTTTACCACTGAAAAACATAAATACAATAATGAACGAAGATTATGTAACCAGTTCACAGTTTGACGGCCGAGACAAATAAAATACAAAATGGCGCACAAACCGGCGTTGCTTTGCATAAAAAAAGTTCGAAAATGCATATAAAATCACTAGCAACAAAATTACGACATTAATCTGCAAACACACACTGGATAAACTTAATATGCATCTTTAACTACCGAGTTAAAACAAATATTTCATTTGAGAAAAATTCTAGATCACATCACAAGTCACAACCATTCACATCCGTTAAAAACAGTAAAGCGACAGTTCGGTTTTTATCTGGTCCTCAAAGGATTAGAGATAATAAAGAGTAAGCCTACTGGGGACGATGCAAGATCCACCAAAGGGCCACAGTTTGAGGCACAAGGGGCAAAAAATCGAAACCGAACAATAAAGGTGGGTACAGAGTTCTTAGAGATGTCGTATAGGAGCTCGGAGTACATATCCTATCAGTTAGGTAGTCTACGGAGAGTTTAAGGCTTCCTCGCAACAAAGGTTTAAAGCTTTTCGATATTCTCAGCATTTAGCTGGGCTCTTGTGACATTATATCATGGCTATTTTTTGCATGATAAAAATATGCTGCTAATCACTGTCTGGGGGAACAACTGGAAACGCTCGAGTAGAAAATTATCCAAAATTGGCCCAAAATGACACAATAGCGACGGTACAGTAAGACTCTGGCCTACGCTCGTGTGAGCTAATAACAACAACATGAAGCGACCAGACCACACGCGCGCAAGGCAGACCAAAGCACGGTAATAATTACTAACACATAATAATGTATAATACGATTTACAATGATAACCTGACAATATGCGCACAGATTCAGAACAAGTAAACGAGATCGTATATAGCCTACATGATTTAGTCGATAATATGCCGATGATGACGATCAGTGGTTGAAGTAGTAGGAACGAAATATATGCTGTCACGTCCCGGGAAAGAAAAAAACAATGATTAAAAAACTGTCTAACAAATATGATAAAGTATATTGTGAGAAAAATGCATACCTTTTTGGCGAGGTTTATTAACAACCGGTATTCTGTGTAGTCAGTTTTTAGAACTGCCGAGGATCTGAACGACATGAGTGACGTTGTTTTAACATTGAAGCTTATACTGTGATTTCTTCTCTCATGAACTTTTATTTTTTCACTTACGTTTGGTTAAGCGTTCTTCACTGCTATTTTATGGCAAAATAAACATATAAGAGATTCATTAGACTGCAACCACGAACGGCTAAAAGGCGGCAAAATAGCAGATATTATGAACGCCTAGCACATTGAACCAAAAGTTGGAGCCAGTAGAGAAATTTAAGAGTGGCCCCCGCACAGACCCAGGGGTTAAATTTTGCGGCGCTCTTATCTACAATTGCGCTGTCAAGTAGGCCCACCAGTTAAACCACGGCATGGATGCTGTTCAAGATCAGAGTTTGAGACGCGGACCTTTAGGCCTATAATTCGAGCTCAGAGCATTTGAGACAGCATCAGCCACCTGCGACAAGTACGCGAATAAAACTCTTAATTGTTCAGCGTGTAACAATTAATTATCCAAAATACCACACATTTACAACGCAAATGTCACGACCGCGATAAAAACGGACTGAATATTTAGGTCATAATAATAATATTTACTTCGACTATGTCATACAACGGTTCAGAGCTTATCTGAAGCAATAGTCCGATACGCTTAAAGCTTGGCCTATTTGAGCAGCGCGTTCACGCCAATGAGGCTGCGAAAATAAACGGCATCGAATACACAGTCGGACCAGCACCACAGACTAGAAACTAGAAACTAGTCTTAGCAGACATAGCAGGAGAGCAAACTTAGCCGAAATATTGAAAGGATACCCAGTGGGGAGCTAAGAGCAATGATAATGAAACACCATGGGAAGGAATGAGAGGGGGTATATCACTTCTCCGGTGACTAGGGGTCTAAGAAAGTGTCACGAACTTCCCCCAACGGAGGCCCTGAGCACAGCTCTGGTCGCATGTGATAGTTGTCGGAGGAGAGGTTTCAAACCGCAGCAGTTATCATTACCGTACGCAAATCTACCAACTACATTATATGAGTCACTTTTATTGGGTTTTCCACTTAACGTGTCACCTGTCATCGACGTTGACTGGCATCTGATACTGGGGAATAACAGCGAAGACCCCCTGGTGTGGTGTGAATTCTGGTCTGGAGAAGCGCCGTAAGCTCCCCTGCAGACTCTGGGTCGAAAGCGCAACTGCTAACGATACCGATGTATTCTTTGGCCTTATAAACGACTTTTCTGTCGCTAAAATGGGGCTGCTTGCAGCAATTCTAAGTTACCATTTCACCTCTTTGAGGAAAAAACAAAGTAATTAATGTCCCTTGCCCAAAACTTTTGTGAGGACATGTTCTCTCGGTCCCTAATACATTGTTGACGCTCATGCCTCCCCCTTTACTCCCCCAAGTTTACGTCTATACGTTTTTATCAGCCTATTATGCTACAGTCAGTGGCGGATCCATAAATTCGGAATAGGGGGCGGAAGGGTAGAGGGTGGGGTTTGGGGAAGCGGCTGTGCCCCCTCCCCAAAAACTTTTTGAAAAATTTATGCAATGCATTTTCATGCAAAGTTCTCACATGTTTTAAGATGTATCCAGTCAATAAGGGGGACGGCCGCCCCCCCTCCCTATTGGACCTGCCACTGGCTGCAGTAACAGCATCAGTACCGGAAGGCTGTAGATCAGGGCCCGATTCACAGACATTGTCATAAAATTTGTCTTAAGATATGTCTTAAAACATGAGTAAAGATGTCTCGAGATCATCTTACGTCATGTCTTAAGTGATTTCCCAGAACAGTTCCCAGAATTTGTTTTAGATGATCGCAAAACTTGTCACAAAATTGCAAAATTATGTTTTAAGAGTTAAGACATGTCTTAAGATACGTCATAAGTGTTCGCTGAATTACCTCATTGTCCAAAGCATAAAAATCTCTTTAAAATTATCTCACGATCATCTGTAAATCGGACCCCAGAGACTAGCGATGATAGGTCCGGTCCCAGAACATCTGAGTGACTGGTCTGGCAGGCTTGTGACATTCAGCGGGTCACGAGAAACTGTCTATCGGCAGACGAGGTAGTTCTTGAGTGCTGTCGGCAGCGGCAATCTGTGTATGTCCGGCATGCGACTTTGAGCAAGCCGATGTCTGATAACCCTTCGACTCAGCTCCGTCAGCGGCAGCGGTTCCGCTGTACAGTGACACACGCAACACAACGTGCAGACTCAATCATCAATTGGAGGTTTAACGGTAAAGTGTCTGACTTGCGATCACGAGTCGAGGGTTTGACAATATCAAGTGGTTACTAGGCCTACTCGGATGGGCGACTGTCGGCGGAGAGGCAAACCATCTAGGTATATAATCAACACCAAGGTCAACTCAGCCTTTCATCCTTTCGGGGTAGGCAAATCCAGTACCGGCCTGTCTGGCTGGGGTTAAGGCGGGGCAGCTAACAGTGTGTGATCCCATATGGCAAGTGAGGCTCCGTAGCTCTGTATTGGATTTCTTATTAAGACCTATAGGTTACACCATCTTTTATTTTACCTTTACCACAAGATAGAAAAACACATGGCGGACGAACAAGCAGGATTTCGAAAAGACAGGAGTACAGTACAGCAGATCCTAGCCCTGAGACTGATAGCAGAGAAAGCACGACGAAAGGGTAAAAAGATCTTCAACTGCTTCGTCG
>Ga0209367_1007317_pt1 | contig 15220 bp, 14 predicted proteins | sample WorMetLIZISLAND2_FD_187412 | JGI IMG/M metagenome (GOLD analysis project Ga0209367, IMG submission 187412) | Marine gutless worms symbiont microbial communities from Max Planck institute for Marine Microbiology, Germany - Olavius geniculatus... ... | reverse complement strand
CCAACTTGCAAGCAATGTGTGCTGGTGCACTGTCATGCTGGAAGGTCTAAAAGTCAAGCTATCCTTACAAGTATGTGAAAGTGATCGTTTTAGGCGTTTTTGTGGCTGCAATGGTAAAACTTCAACGGTTTAATGTCATCAGTGTCCCAGATAAAGTTCACCATCGATGCAGGGCAGCTATTCAGCAACTTACAGCACCGGTTGTGACAAACCAGTTTGTACTCGCGCCATGCTATGATGTCAGCATTACATCACAGCTAGCAAAGAATATTTAACTAACAACCATATTTTGTCCATATATTTTGAATTAGCATTTCTTCAGCTACATCTGGTAAAAATTTTGTGTAAATTGATCATCATTTGAGTGAATTATGAAAGAAACAAAAAGGGTGCCTGTTTTTTTGAAACACAGTGTAGTGCATTACAATGCATTGACTGTAAACGTGTCAACAGCAGGGTCTATTTAGTTGCAGTATAATCACTTAAAGCTAATAAAGTGAAGAAGTTTGTTAGCAAACCAGGTATTTAACTAACAACATTTTTTTAAAGTTTGTGTACTTACATTGTTTTGTGAAATGTTTTTGTTTTTGGTTTTTTCTGTGTTAATTGCAATACTTTTGTGGAACTTTTCTGCAAAATAAATAAGTCATATCGGCTTATGTGTAGTATAATTTACCAATGTTGGCTTTTGCAGGTGGCAAAAAGCGCAAGACAAAGGAACACTCGGTGGCTGCAGCGGTAGAGTCACAGGCTACAGATAATAATAAAGCACAGATTCCACTTCCAGAGAACAACACTGCTGACGACGACGACGACGACGACGACGACGTCAACACTTTCCGACGAAAAACGGTTCCTAGCAACATTCAAAATTGTTTTTGTCTTAACATTGTCAAATATTCACCAATTTTGATAATTTTTGGCAACAAGATAACCAAGACGATAGAATTATGCAAGGTGAACTTAATTTCCATCTCACCTAATTTATGTCAACACACTACCATGTGAAACACAGGTGCTCCAAATTGTTACATTACACGTTGATTGTCTGTATCAGATTGCTCACCTCTGCCTCATTAATTCCACACAGAGCGCCTTTGATTTCAAAATTATTGTTACACCTCCCTATCTCATTGTTTCCTCTTCCACTGACGCTATCAACTTTTCCTCTCTTGATTGACCGTGCCACCGCTGCTTTTTCTATGGATAAATGTACAAAACATCAGTTTATACACTTGTTAACGGCAACATTTAAGGACTTGCACATCAAAAACAGCAAAAATTACAAAAGGTGATATTGCCCGCATCACACTGACTGCGTGTCAATGTGCTGCTGAATAATATCACCTTTTGTGATTTTTGCTGTTTTCGACGTGCAAGTCCTCAAATGTTACCGTTAAACTAATGTTTTGTACATTTATATTTGCTGTTTTATTACAAAAATACTGTTTTCCTACTGGTGATCAGTTACAAAGATATTGCGCTTCAGATTTTTTCTTACAGTAGCCAAGCCGATTGCAACTGTTACCGAGTTATAGCCAATTTTGTCCCAAATTTCGTTGCCATGGCAACGGGGGTCAGTGGGCGAAAATGCGATTGGCAGCATTCAATGGCCCATTTCCAAAAATCTCCCTATAGACGCAAAAATCTCGCAGATATCTCGTACACAGACCGAGTTTTGTCCCAAATTTTGTTCCATGGCAACGGGTGTCGATCAGAAAGAATGCAGTTTGCAGCATTCAATGGCTCATCCTCAAAACCCCCCTCCCTATAGGCGCAAGAATCTCGCAGATATCTTTTACACAAGCCAAGTTATAGCCAATTTTGTCTCAAATTTCGTTGGCATGGCAACGGGGGTCGGTCAGGGAAAAATGCAATTGGCAGCATTCGATGGCTCATCCCCGAAAACCCCCTATAAGCGCAAAAATCTCCCAAAAATCTCCTACGCAAGCCGAGTTATAGCCAATTTTGTCCCAAATTTCGTTGCCATGGCAACGAGGGTCGGTCGGGGAAAAATGCAATTGGCAGCATTCGATGGCCCATCTCCGAAAGCCCCCCTGTAGGTGCAAAAATCTCGCCAAAATCTCCTACGCAAGCCGAGTTATAGCCAATTTTGTCCCAAATTTCGTTGCCATGGCAATCAGGGAGGGTCCTGGGTAAAATTAAATAACACCGTTTGATTTGCCATCCCCAAAAACCATACCCTAGAACCAAAAATTACAACTCTATCTTATACACAGCCAAAGTTATGACCGTTTAAAGAATTGCTTAATTTTCCCCATAAGCGCCATTGTAATTTTTTCGATTTTTGCAAATAAATACGTTAAATATTAATTTCAAATTTTTAACCCCCAAAGGCACATCCTTGCGCGAGACCGCGTCGTTTAAGCCATCGCGCGCGAAAATCCGCCGAAGGGTCTGACCTGTAGGTGAGTTGACTAAAAAAAAGTTATATGGATAGCTATAAAAATTTTTGCGTATATTTCACCTATTTGCGGGGAAGCCCCCCTTGGAGGGAATTTGCATAAAATTTTGCTTGACGGGTCCCCTCGCCGACGTAATCAACCGTGCTAAATTTTATCTCAATCAGATCAGGGGTTTTGATTTTGTTGGGGGTCGAATTTTTGGCTTTCCCATAAGAAAGAGAAGTCGCCGTTAACACAGGGCTTGAACTACTGTTCGGGCTGTGATTAAACAGTGGGGTTCACTGATAGCGTGCTAATGAAATTCTTGTGACCACGGACACAACTTGAAAATTAGTGCCTCCGCTGATATCCACCAAATGTGGATGTTTAGTATGTCTGTGTTTGTAACTTGCATATCCGTATTGGCACTTGGGAGACGTGTTCCACCCTTTCCCTATGGAATCCTACTCAGTTAGTGTCGAAAATTTACCAAAAAACACTTCATTTCTAAACAAACATTTGATTTTTTTTTGGGGGGGGGAGACAAAGCACAGCCTCCTTCCCGATCCCTTTCTTTGTGGGGAGGAAACACCCCTCCCCACACTCCACTTTTAAATGCCCCTTACCCGTACATCCAGATCCTGGCTGGCTATGCTACTGGTGTATATGTGTTACGGTTTGACTCAGAAACTGGTGAGGCAGAAGATCACGCGGACGCGCCTGAACGTTTGTGTCGGAGAGTTTTCGGCAGAGTTGGATCCACCGCCGGAACACTTTGTTTACTTCATGCCCATGACAGACGAGCCGATTCCCACGCCGAACAGCTCGGACGAGGCCGATCAACTGCTTCAGGCTTACTTCGATGTCGGAGTCGTGTCCGGTCACTCGCTGGAGATGCTCGAGCAACTGCTCACTCAGGTAAATGAATTCAGCGTATCCGTGCATCACTTTCTCACAGCTTTGACATTTTTGGCCCTCTCATTGCAGAGGGGGGTTGGAGATTTTTGTTTTCTTTCTTAGTTGGGAACGTCGTTGGTCATTGCTTGGATGGGTGACCGCCTGTGGATGGTAAACCATTTATTTATGTAACCAGTCACCCCCAGGTCAACTCAGCCTGGCCATCCCCCCTGTGGGTAGGTGCACTTAGCACCAGCAAAAGCTGGGACATTAACAGGCGCACAGCACGAGACACTAGCCCCTTATCCATAATTGTCTGTCAGTGTAAACTGGTATCTGGCTAATGGCTAAGGAAATGGATATCAGCGTCGCTCCATAAGCCTTGTGGTTTGCGAAGAACTTTGCATTACCTACATTTTACATAAGATCTGCAGATTGTAGTCAAAGTCGAGCTACAACAGTGTAGATTATCATAACATTGTCAAAATATTTAGGCATTGTTCAGTTCAGTAACACCGTTTTGTTCACGCAAAGTCTTGTAACAGAAGTTATGATGGCTGCGCAAACATCTTTGTCTTCATCTGGCTGATGAAATTTTTAATAGTCCTGAGTTTTGACAGCAAAGTGTACCACATTAATGGGCCAGCAGCCGAGAAACTTTGAGGACCAAATTAAGCCCGCAGTTTTCATTCTTGCTTTTGGTTCTGTCAGTGAAATAATCGTGAAAATATATCCGTATTTCATGCAGCCAGTGTTGTAGTGTTTTTACTAGGCTGCCGTGTATGCAGGTGTACATCCCACTGTTGTCTTTCAGCCAGCAGCGCAGCGACGGTAGCGCCGGCGCAAAGCGTGCTGGGAAGCAAGGTGGCGACTCCAGGACGCGGTTTGCGGCGCTGATCCCGGACGAGGCCGAGACGGAGGCCGAGGCCATGGCGTCCGATGCGGCGTCCTCAGTGGATGTGGCTGAATCAGTCTCTGGACAAGGTAGACCTGCCAGTGTCGCCCAGAGTGCTGGAGGCATGGACGCGTCGGAGACCTCAGCGGCCGAGCTACAGCTACGCTCACTGCTTCGAGACGAATTCATCATCGGGTCTGTTGTCATGGCAGGGGACGAGGAAGGCAAATTGGCAATCTGCAACTAAATTTTAGTCCCTTTTCAGTAACACTTCTTCTTGTCAGGAAATTTTTTGCAGGCAGAATTAAATTTTTTGGCACCCGCATTTTTTTCTGTCGGAAATTTGCAGCTTCCGTCGTAATGCTGCTCTTGGGTATTTGAATGGCTTTTTTCATGTTTAGTTATATGTAACATACCTGGGACTTTTAGTAAAAAATTTACGGCAACGGACGGATGCATGTCTAATCACAAGATCTGCCAGTATTTTATGAACTTTTAAATGTAGGCCTGAATTTGAAACCGAACTGTTTATCTTCGCTTACCACACCTGGGACAAGTCGGCGCCAACACAGCGCTTTTGATTCGCAGTTAACATTGTGACAATGGCTGGCACTACATCAAATCGTTTTTACATGCAACAGCAGCTATTGCTGTAGCGCGTCTTAGCCATCGCAATTCTGTCCGTTCGTCCATCCGCTCGTCACGCGGGTGGATCAGTCAAAAACGGTGCAAGATAGGATCACCAAATCTTCACCGTCGGCTGCCTGGAAGAATCTAGTTGCGTGAACCGTAAAACTTTTCCATATATTCGAAAGGAGTCACCCCGAACGAGGGCGCTAAATGAGAGGGGGATAGGAAAAATTTGCAATTTCCATCCGATACGGCGTTGGCAGAGCGAGACAGGTCACGCCCTCTGGTGAGTACGAGCAAAACACTGTAGATAATTAGCCGCCGGTCGTCTGGCGCTCTCTGGCGAATGTAAAAACATGGTTTCTAGGATGGGTGAACTTGGAATTTGTTTTACTGGGCTTTCAAACATGCACCGCTGTTGCGAGTTCCCCATTGCGTTAGCAGGGCTTTTCTTGTTAGATTAGATAGATAAGAATAGCACTCATAGTAGTTTCACACATTCTCTCTACAGTACCCCTGCAATTGTCTGCGTAAAAATTACAACGACTATAGAAACTGGTGTGATTTAACGTTGGTGGCTTCGGCGGCAGGACACAGAAGTTTGCAGCGAGCATAAAGCGGACGATGCAGCACATCGAGGGTGAGGTCCGTCTGGACGTCCCAGACATCGCCTGGCCCAGTGACGACCCGGATGTGAACGTCAGAGACGAGCAGGTGCGACAGAAAGTTGAGGAGACTTGTCGCAAGTGGCACAAGCAGATCAGCGCCGCGCTAGACCTGCTCCAGAACAAAACTCACCAGGTACGTAGACAAGAAGCCAAGCTGTCGCTAGGGTGAGCCGACCATACATTTGAAGGCCAGCATCCGGCTTCCAGCCATGGAAAGAAAGCAATAGTAACTGACGTGCTCGCTCATCATCATTATCGCCCCCTATACAACGGTGCCATTTAGCTACAATAGCGCATACTGACCTTCAAGTTTGCTCAGTGTCAATGATTTTTATCTCATCTGTAACAACCCTGGCTCTTACTCTAAGCCTAACGGTCAGCCCATTCAGTGTGAAGTTTTTCCTGAGCCGCAAGGCCCACAGGGCGTTCGGTGCTGGTCTCCGTTTTCTTAGCTTTCAGTCAGACACCAGTTTACACTGCAAGACCACGGATACGGGGCTAGTTATCACGCGGTGTGCTTGTTTACGTTCCGGTTTTTGCTGCTACTCATTGTGCCTACCCATGGAGGGATGGCCAGGCTGAGTTGACCTGGGTGGCTGGTTACATACCGGGATTGTCACCCATCCAAGTACTAACCGGGACCGGCGTCGATTAACTTCTTTGATGTGACCGACGAAGTTATCAACTTAGCTATACCATCACTACACCAGGTGCGTTGAAGATGGTTCCCGGTTGTGTTTGTGTAGGCCTATATGAGAAAGCCATCGCAGAGCCACGGAGCGTCATGTGCTATATGGGATCAAAATTTCAATCGAATTTTACTCCATAAAAATGTGGAATCAATTAACTTTGTAACGTTCAATTGGTCAATTAGTACAACCATCGAATTTACACGTTAACTGAACGCGTTAACACGTTGAAGAATTAATACGTGTTAAATGAAATTAACGTGCATTGAAAAAATTAACGCACATGTGTACATGTACTATTCTGCAAAGCAGGAGTTCCAATATTCCATTAAACTGCGGTTATTTGACGACTGAATAATATTCAGCTAATTAAAAATTGTTTTGTTGCCGTTTTATCACTACCGTCACTGTCCTGCGACACGAGTTCGTCGGTCGTCATTCTAGTCATTCACTCAATGAAGTCCACTACAATATCAGCAATATAATTACGTAAGTTAACGCGTTAACGCATGCGTTAAAAGAATTAATGCTTCCTTGATGGCACTAACTATTACTCGTAGTCGTTAATTTCTGCAGCTCTCATTGACTTTTTAATACCCCATTTACACGATCGAGCAAACGTCGAGCAAATGTATTCAAAATACACGTTGCTCGACATCTGCTCGATGTTTGCTAGCATTCATCCAGCTAGCTCGACGAGCTATGTTAATTAGCATGATAATTAGGAAGGCGGGCGGGTTGTAATTGGAAGGCTCACATAACACGTGATCAGCTGTGCGCTACGCATAGGTTTATATTTGAGCCAGGGGACGGGGTTCCATCAGACCTGCTCGACGTTTGCTCGATCGTGTAAATGGGGTATAACTGGTTGATTTTCAGGGCAACGGTCCGTTGGCAGAGATTGATTACTGGCGCGAGCGGAACGCAGCGCTGAGCGCGCTGTTTGAACAGCTGAAAGCACCGCGAGTCCAACGCTTCATGGAGGTTCACAGCCGCGTCGACTACTCATTCGAATATCTGCGTCAGGACCTCGGCACTTTTTTCATGGAGGCCAAGGACAACGTCAGGTTCCTCACTACCTTGGAGCGGCACTTCAAGAACGTCACCTACGGCGCATCGTTTCACTCCGTACGTTAAATATTTGCTGTTACATGCGGGAGGGGGCGTATCAGTGGACGTCTGATGGGGAAAGCAGAGAAGGGGCCTGGTTGTTCCCCCAAATTTTAGCATGTTGGAAAATTGTCTTTTCATCCAAAAATTTACTTCTAAAAATACCAAGTTTAGAGTGGAAAATGGAAATTCCTATTTTGTGCAGTTTAGGGGCAAAATTGATGTTTTGGGCACTTGTAATCTTTACTGTTGGAAAATTGCAACTTCTTGCTTCCCCCCGAATTTTTCATCCCACATGCCGCTATTACATATTAACTTGCATATATTTAACAAGAAATATTATTAGCTTGTGACCAATCTAATGTACTCCTCGTGCACATCATTTTCTTTTGTATTCTTTTAAGAGCTTTTTTGTTTTTTCAGCTTGTATTCGAGACTCAGCGTCTAATTGAGACCCGTTTAATATTCTACTAATAGTGACCGGCGTCGAAATTGTCTCCCTGAAGTTCATAAACTATTGCCCGATTTTAGGAACTGAGAGGAAAAATTTCCAATATTGGTGCGATGACGCCAGTTGTCATTTGTCTTGTTATACCTCAACGCATGCGTCTATCTGGCACTGTTACGGAGATATGGCACCTCAATGATAATGGGGTCACGACCTTGATCTTTTGGGGCCACGTGACGTCATCGGTCACGTGACCGTGCGACTCCCATGGGTCGACTTCCTATGGGTGGTCCATAGTGACCATATGTCTATCTAGCACCGTTATGGAGATATGGCCGTTTGAAGTTCTTCCAGGAAGGTTCTTCCAGGAACAGATGTCGGTCGTTGACCAGTTGTCAGTCGATCGTCGGCCGGTCGGTCCTCAATATTACACTGATCTCATATACTCCTCTTTGCTACGTTACGAGCTTAGCGCGCGATGAGTAAAAATGTGAAACGGGTGGCACAGGTGTATCTGTAGTAGAAAAAAACTGACTGTGGGCATGGTAAATGTCCATTTTTGTCATTAATATGTTTGTTTGTTTTTTGTTGCTCCAATTGGTTGATTGATCGGACGCATTACGTGCAGGTGATCGACACGCTGCCATCGATGATGAACGCACTGCGCATGGTCTGGATCATATCACGACATTACAACCGAGACGACCGAATGGTCCCGCTTATGGAACGAATTGCCTGGGAACTGGCGGAACGCGTTCACCGCGTCATCATCTTCCGCACGCTCTTTGAGTACGTACAGGACTGGTGTATGTATAGCGTCAGTGATAGCTGATAGGCGTCATTGTAAGGGAGGGAAATCCAGGCTTGCCGTGGATATGAAATTTCCCATATCCATATCCATATCCATATCCACAGACGCCTATCGTGCGTATATATAGCCACTAAATTTTTGCAAAATATAGCATTAGCAAGAGCGCCCATCATCACCCCCTCCCAAAAAAACATGCACAAACATTTCTTTTTGAAACTGTTAAAATAAATAACAGTACAAAAATAAAACACATTTGCATTGAAATATGATCTTAGTAAAGTATTTCCCACCTGTCATGAGAATCTACCATAATTATTTTATTGCCCTTGCATTGGCCGACCGTTAGGTTCAGCCTTGGGTATGATATGTCGTCTCTCTGTTGTCTCTTTGACTGTAACAATTGTACTGTGGCTAAACGGTACGACGTAAGGGGTTGGCGATGCTACCGTTGGATAGGGCGATAACGACTACCTATAAGCTGTTGAAAGTAACCATTTCTTTATCTGCAGCGGTTTGGCCACAATTTTGAATGCAATGTTTTTGCCTGCAGCCGTCACTTGCGTGCGCCAAATTACCGTATCTTATCCTAGCACTGATTTTAGCGTTCAGTATAGCAACGTCACCAGATCGTGTATGGGGCTGCAATCACTTTGGAAATCGCTATCTTTACGCAACCGGAAGTCGGGCACTGGCCTTCAGATATAGGCGGTGCGGTCGGCCCATCGCAGCAACAGCTGGGATTTTTGTTCCCTAAGACGCATGTTGTATTTGTCTACGCCTACAGGTATAAATAGAGTGAACGCTTTGAAGAACACTTGGTTTGTACTTCCTACTAACATTAAATTTGTTAGGAATCCAAAACGTTTGTAATTGTGTTACCGTTTGATAAAAAAAGATTAAAAATATACTCACAAATTGATAGATTGTTTGTTGCCCAACCAGCAGTATTAAAGCACCAAAGATTAAGATCTGTTGCTGCTATAGTGCTAATAAATTAACTTAGGTTAACTAAGTAATGATGTGCTGATGTCACTAATTATTTATTTGACTCAATAACATGAATAAACGAGAAAACAAAGAGTAAGAAGGACAGACAGAGAAATATTATTTAGAAATAAAACACTTAAATATTCAGTTTAATTAGCAGGTACGACAGCATAATATCCATGGATACATCCATGGATATCCATATCCACGGCAAGCCTGGGGAAATCTCTCTCAATTTCTTCTTGTCTGACAAATTTTCTTTCAAAAATACAAAAGTTGAGGCCAGAAATTTTGGGGTCGGGACTTGGGGGGCAAAAATGAAACTTTTAGAACCCATAATCTTTTTGGTCTGAAATTGCACCAGAATTTTTAAACACATGACGTCACTGGATATATTAATCTTATACACTCATAGACAGTTTTAGCAGTCATTTTGTGCCTTGGTGTAGTATCCGACTCTAGTTTTGCTCTCTGGAAACGATTTCATATTCTCTGTGGGAGTTTTGTAGCTTTTTTCTGCAGTATAATATGCCGCGATATACGGCGCGTTATGTGTCGCGCCCGTCCGTCTGTTGGTCTGTCTGTCTGTTCGATATGGGCGGGCTGCCAACCTGAGAAAAAATGCGACGTAAAGCAAAGAAAGAAAAATGGTCGTGTCTTCTATTATCTAACGGCAGTGATGTTGTGTGCATCAGCGATGGTCCAGAGGACGTGAAGCGTCGAGTGTCGGATGCTAAGAAGATGCTGCAGCTGTGGAAGTCATCGTACCTGGAAACACGTGCAAGGATTGAGGCTTCGGGGCGTGACTCTCGCTGGGAGTTTGACCGCAAGAAACTGTTTGAAAAGACCGACCACATGGCCGACGTCTGCGAAGATCTTTTCCACATCGCTCAGGTACATGGTGGAAAACCTGAGTTTTTAAAAATAGAAAGCCCAATCCATTGGTTTTTACTGGATTTATCGGGGTTTTATTGCATTTTGGGTTTTAGTTTTTTTTGTTTAAAAAAAGCTCAACTAAAGTCTTAGCTGAAAAAGTTTGTTGTAGGCCCAACTTGTTTGATTCACCTGTGTTTTACGTGCTCCACGTAGCGTAGAATATCCAAAAAATTGCAAATTTATAGGTTTAGATGTTTCAAAAACAAGAAACTTAAATCATATTAATTTTTGCTGTTTTTGGGCTGGTTTTTAGCGTTGATTTATCCAGTAGAACCCTGCTCATGTACGCATCACTTGTCTTTCTTACGCACGGTTTTTTTTCAGTTAGAATTATTGGGTGCTAAAAATAGCAGTGGATCTAAATTGGGATTTTTTATATTAAAAACAGCTGAAATTTAGCAATGCCTTTGAAATGTTCATGGCATCATAGATACTGTTTTTTCTTATTACTGCTTCGTGCAGCTGTGCTTTCTAACGTAGCGAAGAGGATTGCATCATGACAAACGGTGTCCTGACAAAATCTGGACAGACAAAACCGGGAACGACAAAAACCGGACACAGTGATATAGGCTTAGGTTTGGGAAATAAGGTTAAAGATAGGGTTAGGTTTAGGGCTAGGAATTGTGGTTAGAGATAGGGTTAGGGATTATGGATTAGTAATAGGGATAGGGCAAGGGTTAGAGTTAAGGTTAGGGTTCATGCAGTGGGCTTGTAGGTTTCAGAAATAGAGAGGTTTTGGGTATAATTATTCTGTTGTATTCATGTTATTTTTCTTTTCTTTATTCTAAAAGAAAAGGGTTTTTCGGGGAATTGTAGCTATGTTAATTTTCTCTTTATTTTGGCTTCTAGGCCTATTTCACGTTCTCTTCTCCTGTCTTCTCGACTGATTTACATCTACTTTCAACTCCATTCTAACTTTTTCGCCGCTGTAGTTGTTCCGATTATTATTGTTTGTTTTGAACTTACTTATTCTTATTATAACTTAGGCCTACTCGCTTGGCTGGGTAACGGGATCTTTCTTTTACATGGGGTCAACGCGAGTAAATTTGACTTTTCATTCTTTTAATAACGTATAGCACATAATACAACAACTCGTAATGTCCGGGGCCCCGACGACAACAACGCGACGATGGTCAAACGGCCATCGTCGTAACGAATGTCACCACATGTTGACTCTATACTCGACAGACCGCAACTGACTGACGACTACTGACGACTAATGCAGACTGAAGACTGACTGCCAGCACTGCTGCCGCAACGCTGCATGCGTCGCTGCAGTGCCGCCCCCCTAATCTCATTGGCTGGCTACCAGCCACCCACTACAGGCTAGTTTTGACGGTCCAGGTTTTGACAGGGTATCGTGACAAATGATGTAATGATGACGACCCACCGACGACCGACTGATGACCGACGGCGTTCCCTGAACATTTTCGATTGCCTTCTAAGTCAGTCCGTGTTTTGTTCCGGGGGAGGGTTTTCAGGATAAGCGGATGGAATGGAGATATTCGAATCTTGTTGACGTTTTCAGTCCTTGAGAATAATGCACGCAGGTTTCATTAGATTGGTCAGCACAGTATTGTCGTCGTTGTTATATAATATTGCTGATGAATGCTATTCATGCAGGTGGTTGAGGAATTCTATAATATATTTGGTCCAGAGCTGAAGGCCGTCACTGGCGATCCTCGACACATAGAGGATGTCTTGAAAAGAGTCGATGCTCTTGTCAAGCCAATCGAGGAGGTAAACTTACCGCATCATTTCTGTTGCATCCTGTGTTTTATTTTCGGGTGGAATCGCTCTTGCAGCGAAAACGATTTTGTTTATTTCTACACATTTCTCCGTCTGTCGTCTCTCTGTCACATTCGTTTGACAGGCAACTAAAAGACAAAAAAAAACATAAAAAACATGTTTTTACTTTAATAAGAACATGTAAAAACATACATAAAAACATTGAACCGCATTTAGCACAATAACATGTTAAAAACAAAAACCTACCATTTGTGAAGACTGAAGACCGAAGTGTACTGAATTTTATTATGTAACCGTGATTATGGCCATCCCTCCAATGAGTACAGTTGAAAGCTGGGATGTAAACAGGCTCACTGCGCGCTGCACTAACCCCGTATCGGTAGTCTCGCATGATCGAGCAAACATCGAGCAGATATCGAGCAAACGTCCAGCAAACGTCCAGCAAACATCGAGCAAACATCGACCAAATATGAAGCATGCATAAAGCATAACAAACATCGAGCAGACATCGAGCAAACGTCGAGCAAACGTCGAGCAGACATGCAGCAAGCATCGAGCAAACATCGAGCTGGCTCGTCCAGCTCCAGCTCGTCAAGGCAGCTTGATCGTATAAACAGGGTATAAATTAACTGTTGTCTGGCTGAGGGCTAAGGAAACGGAGATCAGCGGAGATTTTATGACTCGAGAAGGAAGGACTTTACGTTACGTTTGTGTTCTGTTGGTATAAAGGCGCCGTTTGATATATTCGCCATTGATCACCGTGACTCGTGGCGGGCGGTGAAAGAGGAGTTTTACTCGGAGGTGTCGCTGATCGAGGGTGAGGCAAAGAGCTTCATAGACGCCTCGTTCAAGACTCTGAGATCGGCCGAGGGCGCCTTCGAGATGCTCTTGAACTTTCGGCACATCCGATCGCGTGACTCCATCAACTCACAGATGATGCGCAAGTTCAACGACATCCTAGCACAGTTCGACAAGGAGGTGCGTTGTGCTGTTTCGCGCGTTTTTGTTTCACTCGACTCTCCACGTAGACGGGGGGGGGTGGTTGATGGGTTCGAAAAGTAGGGGGACATGCCCCACTGTTCATCCGGTGATCGACGTCTATGAATGCAAGTATACCCTGGTACATAAAAACTCACAAAACAGTTAGCAAGACACCCAAAGCTTAAAACTGGTAGCCTTAGCTAGTAGCCTATATGATAAGAATAGTGCACTGCAGATGGTGAAAGACTGCGTACTTTAACGACTCTCTTGAAAAAAACCTGACGAAATGCGTTTGTGGATCTTTTTGTTTATACATTTGTATAGTAGTTTTCACTAATGTCACACGTATGTTATTGAATCCTGGAAGTTGTGCGCGTATGATTGGGCCTATAGGTGGATCTGATGGACGCGTTGTTTGAAGAATCACGCGACGACCCTCCTCTGTATAAGAACCAGACACCGGTCGCTGGCGCCATCTACTGGGAGAAGTCTCTCTTCCACCGCATGAAGAGAACCATTCTTCGTTTTATGACACTCGAGGCAATGATGCAGACCGAACAGGGAAAGGCGGTGAGTGCACTTAATGGCGATATTTTTAGTAAAATCTCCCGTGGTCACTACTGCTCTGTGACTCTACAGGGTGCGGAAAAAAAGTAGCCCCCTAAAGTTTTTTGCTGTTTTCTCAGCAACCGCTTGGAATTTTAATTTGAAATTTTACACATTTATTTGCCGAAACCTGCTACATCTAACTGCCAAACAAAATTTGATTCTGTTAAAAAATGACAAATTTATAGACTTTTTAACATGACCGCCTACCGATTTTTCAGCATTCGAAGAATGTTCTGGCTTCAACGCTAATTTAATAACATAGTTGAAACAACTCAGTTAACTAATGATCAAATGCCAGAATTCCATTGTCAAAGCAAATGTTCGAAGTGTTCACCACCATCTCCAAAAACAACACCAGCCTCCATTCGCCTTATTTGAGACGTCTTTTACAACCTTGTCGATCGGTCCCTGTGGCAGGTTGACCCAGATAACCTGAAGCGCTTGCTTGAGTTCAGCGATTGTCTTCGGCTTTGTTTTAAGCTTGCGGTAAGCTTCCAACATTCCACCCCACACACGATAGTCCATTGGGTTCATATCTGGCGAATTTGGAGGTTACTGGTCTTTGGTGATGAAATCTGGACAACTGGCCCGCAGCCAGTTCTGTACACTGCGTGGCGTTGCGTGCTGTGTGTGCTGACGTGCCATCCTGCTGGAAGATGAATCCAGTGGGCAGCCGGCAATTGCTTTAAAGGAAGGATAATTTAATCATAATTTATAAACAATATAAATTGCTGTTTGTCAAAACGTCACTGTGACGTCATCGGCAGTAACGTTTAACCAGTTTTTAAAAATTAAATAGCATTTTTAGCATGAACATTTTTGAATGCCGAAAAATTGGTAGGCGGTCATGTTAAAAAGTCTATAACTTCGTCATTTTTAACAGATTTAAATTTTGTTTGGCAGTTAGATGTAGCAGGTTTCAGCAAATAAAAGTGTAAAATTTCAAATTAAAATTCCAAGTGGTCGCTGAGAAAACGGCAAAAAACTTTAGGGGGCTACTTTTTTTGCCACACCCTGTAGGGTCGGCGCTCATCTCTGTTTCAAGGCATTGAGCTGGCAGTGAGTATACAAACACAGCTCATGGGCGGTAGGCAAAACCTCTCCCATGTACTGCCGTTACTTTCCCAGCGGTGAGACCGGTACCAAATTGTACTGCTTGGTGACAGAGGCACATGTGTGAACAGCTTGCCACGGTTGTTACCTGATAGTGGAACTGCCGGAAGTTGAAACAGCGAGGTCACGATTACTAGTCCGACACACAATCGTTACACCAGCCAGCTACATGATATCACAGGCTGAACGGTAGTTCAAGCCCTGTGTTAACGGCGACTTCTCTTTCTTATGGGAAAGCCAAAAATTCGACCCCCCACAGAATCAAAACCCTTGATCTGATTGAGATAAAATT
>Ga0209367_1007316_pt1 | contig 15221 bp, 7 predicted proteins | sample WorMetLIZISLAND2_FD_187412 | JGI IMG/M metagenome (GOLD analysis project Ga0209367, IMG submission 187412) | Marine gutless worms symbiont microbial communities from Max Planck institute for Marine Microbiology, Germany - Olavius geniculatus... ... | reverse complement strand
AGCTTACCCCCCCTACCCCACCCTTTCGACGGGCCTGATTGTTATTGTATGCAGGTGACATGTCGTGACATTATTGACGTCAATCGAGCAGCGTCTAATGGCAACACTCCACTTCACGTGGCGGCCAGCTTTGGAGACGATGAGCTTATCAAGTTGCTGCTGACAGCTCGGGGCATCGATGTCAATGCACCGAACATCACTGCTGATGGAGCTACTCCACTTCACTGTGCTGTTATGCATGGCAAGTTGTATTTAACAGCATTTGTTATCGTGATGAGACATGGACTTTGGCATGACTGTAATAAAGGTGTTGTATTTTATCCCAAATTTTCGCAAATCTAACTCAAACAGCGATAAAAATTTTTGCTGTACAATTTTGTTGTATTGTGAGCGGGGGGGGGGAGAGAATCCCGCCTGATTCTTACTGTCCTGGAACACGTCTGAGATGTCAATGGGGTCACGGAACTACTGTTGGCGTTGGCGTTCTGCTGCCCACTTTGGGCAGAAGAGAACCAAATGTTCAGCTGTCTCTTTCGAAATTTCACAGTGGGGACAGATTGCAGCTGTAATGTGGCCTTTGATAGCTTGGTGCAAAACTGTGGAACTAGACTTATTTACAGGATTTATTTACGTAGCTGGACTGTGGGAGAAGGGAAAGTAGGGAGGTATATTTACCTTTGCCAAGGAGGTAATGTTTTTGCCAGACTTTGTTTGTCTGTGTGTTAGCAAGATAACTCAAAAAGTTATGGACGGATCTTTCTGAAATGTTCTGGGAATGTTGGGAATGGCAAAAACTACCAGTGATTCAATTTTGGCGGTGATCCGGAAGGAATCCTGGATTCTGCATCACTTTGATTTGCATAAGTGAGGTTTTGGTACGGCCGGATGTTTTGAGAAAAAGTGCTGAGTCAACGACACGCAAAATGCGATCGGAGTCCGAAACTCCAAATAAGCTATTGGTTTGAAACCTGGACTAGACTAGGACTACAATGTTGTGTCGAATCAATATGCTTGGCGGAGGTCTGCGCTCTCCGAGTGCTTTTCTAGTTTTAGACTTTAATGCAAGAGTCCTGGGTTTGATCAGTAACAGGCAGCAGCAGTGTTTTGGGTTATAAAAGATTTCCTGACAGACAGCTACAAATTTCCAACCGAGGAGATATGGGTGTTCAACATTTAGATTTTTGCCTTTAAATGGGGAGACTTTCAGCCCCAAATTTTGTGCTTTTGGAAGAAAATTTTTGAACAAGAAGTGTGTGTTTTAACACGCTAAAATTTAGGGGCACTAATTGCCCCTGTCATTATGATGTTCCTGACATTGAGTGATGAAACCTGTAGATTTTGTTCTGTTTGTGGAAGCGGCTCTCGCTAAGAGGTCTGGGAGAGAGCTGTAAACTTCCCATTAGGATCCAGTCTATGCCCAACAGGGGCCACGAATGGATTTTTGTGCATTTTGAGATCGAAAATTGCATCCAATTCCAGAGTGACGTTCTCGTTTCTTTTTAAATAGTTTCTTTTTGCCATTGGTCTGTGTGTGATGAGATGGAGGAGGGTCGATCGAACCCATCAAACCCCCTTGGAAATGGGTCTTGTGATCAACCGGTGTTGTTTTGTGGTATACAGGTCACAAGTCTACGGTGCGTCATCTAATGGATGCCGGCGCTGATACTTCTATGAAGGTTGGAGATAAGACTGCTGTCGATATTGCACTTGCGTTTGAGCTAACTGACATTTTGAACCTACTCGCCAACCACAACACCACCCGACCGAATGTCTGAGAATTGAATGTTATTCTTAGAAACAGGGTTTTTTCATAAACCTCCGCTTTTTAAAAACCCGACTCTGTGGGTTTTGTTGGTTTGGGGTTGTGTGAGTTTAACCGAGGTTTTTTAAAAAAGATTTCATGGTTTTGAGGGTTTCAAACTAATGGAATGAGCACTGCTATATTTTCTGCACATTAAATTCAAAAATTTATAGATTCATTGTTTTAAACATTTTAAATGGTTAATAGGACCGGTAATAAAATGTTTCATTATTAGTGGAACAAGAAACTAAAATTGTGCCAGGTTTGGGATGGTTTTAGGTGGACCTACCCAATAAAACCAACTCATTTTTTACACATAAAAGCAGCTACTGCTTTAGCGCCTCTTAGCCATCACAATTCTGCCTGTCTGTCCGTCCGTCACATGGGTGGATCAGTCAAAAACGGTGCAAGCTAGGATCACCAAATCTTCACCGTTGGCTGCCTGGAAGACTCTAGTTTCAGGAACCGTAAAGCTTTCCCATAAATTCAAAGGGGGTCACTTTGAATGTTACGAGTGTGTTAAATGATAGCGGGTGGGAAAAATTTGTGATTTTTGTCCAATATGTTGCTGTATCTCAATAACGGTGCAAGATATGGCCTAGGTTACTATTAATCACTAATAGAAAGTCGTACACTGGCTCTCGATTGCCACCGAATTCAATGACCTTGGATGACCTTGAACGCTAAAATAAGGTTTTTTACGGATATTTTTTGCGATTTCGGGCTGCGAAACACATTTCAAGAGCGAATTGCACCAAAACCAATTGATATAGACATGGACAAGCTGCATATGAAATTTTCAGCATTGAACGTAGATTTCGATGGTCCAAGTCTCAATTTTCTAGGTTTAAAGAAATCTGCACACGAGGACATCAGATAGCGGTATTGCCGTAAAAGTCATTATTTTACTGTTGTATTGGCCAGTCTTTCGTGAAAACGGTTGCAGATCACTGTGGGCATGCTGTCTATCATAACAAGCACTAGTGACGAGCTTTTTAGTTGTATCAACATCGATGAGTTTGAAAGACACTAGCTGAACTTCCAAAATTGAAGGTTTTATTGATTTTTGCGATCTTCCGCTGCAGCGCACACTCCAAGAATGAATTGCGATGAAATGGCTGGAGATAGACTGACAGTTTGTGAACAGGAACTGCTATAGGCATTCGTGCGTGTCGTGAGCATTAGCCCAAATTTTTTGTTGGGTGTGTCTCTGGTGTATTTTATTTTCCACATCACCCAACGTCTGCTGTTGCACTACCCGGGGAAAGCAGACCAGGCATAATACGTGTTAAACTGAATGGAAAAAACCTTAATCAATTCCATCTATCCTAATCTGTGGGTTCCAACAGCAGGTCTGATTCAAGGTTTGACTGTCATGAGCAGTGTGTCTACCAGATAAAGTTTAGGAATGATTGTGAAGTCAAGAAGCAACTGGTACAGCCTGGATTGGTCTGGAGCAGAACAGTATCAATGCTGCTGTCAATGAATGGAGAAAGCATCTCCTTGGCTGTGTTCGCATAGTGAGCCAACACTTCAAGCAGTTTTACTGCAGGCAGTTGAAAAATGGACAACTGAATCAAATGTCAGCCAGTGTCAGAAATGTGAACAAAATGTGTGTAGATTTTACGCGTTATGTTAATTAAGCAATCATATCGCATTGGACAAAAAAGTGATATTTCGCTGGTTGTGTTTTCCCCAGTTAGTGCAGAAACAAACGTTGGGTGAGGTGGGAAACTAAGTGGTCCTTTGTTGGCTAGTTGTGTCAGGAATATCCCTAAATCCTACCAAAAATTATCAAAATCTGATTATTGGTTTTCAAGTTACAGCCAAAAATGTCGGGGATGTTTTTGGGGACACAGTGTACATTACTGACAGCATAGATTGAGAATTCAAATTTTGGTAGTTTTTAGAATTGTGGAATTAGCAAATATTGACAAATTTTTAAACTTCCAGTTACTAGGGATGTGCAAAAACGAACTTTATTGAATTTTAAACAATCGTTTGAGTTTGGGAATTTTTATAAATTTTATAACGGTATGTTGCCAATTCTCAGACTGTGATTGGCAGTTTGCCCATATTATTTTTTCCCCATTTTCATTCACTTTTTGAGCTGTCATTTTGCTTTCTGTATTTTTTTCCAGCACTTGACATGCCAGTTCTACTGAAGGATGGCCAGGCTGAGTTAGCCTGCTGATGAAGACAGTCAATTATTGGTGTCTAGAAATTGGCTGATTGCCAGTTGTTGTACATAGTTGCAGACAGAGATGTTAAGTCGTTGAGGCCAAAATGGTCTCGAGACCAAAATGTTGGCCTTAGAATTATGGCCTTGGCCTTGCCCTTAAGCATTTGGCCTTGACCTTTTGCTTTGTTTTTGTTAATTCAGCGTGAACACCGTTTTTCAAAAGGGATTGATTATACAAATGAAAATCATGACCTATCGGTGCAACATACAGGGTGGGCCAAAAAAACCGGACCTGTTTGAGTGTTGATAACTCAGCGATGGTTAGAGGTAGAAAGACGTGTGATATGTCAAAAGTTTCAGAATGCTGTAAAGAATAAACGACAAATTTGCATAATGATTCATTTAAATATTCTTTGCCTAATTTGCGTACATCTTCATTACCACTGAAATTAGGCATTTGCCAGCACTCCCATGTGCCAGAGTTCATTAAACTCAAAAACTCACTGCCAAAAAGTCCAGATTTAAATTCTGTGAATTATTCAGTGTGGGGGCATTGCAACAGATAGCATGGTCACAAATTGTCAGTAACTGACCAGCTAAAACGTGTGCTAATCGAATGCTGGGCTCAGCTGATCCTGAACACAATGATGCCAGCGATCAATCAGCTGCCTAAAAGGACTGATGACGGTTATGAATGCAAAAGCTGGGTAACTGCTTATGTCAAATTTCATCTAAACTCAACGTATGTGTTAACGATTGTTGATATTTCACTGTATGCTGAATGAAAATCAACTTAAATTTATGTGTTACTGACAATTTAGCATGATTTTAGGGGTGGGGCAGTTTTGTGTAAATCAGGCAAAAAATATTTAAATGGTGAGACATGCAAGTTGTAGGCCTACACTTTTCTTGTACACAGTGTTTTGAAACTTTTGGCATATTATGCACCTTTCCATCAATAAACATTGCTAAGTTATAAAAGCTCAAATATTCATGTTAAATCCCAATGTTACAGTCAAATTTAGCAGAATTTCAAAAATGACGAATATTTATGCAAATCAGGCAAAGAATATTTAAATGCTTTACTATGCAAATATGTCGTTTATTCTTTACAGCATTCTGAAACTTTTGACATATCACACGTCTTTGTACCACTAACCATCGCTGAGTTATCAACGCTCAAACAGGTCCAGTTTTTTTTTGGCTCACCCTGTATTTTTCCAAATATAAGAGGGGTGGGCCAAGGGGTTTGGGTAGTGTTGTTAGCTCCCCCAGCGGGGTACAGGGTGGAGCCCTGGCCACAAACGCATTTTAGCATATTTTGGAGTCACGGAGCGGCTGTACCAGAAAGAGAAATGCACGTTGTCTGTCCTGCAGTTTCAGTGAGACAACGAGCAGCTTCCAGCAATGGAAGTGCTGGCTTGTTGTTGGTGTAAAAGATTTTTTGCAGCGGTCTGTAGAATAACGATACATTATTGTGCTCTGCATGAACTGCAGTCTCATGTATTTCCATGCAGCGTTGTGGTCAAAAACATGGATGGGGAAGGGGGTTAAAAAAAGGTTAAAGGTCGAATATAGCTCTTAATGAGCGAACCCGTCTCAGAGCTACGGAACGTCACTTGTCATATGGGATCACACAGTGTTACCTGCCACCCGACAGAGGTGAACGCGCCCCGCCTTAACCCCAGCCAGATAGGCCGGTACTCAATTTACCTACCCCGGAGGGATGGAAGGCTGAGTCGACCTAGGGGGGGCAGGAAGTCGCAATTTGCTGACGGCTGCAAATTTTTGAGAGGGAAGATGCCCTTAAATTTCTCAAAATAGGAGATCTTTAGCCACAAATTTTGTATTTTGAACCAAATTTTGGATGAGAGGAGGATTTTACAACTGCCCAAAATTTGGGGAAGACAGTTGCTCCCTGACCACAAAGCCACTGGTTGGAAGTGCTGTTTTCCCAATGTTAGAAGCTGCTATTAATAACACTTGGTTTTTCTGTCTGCTGTGTATTATATAATTCGTATTTAATTATTTATTTGCTGCGTATTGCAATGTATAAGGTTGGAATTGTAATTACCTTTGTTATGCTGTTTGTTTGCAAGATGGCATGGTTGTTATTGTATGATGATTATTTTTATAGGAAATATCACATGCTTACATGTTACACGTATTATGGTGGCCTAATTTTAGCCTTTGTGGTACAACTCTTACCATTATTGTTATTTGCTTGAATCTTATATTCATTGTGTCACTTTGTTTTTGAGCCTTTGTCTAATATTACACGGAATGTGATGACATAAAAAAATTTAAAACAGTAAACTATATCTCTCTGTCTCTACTGCAACTGGAAGCACTGCTGAAATTTTTATCACGCATTGGGATAGTCTCCGAGAAGATCTGAACGAGTTGGTTCTTGATTAGACTATTACTTTTTCTCAGTCAAGGGCGTTTCATGATATACGGTCTTAATCTTATATAGCCTACTACCTCACGAGAACACTGTACTTCAGTCCATAATTAGTTAGAAGAAATATTTTTATATTGTGACCAATCTAATGTACTCCTCGTGCGCCTCATTTTCTTTTGTATTCTTTTAAGTGCTTTTTCGTTCCTTCCAGCTTGTATTAGAGACATGGCGTCTAATTGAGATCCATTTAATATTATACTAATAGTGACTGGCGTCGAGGTGGTTATTGGTAATTGTCTCCGCGAAGTTCATAAAATATTGCCTGATTTTAGAAACTAAGAGGAAAAAATTTCCAATAATGGTCGATGACGCTAGTTGCCATTTGTCTTGTTATACCTCAACGCATGTGTCTATCTGGCACCGTTACGGAGATATAGCACCTCAAAGATAATGGGGTCACGACCTTGACCTTTTGGGGTCACGTGACGTCATTGGTCACGTGACCATTCGACTCACGGGGTCGACTTCTTATGGGTGGTCCATAGTGACCATGCGTCTATCTAGCACCGTTATGGAGATATAGCCGTTTGAAGTTCTTCCAGGAAGGTTCTTCCAGGAACAGAGGTCGGTCGGTCGGTTGGTCCTCAATAATATACTGATCTCGTATACTCCTTTTCGCTGCGTTAGGAACGTAGCGCGCGAGGAGTAAAAATCAGGCAATATTTGGAAGAGCGAAATGAGTATAAAGGGGTGAACAAATCTGTTATTAACTTTGAGAATTGAGACGAAAAAACTTACAAGACTGGCAGCAGACTGTCGACGTGGATTGCAACTCTGCAAGTTAGACATCAAAGATAGCAGAGTCTTGCAGCGTAGCGCGAACGTTGGACAAGCTGCAGACATTCAAAGACACACGCTGTCTTAAAATAGGCCTAAGGGTCGCTAATTGCATCGTCGCTAGCAGTTATAATTCTGTTTCTGCAGTTTGCCACGTTTGAGAACAAGAAATCTGAGCTAATGCTCACGAGACGCGCGAGAGCCTAGTGGCAGTTCCTGTTCGTAGGTAATCTTGGTCTGTCTCCATCCATTTCGTCGCAATTCACTCCTATGCAGCCAAAAATTGCCCAAAATCACTTAAAATCAATATTTTTAGGGTTCAAGATCATCGATGTTGACATTCCTAAAAAGCTCGTCGCCAGTGCTTGTTATGATAAGTAGCATGTCTGTGCCTATCTGCAACCATTTTCACGCAAGACAAAACAACAGCGGATAAATAACCATTTTTAGAGGGTACCCCTCCTTGACACCCGCATGCGCAGGCCTCTTTGAATCTAGAGGGTCCTGACTTGGACTGCTAAAATCTACATCCAGTGCTGAAAATTTCATACGCAGGTTGTCTTGGTCTATCTCCAGCCATTTGGGCGCAATTCGCTCTTGAAATGCGTGTCGTGCCCAAAATCGCGAAAAATTCACTAAAACTCCTATTTTGGGGTTCAAGGTCATTCAAGGTCATCAATGCTGACATTTTAAAGAAGCTTGTTGCCAGTGCTTGTTATGATAAGCAGCATGTCTGTGCCTATCTGCAACTATTTTCACGTTAGACGAAGCCAATAGCGTTAGCCTAGAATAACGTCTTTTAGGAGGGGTGCCCCTCTTTCGCCCCCTCGTTCGTGGGGACCCCTTTTACCCAGTGGCATGAAATTTTGTCACGAAATACTAGAGACACTAGGCTATCATGTGGTGAAAACCCAGTCTCTTACCTCAACTGGTCTTGAAACGGTACGGGGTCGTCACAGACAGACACGGACTGAAGCAGAATTACCATAGCTAATACGCGCTATAGCTAGCTAGCTCTCGCGCGTAAAAATCGGTTAAAAATAAACGAAATCTTATTTCATTAGTAGGCCCATTACTTAGGATGTCACAAACATCATCATCATTAGCCTCTTCGAGATATTTTGAGTCAAAAAGACGTGACGTGCTCTAAAATCTGCGCTATAAAAATGTGCAATTGCAATATAGGCCTAGCATGCACTGTGTTATACCCCGTTTACATGATCAAGCAAACATCCAGCAAACATCCAGCAAATGCATTCAAAATATACGTGCACGACGTGCCCGATGTTTGCTTGATGATTGCTTGATCGTGTAAATGGGGTATTAGTGGTACAGTTGTAGGTATTTTTAAGTCACTGGCTGTGGCTGTAATACCCCGTTTACACGATCGAGCAAACGTCGAGCAGACATTGAACAAACATCAAGCAGGCCTGATGGAACCCCGCCCCCTGGCTCAAATGTAGGCCTAGGCTTAGCCCACAGCTGATCACGTGTTATGTAAGCCTTCCAATTACAACCCGCCCGCCCTCCTAACTAGCATGCTAATTACCATAGCTCGTCGAGCTAGCTGGATGAATGCTAGCAAACATCGAGCAGACGTCAAGCAATTAGCACGTATATTTTTAATATATTTGCTCGACGTTCGCTCGACCTTTGCTCGATCGTGTAAACGGGTATAAACTTTTTAAGCAAAGTAGGCCTATTTGTATTTTATTCACTACAATATGGTAGGTTACTAAATTGAATTAATCTTATTTTTAAGACCGTATGGAATGGACTGGAATGAAGCTGGGTTGCCAACTTGCCATTGTCAAGTAGGTTCTCGTGGTGTGGCGCCATTTCGCGAATGCCCCGCTAACTGACAGACCTGCCACCCCTTGCTTGCGAATGGTCGCGACCGGAAATGTATGCCGCGACCTGCATTTTTTAACAAGCCGCTAGCCTGCGCCCGGTGAGCAGCCAGCACGTTAGTTGTGCACTGCAGCTTTGCGAACTGTGTACGATCTGCCTTTTAATGTCGTGTTTTTCTCGTTTTTGTTCGCTTTATCGCCAAAACTCGTTGATGGTCGACTGGTCTGTTTCAACATGATTCGCATGGACGTCCGACGGCGTCAGAAATCGGTAAGTTTGGCGTGATTTTTGAGCGATTTTCGTCTGCCTGGCCGTTCGCCCGCTTGTGCCTGTATTATGGTGTCCGTAGCATATGCCCTGCGGAGGCGGCTGGCCATTCATGAATTATACGTACGCTGATAATTCGTATACCGTTTTGTCAGCGTTCGCCAGAAAATCGCTCGTCATTTCCGACTGTTTACCGGTGACCGTACTGTCGTAGCGATTGCGTTCGTATTCATCTGCGATTCTATTGCATTTCAGGTGACCGGAAGTGAAGAGTGAAAAGGGGGAGGGTCGGTTGTGTGATGATGGCCAATTGGCCATTGGATCACTGTTAATATGTTTAGTTTTATAGTCTTACTTAAAGTTATTTTATGATTTTTTTCTCTTTCATCTGCTTTCAATGCATATAGGAGGGTTGTGTGTCTGTAGTCTATAATTTCTCGTGTTTTGTGTTTCTGTAAAGGTTAAACTTTTCATTTCTTTATGGTAAAGGTCAAATTTACTGTTTCGTTATTATGTGTTTGTGTGCATTCTGCCTGAAAAGGCCGTCCCTGAAATGACCTATACTGTGTCGGGTGGGACGTTAAACTCTACTCACTCACTGACTATGATCCGAAGGTTTGATTGTCAGAAGATGTATACTGTAACATGCATTCTCACTAATTCTCAACTTTAACCCTAACCCTACACTTAGTTGAGAGGAAATGTGGAGATTGAGTTCGCATCTGTAAACGTGTGTAGAAAAGAAACCTAAAACTTTCAGATTATCGAACCTTAAGAATATCAAGCAGCTCCCCGAACTCAGTAACTTGTAATCATGATCTAATTATAAGTCGCATCTCACACTCTTTTTCTACGATAATCTCGCTTCAGTGGCTTGCTAGTTCTTGCAAAAAGTGTGAGTTGTGCATGTTAGAATTCTGCAGGAATTCTACGTCGGATTATTTGATGCTGAAATTTCCTAGTATAAAGATCGCCTAGAAGCTAGAGCAAAGCAACATCTTTCTTTAGGCTCCAAAGGATTTTGCTTTTGACAAAAAAACTAACGAAATGACAAAAAACTGGTGGTATTGACAAAAATATTGATTTTTGATGAAATCTATTAAATTTGCACTAAATTTGACAAATGAAAAAATGGCATTTTTGGCAGCAAAATCCTTTGGAGCATGCTTAGTTTTGGATGGTGAAAAGTGGCAAAATTCTGGATTTGCGGCTAAATTTTTTTATGAAGTTTGCACTTTTTGACACTTGAAAAGAAAAGTGGAAGATAAAGCCTTGGAACTGTTTTGGCACTCGAGACTTCATAGAACAAGTTTACACAGTTACATCTATACAGTGCTGAAAGGGCCTTATTTTTGAATGGCAAAATTTGGGATTTTGGATGAAATTTGCAGTTTGTGACGAATGAAAAATGACATTTTTGGTGGCAAAATTCCATGAGATCCTGACAATATAGTGGATCTGTGCCTGCTGCCGGCACCACGTCCACACCGTCAGCACATGGTCCCTTGTGCCAGCTCGTTTTATCGGGCATGCCTTGAACCAACTACCGTGAACTAAGAGCCCTGCACGGGGTAGTTATAACACTCCAGACACTGCAGACGTCTTGGACAGTGTTAAAGCCTAAGTCTGCCTGGACGCACGTGTGATATACAAACGTGAGACCCTATCAGTCATCATACTTGAGTGGACATAACACTGCATACAGTGAGATATAGGAGGACTGAGTAGGTCCTGAAATAAGATGAAACTCATTGAGTCATTTCAATAGTCACAGCTGATACGGCATACTAGAGAGGCACGGAATTTTCTAGCAAGCTTCATTGTTAATACCGACTCATTGTTTTTGTATGTTCAGTGACTATTCGTTCAGCATATCCATTCACTGTCTTCTGCAGCTGTGAACTAGATGGATAGGAAGCATACAGTTTCATGAATGCTGCTATTCACCCACATCCCCCCCCTCTTACCTTGTGTCTGGTGGCCAGTACAGCCAGCCGCATTCCTGTTAGAAACAGCATGTGAACATGATATACAAATGTTCATAAGATCAAATATTTGAATGTAAATACTACAAATGATTGCCAAAACGTTTTCAGCTTTAGTGGATTCCCCTGACCAGGTGCTCTGCCCCTGTACCCCGCTGGGGGCTAAGTTCCAGACCCTCATTGTAGGCGCTCACCATGCCTTTCCCCACTTTCCAGCTTTCGGATCCACCATTGCAAAAATACGTTATTGGTCGGTAGGCTGAGATTTTAATCTGCAACAACTGAAGTCGAAGGAAGTATAGTTTGAGCAGCTTTGGTTATACTTATAGATGCAGTGACGGGACCGATGGCCTGATTATCATAAAGCGGCTGTGTAGCTGGTAGCGTACTGTTTGCCTTGCTCTATCTTGCCGTAGCCTGAGCTCATTGATGGACAAGTAGACACAGGCCTTGGGGTCTCTCTCAGTCTCTCTCTCTCTGCTCTGGGCCAAGAGATGATAATGGTTGTGTACCGGGCTGCCCTGTATATACAGCTGTTTCCACCATCGGTCAGTCAGTCATAAACCTACCACTGGGCCCGTTCGCCTATGAACAATATGTATACTAGATCACAGTAGATACATACAACTGGTTTGTTTGCTGGCTGGTCCTGCCCGTACGCTACTGTGGCAAGACAAACAGATGGCGAAACAGGTGGATATTGATTCTCATGGGGGCCCGGGGCCTGCCATTCATTGATAGAATGAATGAATGACTGACTAACACACACACGGTGTTTAATAAAAGCAGTACAATACAGAGAATGCAGAGGCTGGCGGCCGTCCATCTATTACTCTGTCAGTTTTCCCATCCCTCCCCTCACATCATCCAGTTTATGTATGCCCTTCAGTCGTTCACCCAGTAGGAAGAGAAGAAGGCTGTATGGCTATTGTATATATTTCCTGCAGAGTCCATATGTTTCAGCTGTAAATCAGTTTTGTGCTAGGACTGATGGGGTTCATGTTAGTGCGATACATAGCTAGGTTTATATGAACGAATTCTTCTAATCGTGCAGTTACCCCCATCAAGGTTTGAATTTTGCGCCAGCCATGAATGTAGTATTATAATGCACATCGTGGCCAAGTGTGTAGCAAAATTGGAAGTTGGAAATGAGCCCATGGGGTTCCTACGGTTCCATGGTTTTTTTCAGGGAAAGTCAGGGAAAAATCAGAGGTTCAGGAAAAGTCAGGGAATTTTAAAGCACCAGGGTGCAAAAGTTAACAAAGATGCTGAAAAAAATTTTTGAACTGTTTACGGTTGAAAATTTTTCCTGCTCACTTTGCTCGCAGATTAATTGTGACTCCACTTTTGAATTTGTTCGGTCACTCTTGTTTCTAGACTTCTAGTGTGATTACAAGCGATTGAAAACTGACATTGGTATTTTGCGTGAACAAATTAGTCAGGGAAAATGAATTCTGCAGATCAGTGGGAACCTTGTGGGCCACACATGGCCAGTTCGGGTCGGGTTACAGGTATCAGACCCAGCTTATTTTGCAGATGCTAAATAATCGATGGTATTTCTTGTGCTTTGGGGTGGTCATATAATCAGGTCAAAGACATCCCGTGTTTTGTCGGGTTGTGGGTCAGTTTCTTCTGGGTCCGCCTTATCTCTGGGTGGGTCTAGATTATTTTCATTACACCCGCATGATCCACTTCTATTGCGTATTCTGGCTGCTAGTAATTCCAAGCGAATACGAATACAAAAACTAGCGTGAACTAGCTGCGCCGAACAGCTTTCGTGATCTGATGAAAATACTGCACAGTTTTTTTTGCTGGCCTAATTGGCACTGGATGTATAATGCTGTAACCAGGCCGAGTGCGAGCTGAGCTCCTATAGGGAACACACGTGGGGATGACGCCTGGTGGACGTAACACTGGGGGTGGGAGTGTTTCATTTGGCACCAAACCTAGCTGGACAGTAGCAACAGCGTTAGTACCCCCCCTCCTCTTTCCCATCCTCTTCCTCATCCTTCTCTCTACCTGACAGACTCTCCCTTTCTCTTTCTCCCACTGTGTAAATATTTTACGGTTGGACGGCGGTGGTGTGATGTAGCACCCGTTGACATGACTGACTGTCTGCTCTCTCCTCTGTCTGTAGCAGAGGCTTACTCCCCTGTGGATGGGGAATATGGGCCTGTAGGTGGACTGTGACGCTTTGGGGTAGTATCTTTTTGTCGCACGGTACGGTGACACCACAGTGCGAGGAGTGGTTAAATGGTATAGCTCTTCCTAACAGGAAACCCATCTCAGAGCTGCGGTGCCGTATGTGATCATACATACTTAATTTATCTACCCAGAAGGGATATAAGGCTGAGTTGACCTTGAAAAACTTCAGGAGCTACTTTTTTGCCACACCCTTTAGGTAGTTAACCATCCAAGTACTAACAACATGACAGAGACCCGACCGGGAGTCAAACCTTTATCGTATGTCCGACACCCACAGTTACAGTTCCAAGCCACCGTATATAGTTGCTATACACTGTGTCCCAAAAAAAACATCCCCGACATTTTTGACTGTAACTTGAAAACGAATTATCAGATTTCGATAATTTTTGGCAGGAATATTCCTGACACAACTTGCCATCAAATGACCATTCAGTTTCCCACCTCACCCAACGTTTGTTAGTGCACTACCTGGGGAAAATGCAACCAGCAAAATATCACTTTTTTATCCACTGCAATATGATTGCTTAATTAACATGATGTGTAAAAACACATTTTTTTCACATTTCTGACACTGTAACTGACATTTCATTCAGTCGTCCATTTTTCAACTGCCTGCAGTAAAATTGCTTGAAGCGTTGGCCCACTATGTGAACACATGCAAGCAGACGTTTTCTCCATTTTTTAACAGCAGTATCGATAATGTTCTGCTCCAGACCAATCCAGGCACTACCAGTCGCTTCTTGACTTCACGAACATTCCTAAACTTTATCTGGTAGACACACTGCTGCGTGACAGTCAAACCTTGTAATGGACCTGCTGTTGGGGCCCACAGATTAAGATAGATGGAAATTATTGACGTTTTTTCATTCACTTTAACACGTATTATGCTTGGTCTGCTTTCTCCAGGTAGTGCAAAAACAGACATTGGGTGAGGTGGAAACTAAAACACTTGGTAAATAGCCAGTTATATCAGAAATATTTCTGCCAAATATTATAAAAATCTGCTAATCTTTATTCAAGTTGTGATCAATAATGTTGGGGATATTTTTTCACGTTTTCTGTTTATTTCACCACATATTTCGTTTGGTCTGCTTTTGCTAGGTAGTGCAGAAGCACACATTGGGTGAGGTGGGAAGCTGAGTGGTCGTTTGATGGCAAGTTGTGTCAGGAATATTTGCGCCAAAAATTATCAAAATCTGATAATTGGTTTTCAGGTTACTGTCGAAAATGTTGGGGATGTTTTTTTTGGGACACAGTGTATATCTTCAAGCGGTTACGCACTACGCACTATCGTGTCACTAACACAACTGATATAATTAACAGCTAAATTTTTAATAAATTTTTTTTGATACCATCAGATATTGGCATTGCATCGTATTTTGCCTCAAGTGCTTTGATTTAGGGCTACCACAGATTAGGCTATAGTATATTCATCGACCCAAATGAGAAATTCATAAACGTAGATGCCAGGGCTTTTGTAAAATCAGATGCCAAAGAGCCCCACTTTGGTAAATCCAGCTACAGACTGAAAAAGTTTTATGCAACAATCAGCCTGATTTAAATGCTGCTTGCATTAGCGCACCAAATCGTTTCAGCTTAATGCCCTATGACGTCATAAATTACAATGACGTCACTTGCACAATCTGCTCACACGAATACGCCAGATAGGTACCTTTTACTGATCTATAG
>Ga0209367_1007314_pt1 | contig 15223 bp, 7 predicted proteins | sample WorMetLIZISLAND2_FD_187412 | JGI IMG/M metagenome (GOLD analysis project Ga0209367, IMG submission 187412) | Marine gutless worms symbiont microbial communities from Max Planck institute for Marine Microbiology, Germany - Olavius geniculatus... ... | reverse complement strand
AGGGGGAAGGGAAGGGGAAGGGAAGGTAATGGGAAGGAAAAGGGAAAGGGAAAGGTAAAGAAGAAGGGAAAAAGGGGAAGAGGAAAAAGGTAGGAAAATGAGAAGGGGATGGGGAAGGAAAAGGGGTAAAGGAAAAAAGGGAAAGGGGAAGTGGAAGGGGGAGTAAATGGGAAACGGGAAAGGGGAATTAAAAGGGAAAGGAGAAAGGGAAGGGCAAGGGAAAGGAAAATGGGGAAGGGAAAAGGGAAGGAAAAGGGGAAGGAGAAAGATACGGGGAAGGAGAAGAGTAAAGAAAGGGTAAGGTAGAAGGAAGAGAGCTTGAGAAAAGTTGGTCGCACGGACGGACGGACGGACATTCAGGTGATTTTATACTCTGTCCAATGCTATGCATTGCATTGGACAGACAACAAGACGAATTTATGTTTTCACCAGAGCTGCCGAAGCGTTAATTTTTTTCAACGCATGCGTTAACGCGTTGATAACGCATCATTAATACTGCTGATATTGTAGGTGGACAACATGGAGAGGGTGAGTGGAACGAAGCCCACGAAGGCATGCCTGTGTCGCAGGACCCTAACAGTAGTGATGGAACGGCAACAAACCAATTTTTAATTACGTTAATATTATATCGTTGTTAAATAAACGTAGTTTAGTGGAATGTTCTAACTTCTGCTTCACAGAATGAAGTAAATTTGCGTATGTGCGTTAATGTTTTTAACGCGCGTTATTTTTTAACGCGTTAAGTTAACGCGTTAATTCGACAGCTCTATAGTTTACACGCAATTGTATAATGTAACTCGCTCGCTAAGGTAAAAATCGCAATAGTAAAAATCGAGCTCCAACAGTCTGTCTCCATGTAAAGCTTAGAAATTTGCTTCCAGCTGCAGTCTGGCAAAAAGTGGGAAATGGGACATTTAAAAAATTATTTTTATTTCATCAACATACTGTGTTATATTACAGAACAGCTTATTGAAAACAAAGTGGCACACTGAATAGTAGCCTGCCCATGAGAACCAAAAAAACTAAACTAAAGTAAAATAGACTACAGATGCAAACAGTTATCTTTCAGTAAAACTTTGGAAGCAAAGAAAACACTGCACCAATATTTTTCACGGTTTCAATAAAGATTTTAGGCACGGAATGTTTTAGACGGCAACACTGGAAGCACAGAAGTAGGCCTATAGTTTTAGTAGCAAAGCTCATAGTCAGATTCTGAAGTACTTATCCAATAATTCGTTGACACTAACTTAGACCTATAACAAAATGCAGGCCGGGCACAGCAGATGATGTCGATAAACCCAACTAAACTTTACAGCTATAGCTGCAGTGCATCGCGAGTCGAATGAGCTAGAGACAAAATGCGGCCATGCGATCTAGCCTAATATCGACAATAGAGTACGGTAAGGTAAAAACCTTTTAAAGATCAACTTAGAAAAGAGGAGTACTTTTAAGAAAGTTGACGAGGGTGGAAGTAAAAATCTTTGCAGTGAAACGATGATGTTATTACAAACTAGAAGTGCTGGAAATCAGGCCACAAACCTCCACCGGGGCCTATTCGGCCACTAGTAAGAGCCGAATAGCGTCTATTCGTATTTGGCCGAATATTAAACATCACTTTTCAGTACAACTCTAAGAGCTAATTACTACTCGGTATTTTGTATTTTTTTTACGATTGACAAGTTGCCTAGATGAAAACAGTGGCTTCTGTCCCTATACCCTGTGGGCGCAGCTTGCGCCCCTGCAGTGAAAAATAGGGGGGAGTTTTGGAGTGAATGCCAAAAATAGGGGGAAATAAGAGATAGGGAAAAAAATTGGTTAAGCGTGTTAATTAAAACTTCCCCCTGTGTTTTACTGGGCAATCTCCCAAAACTCCCGCCTAATTTTTAACTTTCCCCTATTTTTTACTCTACACCTATTTATAGAATTCTCCCCAAGAGAGGAAAAGAAGCCCAAAATGGGGGAACTTGAGTTCGAAAGTGGGGGGAACCTGAGCACAAAAGTGGGGGAAGTTGCGCTCGATTTTAATTTTAAATTTGGGAGGATAGAAGCCACTGGATGAAGCTGGGCTGACTGAACGGACAACTCTTAGGCGGCGGTTACATGCATGCCACATTTTATGCAACTTCTGCTGTACCGTACTGCAGACTGTCAAGTCATACACCACAAACGTGCGCGTTGTTTGTGTATTCACGAGAGGTCGCCACTGCAACGCGAGCACAATTATTATTTCGACTTTTGCCCGTCGTATTTGGTCGTGATTGCAAGTGAAACTAGATCAGAGCTCTCAAACCTCCACCGAGAACGGTGGTGCCGTCTGTTGAACACAACGCAGTGTCTCACTATCTCCTGGTGGTGAAGAATCGATGGATGATACAAGCATTTCTATATTTGTGAAGCTTATAGGGCCTAATTTTCTCGGATACAAAACGGAGAGACCAAAAAAATAGGTAGGCTTAGCCTAATTTCGTCAGCGGAAGCAATAAAACATTAGAGGCACAAATGTTTTCATTTTACAAATTACATTTTGTACGCCAAACAACGAGAAAAGAAAAGGATCGAGGCCTGTTGAATTGGCTGATAGATTGAGAGTTGGAGTATAGGCCTATCACGAATTATGATTTCTTTAGGGTCTAATTCACGATTTTTTAGCTTTAGAGTTCTGGTTATCAACGATATGCAAAACGATCTAATTTGAAAGATTTTTTTAAATTGGTTGAATTCGTGATTTTTAACGAATTTTGATAGTAGACTTGTGAGAGGGCTGGAACAGTATTTATGGCTGGTGTCCACGACTGGGCGGTGCGTCACTCAAAGCACGGAGGTAATGGAGCAGGGAGCTGTATTCGATGCGAGCGAGTGTCTATTGACACAGGTACAGAACCCCGTGCCAGCAGTCTTGCTACCACTCGACCAACTGTGAGCGGCTACTAGCGGTGGGCTGAGTCGTAGAGGCGACGACGACGACGACGACGAGTGATGATGTCTCTGACGTCGTCGTCGTTGTGTCGAGGTTGTTGTTCGTTGTTTCTGAGCGGCAGCGAGTTCCGCTGCGCACTCGACGCAGTCGATCAGGTCGACGGCGCTTGACGCCCACGGCACGCACGAGCTCCCGAGGTCCGGGGGCGGCGGTGGTGGCGGGCTGGTGAGGGTATACAGAGCCGCTGCGGCCGCCGTAGGCCTACTGGTTGGGTTATCGGTCGTCAAACTGGTGAGATTCGTCGTCGAGCCGTCCTGAACGCCGCCGATGACTTTGACGACGGCGGTGCCATGCTGGACGCGGCGCAACCTTCTCAGGCGCGCTTGCTTTCTGTCATACAATGATGCAACACAAGCAACACAACGCTCACGCAAATATATAGAGACTAGGACGTCTTACTGATGTATAGATTGTAAAATTAGATTGTTGGTCCAATACGTCGATTCGCATTAGTGCTTACGGGGGACGTTCGAAAAGTTTTGCAACTCGATATAGGTAGACTAAAAAAGGCTGAAGCTTCTGCGAATATGGGAGAAATATACTGTACATTTTACTGCAGTGTATACGTTTTGGAAAGTTTTTCAGTCTATCGACTTGCAAAACTTTCTAAGCGCCCTCGTATTGAACGCCCCTGGTACAGATCACACTGTGTCCGTCCTGTTTAAAAGAACACGAGATTGACTCGTGATTTACATTGTTATATCTGAAAGAAGTTCGTTAGCACCAAGATATAGTATCAAAATAGTTGACACATCGAATTATCATGTAATACTACCAATACGTTTCTGCAAGTGCAGGTTTGAAGTTTTCGTTCGTCATGTCGTAGGCATATTGCAATGAACAAATTTAAAACTAAAGCTGAAAGTTTAACCGAGTGCATTATTTTTGTACGGTACATAATTTCGACAATAAAGCCGCAGTTAAAAATAAATCGACAATGCAAACACACAGGTGGACCAGTCAAAAACGGTGCAAGCAAGAATCACCAAATCTGCCTGGAAGACTCTAGTTTTAGGAACCGCAAAGCTTTTCCATAAATTCGAAGGGGGTCACCCAGAACGAGGGCGCTAAATGCGAGGGGGTGGGCAAAATTTGCGATTTTGGCCAATAAGTCGCTGTATCTTAGTAACGGTGCGAGACAGGGCCGGTTACTATTAATCACTAATAGGAAGTTGTACACTGGCTCTCGATTGGCGCCGAATTCAATGACCTTGAATGACCTTGAACGCCAAAATAGGGGATTTTACGGATTTTTTGGCAATTTCGGGCTGCGACACAAGTCTATATCACTCACAAGGTGGCGTCACTGAACTATCGTTATGCGATCCAGATAGAGAATTTGGTATTTGTATATTAACTTAGCGTGAACACCCTAATTTTCAGCTAAACTACTGAACCGCAACTGCTATAGGCTTTCGCGCGTCTCGTGTTGTTATTCTTCAGTAAGAACAAATTATTCATTGCTCCGACAAGAAAAAAGTTAACCTTGTCCCCACTCACAAAACCTAGCTTACTGGACACACGGTAAAACTGTTTATGTTACATGTCGCACCTGTTGAGACAAGCAATGCCAACGCTGAGTATTAGCAGACCGACAACCAGAGCCAACGACGAGATGATCAGTAAAGCTGGACCTACACGGCAGCAACAATAGCAATGATAACTGGTCGTCTTATGCCTTTATCGTTAAGTAGGCCTAAGTAGTAAGTAGAATGCGAACGTAGGCCTATCTTTTACCACAGAAGTGACAGAAGTCACAGAACATGGAAATTATTGAGAAACAATTTTTAAAATGACAAAATCACTTGCACAGGGTTTCTGTTGTATGTAAAAACAGACAAGGGTGCCCACTACTTCTAAAACTAAAAGTACCAAAAAATTTTTGGCAGCCAGACTCTGTCTGGATTTGCTTTTCTAGGCTTTTTCCATTATGACGATTAAAAGAACAGCCAATAACGGAAGGACAGGGAATAGGAAACGAAACAACGAAGGGGAAGAGGAGGGGAGTGGGGAGATGTGAAAAGAGAAGGGCCGAAGACTATGTGAAAAAAAACAGTTTAAACGCCTGTTGCGAAACCATGCGAAGACTATTGACGTGGGACTACAACAGACAGAAATGAAGAAATATGCACTTCACCGCACCACGGACCCCCCAGCGGAGTATGATATCCGATTGATTAACTTTTCACGTGTTGGCTCACATAGAGGGGGCTGATGCGGTAAGGGTTATGACGGAAAGGGGTTGGGTAAGCACTTCGTCGGTTGACCTCATCGTTAATGTTACAAGATTAGCAACACGCGAACACATTAAGACCAGCTAGGAACTTGCCAATAGAAAGATACTGCATCAGGCGAGCAGAGTGGTCGTCACTGGTGCGATGCTGTCGATTACCACTCACCTGGGAATCTCTCAATCCACCTGTCATACAACAGCTTATCCTTATACAGGTAAATAATACTCGCAGACGTCACCTCGTCTGTCGTTATACAACATAACACGTAGTCTACTGTAATAGCACACCCAGTAGACGACAGTATAGGCCTAACTGTAGAGTCAACCGCTAGGATAAAAAGTTTTAAAAAATGACAAAAAATTGGTTTAAGACAAACAGCCTACATTTAAGAAAATTGCTTAATAAATATAAAAGTATTTTGCATGGTATGGCAGTTTAGCGGTTATGGTGCAGAGCTTACATCTGTCAAAATAGAGAATTGCCTAACACTGACAGCATGACCATGAGCGGTCATGGTCGGTGCAAATCACTAGTGCGAAGGGGCATTATCCCCAAGACTCGCCTCGCGTTCCTCGGACTACAGTGTCCCTTCTGACTACAGAACTGTCCCCACGTCGACACGTCGTGTGTGGTGAAAGCATGAAATCCGTCTCGTAGCCCACTGCTTCAACTCTGGTTCGCGTGAGCTTGTGAGTTAGCGACAGCCGTACTCACTACAGTCATGCCATCTGTAGTGCCAGTCAGCGAGACGACACCAGTGCATTGAAGAGTGAAGTTAAGCGTGCCATGACATGACATGACGGATGACCGGCTAGCGTGATGACTGAATGAACAACACGCCACTGCATGCACACCGCGCGATGCCGTGACATCCCGAGTCACGATAAACACTGTTGCCCAGAAACAGTGGCGTAGACAAGAGGGCCCAAGGGCCCCAGGCCCCAAATCCATAAACGAGACATAAACAGACGTTTAAACTGCACAAAATTTGGTCAGTTGATTCTAAAGAAAATAATTGAAATCGTTGCCACCTTATTTCATATTTTAAAGGTATAATGCACCAAATTCGATTTCCGCTGAGGTTCCGCCCCAGATCCCCGCTAGGAATTACACTACCAAAATGAGGATGTCAGACGAATTCCCCCAACTGTAGGACTGTATACCAACCACCTTGCGTGCAGTTGATACCAGCCGCAGTGCCACCGGAGCCGGTCACCCAAACGTTGCCATGACAACGCAGCTGCCATTGATCCGAAGACGTGTCGCAGCCGACTGTGATGACGTCGTCAGAGTCGTGACGTAGCCAACCGCCAGCAGGTGCGTTCAACTTGCCGCATCCGACCGCTGCATGTGCCACACACAGACGCACACGTCAATCACCAATACGATCAATTATACGACTAAACGCAAACTACACTTACTTCGCTTTGTTGTATAACTTGTACAATCATGCTGTACAACAAACCGTAGGCCTACAGCAAATAAAATTCACAACATATTGACATGATACTGTCATGAGCGGGGCCCGGGAAACATTCTCGCGGGGCCCCTTTTAGGAGAAAATTTTTAAATTTTTCTTTTTTAAACGGTGCACTCTGGTGTACTTTATATTTCTGAGCGACGGCGGAACTTCCAAACGTCACGGAGCCCGGGGTAGCTTACCCCCCACGCTACCCTCTCGACGGGCCTGATGGTACAGCCATGAGCAGTCGGGCTAGGTAGGGCTGAAAAGTCTGATTTGCGAAATACATTTAACACCGAAATGTAATGTGCCATGGAACTGAAAATTAGTCATTCATGCCCTGGGACATTCGCACCAATTTTGTCTTTTCTCTTCGTTTTTGTTCTCGAGCTAGGAGCCAGTAAGAGACTGACGGACGGGCTGACCAGACGGACGGACGCGCAAAAAAACGTAATGCGGCCTATAGGACGGCCGCATAATTCTGTGATACTGAGCATAAACATTAGTCAGTCAACAACGTTGAACTACCGTACAGTACCTACAATGATCTGTCTGGTAAGATAACAAATACGCCAACTAAACTAACGCTAAATGCAGTCTGCAAAGCATAAGTACATAGTATACGTCGTCAGCGGCCTTTTGCAGAAAAGCAGACAGGTATCTATTATCTGCTGTCTACTCCATGCCTTGTAATTTCCGCTAAAGACAGAGTATATACTCTATATAAAACATTACTGTCAAAAGCCTGCAGTGGTTTGTCCCAGACGACCCTGTCTGATAACTTAGATGGAAACGATATACAGTAGGCCTAATTCGAGACAAGTCTGATGTAATTCGCCCGCTGAGTCGCTTGCACATGCAGAGGCAGCTAACAGCAGTCAACACAGAAATTGCATGGATATACAAAGTGGCACGAAAAAGAGTGAACAGACTGCATGCGATCACCAAATTTCACAGCTTCATAACTTCTTTAAATACTGAACAATTATCACTATTATGGGGTGTTTGCACAATAAAGCAAACATGAAGAAAACGTAGAGCACACGTCGTGCACGTGTATAGTCAAAAACTTCATGTTTGCTTCATCATGTAAACACCCTATTACTAATAAGCTCAGCAGCATAATACTCGTATTTAGAACAGAGTCGTCACTGAAGATCGCATCACAAGTGAAAACATTTCGCTTGTGTATGCCTAAATATTAGAATCTAAAAAGCGCAGACAATGACATTTCACAAAAAGAAGTGTTTGAAGTGTAACGGGATCTTTCAGTAATAAATTTATTGCATACTCGTTGCCCAGTGTGTCAGTAAAGGTATTTTTAAAGCAGGTCGACATTTTAGCGAAGTTATGACAAGTTATGGCTTTCTTTTCTGGACCACTCCCTGTAATTGCTGCACAGCAAGAAAACTTGCTAATTAAACTTTCAACTTTGCTTAGGCTTGATTTCAGTTGTTCGTTAGTTTTGCTCTGTCAACTTTTTTCGGTCTATTTGTAACACATAGGGGACACGTTTTCGAGCCATTCTTGCAGTCCATAGGAAAGACATTTTGGAGCGACGGAGCAATTAGTTAAATATTGATAGTTAACTCTTTGCAGAGCGCGGACTGACCGACGACCGACCGACCACAGTGACCTTGGCACTGCTGGTCATTAGTCAATGAATTAATGATCAGGCGCTTTGCCGTTGCTTATACTGTTTAGCGACTGGCTTTGTGGCTGCTGCTGAAGACGGCAAGCATACAACAGCAGGTGCTACAGTGAGATTACAGACGCAATTTACCAGAAGTTCGCGGCGCATAAGACATAGCCGAGCGAACGCAGAGATGACTGTACTTCGGCTCGCAAATCGCAGCACTGTATTAGACCTATAGCCGACGCTGGACATTAAAATTGCTCTGCGCTACAGTTGACCTAACTGTAACCTGCACTCCCACCTCGTCGAGGGCTGACCTCGAGGGTAGAAGGCTGAGTGACCGAAGCACGCGGTAAGTTTTCAGTTTGCTCACTAACAGATTTGACAGACTTGAACCGGTGACGTGAAAGTTATGAGTCCGATACTCTACCATTAGACCACTTGCACCACTACCGAAACTGAAACTACGACTACTGAAACAATTGCGTTTCGGTAAAATTTCGTTGCCGGCTGCTGCGGTAGGCTACTATTACTGTTTTATAAGCAGTAGCCGTTTGCTAGTGCCTCTACCGGTCAAGGAGCTCTCAACTATCGGCAGCCGAGCTTTTCCGGTTGTCGGTCCACAAATCTGGCATTAACTGCCAAAGGATATGACGTCTCCTGAGTCGCTGTCTACATTTCGTCGGCGGCTCAAAACTTGTCTTTTCATGCGCACGACTTTTTCCTGGACACTAACTGGCTACAGCTGACTGCAAGCAGACTTATCAATATAACTTTTACTGCTTAGAACACTTTAAAATATTGATTGATTAATTGATAACGTTGCTGACCGTCGAATCTGAGCAGCAGTGCCGACGAGCTGATCATGGTCTTGCTGCCGACTACACTCAACTCGACGTGGTTGCTATTCAGCTGGTAGACGATCCTTCGAGCGTCACCGGGGCACGACGTCGTCAGCACCCTCGACCGTCCGGCGTCATCATCGCCATCATTTCCTAGCTCGCGTATCACGGCGTAAGCAGCGCGACATCTTGGACGCCCCGCGCTGCTGCTGCTGACGGATGAAGATTGCGTGGTCGACGGCGCTGAAACAGGCCGCACTACGTCATCATTACGTCACACGACAACGCCTAAATGCCTCTCAGTGATGCCGCGACAGATAGCCGGAGAGCGAACTGGGTCATTTCAATTTGCCATAGTTTGTTGGTTGCCACGACAAGTTATTCAACTTTTTGTACGACTTGCTGTTTCTGCTACAACATTTTTATTGATTTTTATGTTAATTTGCCGTGGATTTGCTGCATAGACCTAGCTTGTTGTACAACATGCTGCACAATAAATCTACAACAAATCAAAGCAAATGGAGTTTGGGCCAAAATATATGTAGTGGCGTACGCTAGCAGATAAAAAAAACTTATATACAAAAATAACGATAAAAAAATAAAAGGGCTGACAGAAAAGGCATAACTCTATCGCAGCTGACGATCCGGAATTATTACAAACACGATCAAGTAAGAAGTTACTTGGGTTGGATTACAACGAAACGGTCAAAGCCCATGTTTGCAGGTGTTTTGCGGGTGCCTGTCAGCGCAGGCTGATTGATTGATTGACAAGGCAGAAGTACGTCGTACCGAGGTCAGGGTGGACGACTGCAGCTGGTGACGTCACGTTGCCGCTGGATGCCGGAACTGTAAAGTCAAAAACGGTCACATTGACGCGCTGTCCCGGATGAAGACGCACCTGCCACGGAGCATCGACCGTACCACAGCCAGTCTCAGCAGCCCAGACCCCGGACAGGTAGCCCGACTGACGACTGATGACGGCTGACTGCCGGCCAGCGCCGTCGCATGACGCCCGACTAGCTGCTTCCACTATGACACAGACACGATGGCACTGCTTCTATACAAGTTGCTGACAAACGCCGATATAATATTAATCCACTTTACACAATAGAAACATTAGATAGGCAAACAAAAACACTGCATGTAAGAAATGTGCACTTTATTCGATACTAACCAATATATTAGCTTTAACTCTCGATTACAAAACTCAGAACTGTGTGTGGTTTTACCCTTGACGCACTGGTGTCGCACTTCAAGGTATGACTTGAGGTCGTCATGACACGGTCTGACGTTGTCGAAGTTGTCGTCCAGAACTCTGATGCTGCAAGATCGACGTCCCGAACAGTGTCTGTCGAGCACATCGACGACGTCGACAGAACAGTCGACGTAGCCGAAATGTTCGCGCACGCACCTGCTGATGCGCATCCTGCCGTAGCGCGCACGAGCAATGACCAGCACCTCACCGACGCCGCAGCGCACTCGGAAGTACTCCGACTGACAGTACGCATGCTCGAACGACGGCGATGACCTCAACCTCCGGTCTATACAGCACACGAACCATATACACTGTGAAAATATACTGTTACGGCGTCTGCTGGTGTGCATTCGTTGTTGCAGAAATAACGAAGTAGGCTTATAGTTACGTGGATATAAGTGGCTTCAAGCTTGATAAGAAAACAGTAGTTTTTAACTTTTTAAACTCACCAACAACTGTTATTGTGCATCGTGTTTAACAGCAGGATGTCTGTCAGTTAATGTTGTCAATAAAGACTCATCAATAGTCATCACAAACACCACTATTTCCTGCATGCTTGCAGCGATGATGCCTAAACGCTGCGGTTTTTACGAGTAACAGATTCGAGATGCGGGAGTTGATTGATTGGTGCGCTAGAGTATAGCAATACGTGAAGCCACGCCGAGACACATTGCACAGGGCAATTGATCCACTTCAGAAGTCTGTATCTATAGACAACTAAAGGTTGAATAGCGTGATCTAAGCGATCTAAGGCGGGCGATTGTACGAGTATAGTCTAGAATTGTAGAGAATGAAAGAATCGGATGGTAACCTATATACAGGTATGCGACAGCGCGTGTGACGCTATGCCGGAAAGACGTCGGGCATCACTCGACACAAAAACATCGTCCACATCCAGACATCTTAATTGAATTCCTCGACGTCCTTCGTTCTTTGCTCCCGCATTCAGCGACAACGGACCGCGACGCGACGCGATGCTCTACTGCAGTCGTAAGTGACGTCATGCCGTCGTCGTCGCTGCTGCTGCTGCTTGCTGCTCGGATGATTGCAAGGTAAACCGGGAGCAAAGCATGATGCCGGAAATACGACAACGATTACACGAATAATATAATCCGTATAACAACAGTATCTATACAGACAGTATCTAGACGCCTTAAGGTTAGGGTGGCGCAGAGCAGTGTGTATTGCTAAAGGCGGACAGCCTAATTCGAAAGTGCTCTCGCACAATCGTCTAACTTTGCAGGAAACGTCTTCCGGGAACATCGCGTTCATGGGCGGCGCCAGAGGGGTGGGGTGGGCAGGCTGTGCCCTTGCCCTTGCCCTTCCCCCGGTTGCTCCACAGAAGAAATTTCGATGGTGATAAAGTACCCTTTAATAATCATATACACACCAAGGTGCAACGAATTAAACGTCATGTTTGCAAGACATTACATATATCTGCAATTTTTAGCGATTCCAAATAATAATAAGCAGGCAAATTTGCGGCTTCAATTGAACGTCCAATAGCTAAAAGTGCTTCAGCTTCAGCCCCCTCCATGGCCAGGGGCTTTGTCCATGGACTCCGCTGCATCTTTTTGATGCACACAGCAACTGAATAAGGTCGACATTTGGCCAACACACAAAAAACATTATTGCCCCTCTGTGTCCTTGCTTTTGCCCCCATGTTGCCCCCTAGCTTCAGATTTCTAGCACCGCCCATGATCACATTCTCAAGCATAGACTGCCTTACACGCCGCGGATTAGTATAAGATAACCGTTAATCCCGGTTACGTGTTTATAATCCGAGCGTTTGATATTGCGAAAGTGCTTACTGCAACATGCATTTTCACTAACCATAACCCTAGCCCTAACCCTAGTTGAGAGGAATTGTGGAGATTGAGTTAACATCTGTAGAAGTGTTAGAGAAAAGAACCTTAAAACTTTCGGACTATCGAACCTTCGAATTATCGAACTGCCCCCGTTAATCCCCAGCTCACCAGCGTACGACTGTCGGACCGTTAGGATGGCGAGCGGCTGCATGGGTTGGGCTGCAGTCTGCAGAGCAAGCTTGATTGATGCTAGATCACTGATGTCAGCCGTGCCGACAAGATGATGGCCCATCCCGTCCTAAGAACGATCGACCACTGGCAGCGTCTGCAGCAGAGATAGCGGCGATTCCGCCCAGTGGCTACTTGGACCAGCCAGCCACGTGCACGCTATAATGTCCACCCATCTGCGACTGTTGAAATGGCTTTCAGCTGTTTATTATTATATAGGCGTTCCGAGCGGGGTGAAGCGACTATAGCGTCGAGACTGTCGGTCTGTCTGTCTGTTTCTAAATCCTACAGATAAGATTCTCTTAAGACACGCAATCACTGAGATTTGTGTAACGTTGAGTCGTTGCATTAACTTCAACTCAGACTTAAACCACGTGTCTATACTTTGCCCGCTACCGTACCTAATGCTGATCAGCTTGATCTATGCCGATCAGCTGCCAATAATAGCATATGATGTGACGTTTGACGTGCAAATAATTCTTGCTAAAAATAATGAAGTAAACAATGATTATTGGCTGTGTTTGTCGTTGTCGGTGCAAGCGCCGCAGACATCTCCGTGACTGACGACGATGACGTCGCTGCGCTTTTGGTCTTGTCGCTAGCTTGTTTGTTCGTATCTCTTTCCTCTCCGCTCGTCATGCATTAGTAACGTCTCCAGCGGCGACATGACATGCTCACTCACTTTTTTTACTGACATCGTCGCGAAAAAGCACTCGCACTGCGCACTTGTTTGCTGGTCGGACGACTAGGCCCTACCACAGAACCGTGACGGTGGTCTGGGAGCGAGCCAGAGGCACTCGCTGGTGCCCCGGATGTACCCTAACATCGAACGATAACAACTCAGACCCTATTTAGGCTATATTTGTGTTCGGCGTTTGTTACGAATTTGAAGTCCTCGACTAATAGGAAAGGTAAAGACGCAATATGTCTATCAAAGTGAATGTAGAGTATTCAACTTTTTTCTAGAGCCTTGATATCGTGGAGCGTGGGGTTTCTGTAAGCCTGCATCATTACGTCTGTAACAGAAGACAAATTTGTTCCCGTAGGAAGAAACGGTGTGCATAATTGCAGCATTTGATATGGCCGCTCTATACAAATAATCTTACTTGCGCGCTTACTTACAAGACCAGTGCGAGCTTCCCAGCTGCGATTTCGTCAACAACGGATAAGACAGATACCGAAGGAGTGTGGCGACTAGTCGGAGACCGGAAACTTTCAATGCCAAGCCGCCATTAATAAATTATACACGCAAGCAGTAGACGGCGGGAAAGCGACAGTCAAATGCCTGCCAGTACGCCGCTGCTAAAGCTTCTCTAAACCGTCGCGAGTCTGTGAGAGCGCTTTCCGTGCATGGCGACTGCGCTGCGCCATTATGACAGCGCGTCTTAATGCGCGTGGTCGGTGCTCGATAAACTGTGATTTACGACCAAACCCAACGTTGCCGCCTCCTGCCACCCGCCTACGGACAAATCCCCTCCCATACACCACGACAAAACTCCCCACTCACCGCGGGGGAAATTCGTCAGCGTCATAAACCGACAGGTGAGTTATAGGGTGTTTATACGATCCAGCAAACGTCCAGCAAACTTCCAGCAAATGTATTCAAAATACACGTGAATTGCTGGACGTTTGCTGGAAGTTTGCCGGAAGTTTGCTGGCCGTTTGCTGGATCCTGTAAACACCCCATTAACCACACAAAGACCAATGAACGGCAATGAGTAATTGCGACGGAACGAGGAATTGCTCGAACATGCTTTTAGTTCAACCAGGAAAGGAAATTTTTTCGTATGGGGGTTGTAGCAGCAAGGGTTTTTGTCGCAAAAGGGCTTTTGTCGTCGTGAGAGACTTTGTGGCCACACGCCACACGTCGTGAACGTATGCTGGACGCGTGACGTCAGATGCTAACCGGTTTCTTCTCGCCACCTATACGCTGAAGGCTAAACTTATCTGGCGACGGCCACTGGGCGGTCGGTTGGTCTCGCGTCAACCGGACGTGATTGTAACGGATGACTTTCTGCGCATGCGCTGCAGCCAGTGTTTCTTCCGGTCGGCACGCAACTCCGCAGAAACAAACAGGTGGCGACCCCTGGGGACTAGCATCCGAACGACAGCCGTCCATCCGCCCGTCCCTCCGCATTCCAGGACCCGCAGCCTTCTCGGAGCAATAAAGATCACTTCCGCCTCGCGTAGACCATCAGTGCCGCCACCCAACGGCCGCTCGACGAACTGACGTACCACACCGGCCTGAAGAGCTATTAAGAGTCGTGCTTTATAGGAACTCTGTAGATGGACGCTATCAAACGCCGGCGAAAGAACTTCGTTGAGTGGAAATTATGCGAGGAACAGTGAAATGGCTTGGTGGTGCTTTCGCGTTTCAATGTGGTCGCTGACCAGTGTTTACAGCAGCCATTATTGTGTCACATTGCGCATCGGCCGATCGCTAGCTGCCATCGCAACGTCACCTGCTATTTAATACCATATTAATTCGCTGTCACTGCCTGCATAGCGATTTTAGACAGTGATATGCACCCGTCAAATCAAGAGCGATGCTGGGGCAACCATTAAACCCCAATCACGATTTACGGCGCATGAGTGATCCGTGCAGATCTGGCGAGATCATGATAGTGCAAGGAGACCAACCTGTCAATCATTCATGTATAATATATATCAATCTTTATTCACCAAAGAATAGTTTGGTAACAACAGACAGAGACAGACAGACACAGAAACATACAGAATAAAGAACAGAGACAGACAGAACAATAAGAATAGGCCTAAATG
>Ga0209367_1007313_pt1 | contig 15223 bp, 3 predicted proteins | sample WorMetLIZISLAND2_FD_187412 | JGI IMG/M metagenome (GOLD analysis project Ga0209367, IMG submission 187412) | Marine gutless worms symbiont microbial communities from Max Planck institute for Marine Microbiology, Germany - Olavius geniculatus... ... | reverse complement strand
GGGAATGCATTTGGACTTAATCAAGTGGAGCGTAACCTCTTCAGACGCCACTCTACCAACCTTGCCAAATATCGCATTGGCAGCTCGATAGAAGGAGCGTTTAGCATGGTCCAATGAGCACTTGAATTATGAATACGTTTGCTTCATGTTTGCTTCCTCGTGTAAACGGAGTATTACTCTTACAAAGTGCGTTTCAGTTTGTTATGTCGACCTGATTTATTCGTCGAATGCGCAGGTTGGCCAAAGTTTTCGTATGACACGACGTTTCTCAACGACGTGAAAGACGTGGCGTTTTTCCAGTCGCGAGAAACACGCCGCTACGACGCTTTCGTAGCCACGATGTGCAAAAACAGTCCGACAACCGCTAACGTTTTCCACACGAAACTTAGCACTGGGGAACTCAGCATTGTACACGGTGGGTTGTAAACATTATCGGCGTCCTAATTACCGACACGTTAATCGGCTGGCTGGCTGGCTAGCATTTTAGTATAATTAATTCGAAAATTAATGCAGATGCAAAAGAGAAGCAAAGCTAAATAGTCACATTTCTAAAAGTGGCAAACATTATTAGAGAAACGCAGTTTTTGCGATGTAAAGTTTTGAGTTAGAAATGATGTTTTTTTTTGATTTTGTATAGTTAGTTGATTGATTTGATTTGATTTGATTTGATTTTGTTTTGTTGCTGCTTACTTTCATGTTTACATGTATGTGCGTTTGTCACGTATTTTAATAAATTACAGTGTTATTGTGTTATATCAAAATTATTAATTTTTAGTGAACAAATTAAAAAAATTGTGTTTGGTTTAAATTAGAATAGTTTAATTTTATTCAAACAGTTTGTTGCAGAGAATGAAGCAGGAGGTACAATAGTTAACGATTGTGTTGTATACGGTATAACAGAAACAACAGACGACGACGGCAGACTGCAACTGTCGTGCGACGTTAACACGACGAAATCGTTGTCAACAACCGACACTTGTCGCCTGACCACTAGCGGAACGTTCGGAGACTACGTTATGTTAACTACATCCGGTTCAGTCGTTGCCATGGACGCCAGGCAGCTGACGACGCAGTGCAACTGGAGTAACGCCACAATGCACGCCGGTTCTAGCGTCTGGATTGAACCATTGCGTCTCTAATGACCGGTTCACACTTACGACGCGACTCAGTTCAATTCAACGGTCGTGGCTGTGGGTGACGATGCAATGACGTCATTAGCACTGTGACGTCACGTGTTGTTTGCTAGCCTGGCTGAGCAGTTGAGTTAAGTTGCGTCGACATCGTAACACGCGGCATAGCCCATTTTACCAGTACATCTTACCTGTGAGATCATGTAATGTTGGTCTACACATCTGATCACAGATATATTTACTTGTAACTCTTGGACCTTTGTGGTTTTTAAATTTTTGTGAACCTAAATAGTAAATACCTAATTCTTTTCATATCAATTTAACAGCCCTGCTTTTATCCTGACATCTCTTCAGGGAATCGGTGCCAGAAGAGGTCGTTTTGTGGCGGAAAATAGTGGAAACGTTTCCCAAGAGGAACGTACAGCGCTCCCCAGTGAAAAGAGCTCGTCACTTTCTTCCATGAATCTACCCCCATTAATATTCGGCCTAGATTTTGAGCATTTTTGGCCATAAGTTGGCGTCGCTTTGCTCTCCTGGCCAGGCCCGTTGAGAGGGTAAGATAAGGGGGTAAGCTACCGCGGGCCCGCGACGTTTTGGGGGCCCCGCCGTCGGCCAGAAGTATAAAGTACGCCAGAATGTACCATTTTGAAAAGAAAAATTCAAAAATATTCTCTCCAAAGGGGCCCTGTGAAAATGTTTGGGGGCCCCGCGAAAATGTTTCCCCGGGCCCTTGATCCTGGCGGCCTTTATCCCATCACGTTTTGAGCGTCTGATAAAAACGCCGGCCGCGAGAGTGAATCCGTAGGCGTTTGCCGGCGGATTTTCTGTTATGGCCAGTTCACAGCTACGACGCCGACGCGACGCAACTCAACTGTCGTAGGTCTTCTTTTTCTTAGCGTATGATCTGCATGCCAAGCCAGGCAATAGCCTCCTCATCAGCCAAATGTGAGGTTGACAGACCGCCGGGAAATTTAGTATCTGGACAATCGTTCACAGTGTGTGACATAGTTTGTGAAGGTGCGCCACAGGAACAGAATGGATCCGAAGCCTGATTCCAGCGGACGAGGTTGGCTGCACATCGACCCTGCCAGTGCGAAAGTGGTTCAACGTTGACCACAAGCGTCGACGTAGGTCGAATCCAGGAGGTGCAATGGAAGGGTCCACGATCAGTGAGCGGTTTACTACATCCGAAGCAGCCCACTCTTCAGTCCATTTCCGTCGTGCTGACACTTCTTCCTGTTGTGGTTCCTCGAGCCACACTGGACGTCTTGATGTAAGGCGGACTTCAGGATGGAACTCGATATCTGATATCAGAGGCAGAGTGATGGTTGAAGACCTGATCTTACTGAGAAGTTGATTTATTGCTGCCATTCGCCTGATGTGAGAGGAGTGATGTGGCTGAAGACTGGCAACCGCGGAAGAGGTGTTGGGCTTAGAGCTCCAGAGACACTGCGCATGGATTCATTCAGCGGACGTAGGTGTGAATTGGTCATTAGTAGTTGTCAGCAGCTGAGCCTGTCGCTTATAAATAAGTTATTTTGTGTAGCAGATTTTTTTTCTCGTTTCGGTTTTTTTAGTTTTAGTCATTGTTATTTCTTTTCTATTTATTTATTTTCTGATCTCAAGTTTCTAGCTTTTCCATAACCATTCGTTTCCTGATCTTTTATTGTTTGCATAACCGTATTTTTATTTCGGTTTTCTTTACTTTATTTTTATTCGAAACGTTTTCAGTTCAATTTAGTTTATGTGCTGGATTAACTGACAGCTCGTCTGTCAGTTTTCAAGTGCAAATCTGTTTTCGTTTTTATGTTCCTAACACTAGCTGGTTGTTTGCGTAAATTTTGTGGATCTGTGATCGAGAGAATCATTGTCTGTGTGAAATGACCTTGAATTACCTTGTGTAATTATTTATTGTCGTCCGTCAGTGACGTGTGTATGCTCGATATGTTTTTTTTCGTGTATTAGCTGTAACTGGTAACTATGTGTGAGCGAATTGCGTCGTTTCTCGAGCTGACAATCGTTGGAACGCTATAGGCCTATGTTGTTGCATTAAAAAGTGACAACACGACGTTACTGCACTGTTGACATTCCGTTGCTTCGCTGCAATTGAAGCAGCAGGTTGAAGCAGCTATATTAGCCTAATTACAAAGCTACAAAGTTCTGAAGTTGCAACATTTATTAGTTAAACTGTTGATGTTTGGACTGTGGGCAAGCTGCCTTCCTAGAAACTACTTGTATTCGACGCCAGATGTCGCCACGGCTAAGAATTGTCATAGTTGATTTAATTAACTACAAATTAATTAACTACAAAGACTCTAATTTTATTTTAGTTTACAGCTTATCGTGGCTGTTTTACCGTACGAGTTGAAATTAAGGTCGGTTAAGACACCGACACCGTAGAGTGGGGTTATTGCCGCCATCTTTCAATGATCCTTAGCCTACTGTAGGCCTGTCGTTTATTTTCTGTTTTATTCGCCGTTTGCATATACCATTATTATTATTATTATTTACGCAGCTCTTCGCAACATGTTGCTGATAAAGCAGGGTGTTGTCATATGCCGTGATTTATTTGTAGTCAATATTTTAGTCGTCCAATCAGTAGTTAATCAAGTAGCCTAAACAGTCAATAGGCCTATTAATCGATTCGTCGATAAGCTAATCAATCAAGTGCATTTCAGCAAACGAAAACCTACCTATAAGAAAAAATACGGAAATTCTCCTGTGAAATTGCAACTAAGTAGGCCTATTAGAAGAAAACAGTCAACAGAACATTGTATTGCTGTCCTAATGTCATTGTTGTATTGCTATTACCATCGAGTATTGTAAAAGTGTATAATAAAAACGTGTGCTTGACAACTGCTTTTGTTCGCTAGTAAACAAACCACAGCGTCTCTGCACATTTTCAACGAACGTGGCAGTGCCTTGAAAATCAAAGTAATCTATATTTTACGTCGACGTTACAGTTAAATTACAATTACACTCAATTACAAATTATTATAAGACATGTTACAGTTAAAAAGGACGTTAAACGCTGATATTTATATTCAGACAAACGTCGTTAAACAAAGTGTTAAGTAATTCTTCACACATGACGTTACTTGCATGTTATAAGTTTGTACTTTATTACAATATATTACTATTTATTCACAAACAATAAAAAGTCACACATAAATTAACCCATACTACCAGTAGGTCTACCATGCATGCAAGAGCGAATTCAAGGGGTTTTGCGCCCGCCTCCTTTTTGGAAAATAAAAAATAATCATAAAATATATGCTGCCAGGTATACCGTAAAACTTTATCTGCTATAGATACAGCTGGGCCACTCTTTTTAGATTTTACGTACTAGGGCTGTGAGGGTGTAGCAATTTTAGCTACCCCACCCTACCGGACCCGACCCACTACTTTCAGTCAGCCTTTTCTGCCACCTAACGTCCATCATCCTATGCGCCCTGATTATTTCTGAGACTTTGGCGCTTTATAAACCATTTACTTACTTACTTACTTACCCATACCACGTTACCTGTACGCGTACTCGCGGGAACGGATATACCCGTACTTTACCCCTATCACCCATACATTTCAACTGCCCAACAGTTTATAATGCAGCCTGAACAGCGCAGGATAGGGCCAGGTGTTCGCAGTGCCAAATTAAAATTCTAGAGGCAGTGAAAAATTTTTTTTTTCAATCTGTTCAAATTGCCGTAAACGGAACGCAAAGTGCGTGCGCATGTTGCCCCGGACATTATTTTGCTTTAAGTACACTTGCTTGGTTCTCACAAGTTACTTATGAAAACACGTCTAACCATTATCACACTCGGAGGACATTTTTTATCCCATTGAACTAGGACGAAAACGTTATATGCCTCTGTTTTATCGGATCACCGTGTAGGCCTAGTATATACATCGGCTAAGTGGAATGCAGAACTTCGTCGTCGGCTGTTAATATTTCGCTATTGGTCGGTGTCTTCGTCCTGCCATTCTTTCGTTCGTAATTCGGAGCGCTTCGTCTTGCCGCTGATTGTCTTCGGCAGCGCATCGACGAATTTTATCTACAGCAAAATCAATACTATCATCGCATTCTCTTTTTCTTTAAACGGATTTTTAGCCGACCGTACTGAAGCAAAGGTCGAGCTTATAGAACGGTTGTCGTCTGTCGTCTGTCTGTCTGTCTGTCTGTCGTCGTCTGTCACGGATGTAATGTGACTAAACGGTGCGAGATATAGAGTTTATGTTGCTGTTGATCATTAATAGAAAATTGCATACGTCCTTCTCAGATAAAAAGAAAATCATCGGTCTCGGATGACCTTCAAGCTAACTGACAACCAGTACGGTCGGGTATCCTAGCGACAGCTGGGCTTCTTGGATAATCCTGTCAAGCAAGAATGTTTCTGTGCTAGGAACAAATTGATTAGCTTTTGAAAAAGATCGAGATTCGTTCGTGGATCATGGATCAGTGTAAACTGAGATTTGGCAAATCAATAATTATCAAATCAAATTGATGTTTTTAAATAAACACTAACTGACAGACCGCGATTCTACAATACAGAAAAAGTTCGGCAGCTATGGATAGGCCCTATCACTCAGGTTCACTCAGGCGTACCTTGCGAGGATATTTGTACGGCGCAGTGTTGGTTTGAACGTATTTCTGTAGCTCGACAACTAACTGTTGTCTGTCATGTTCTTGGTAATCGGCGTTCAGCACGACGAACGCTTTCACGATCTAATGCACACGCAGTGGAACAAACTACTGACGCTACACTGTGTCTCAAAAACATCCCGTATACAATTTTGATCGCAACTTGAAGTAAGATTACGAGATTTCAATCTTTTTGGCATAGATATTCCTAAGACAATCGGCCATCAAACGATCATTCAATTTTTTCACCGACTAAAACTGTCGGTCGTGTTTTATACTTCGTTTACGCGATGAAGCAAACACGAAGCAAAGATAAAGCAAACGTATTCAAAGTACACGTGCACGACGTTTGCTCCAAGTTAGTTTCATGTTTGCTTTATCGTGTAAACAGGGTATGAAAGCGCGTACAGAGCGCGTGTGCAATGCATTACTGCTCGCCCATTGGTCAGTTCAGTTTAGCTCAGTTCAGTTATATCCCGTTTACACGATCAAGCAAACATCGAGCAGACATCGAGCAAACGTTGAGCAAACATCGAGCAAATATGAAGCATGCTTAAGCATAGCCTATACGAAGCAATCATTAAGCAAACATCGAGCAAACATCGAGCTGGCTCGTGCAGCTAACATATCTAACGTTCAAGCCAGCTCGTCGAGCTAGCTTGATCGTGTAAACGGGGTATTACGTCCTTCTGTACGCGCTTTTAGGACACTGCCTCTGACCACACGCGCATGTACAACACAGACTGGGATGTAGCCTACTGACGGCGATCCTACGGTGTTACGATTGTATTGGACAAAAAATGCATCTATCAGAGACAAGATTTAAGGCACTGAGGGATGTACCCCACCGTTTACGAGAACACGAATGGCAATCAACTAGTGTATTTTTTTCAACACAGTGCCAAAAATGTACCCAAACACATCATTTTCACATAACAAAATCAAATAATCCTTTTCAGACGCACTTCCGGTGCGGAATGAAGACCCTCCCCACACCCCACATCTTGAGTGGCCCCTCTATACCGGTAGCCGCCTAGGCCTATCATGTCAAAACAATTGTATCGTCGCGACGTTTTCTTGCGACAGCATGACTTTATTGTGCAGCGAGTGAGTAAATTGGTCCGTTAATTAGGCCTATTACCCAGTAGGCATATTCTGTGGAAGTGAAAGCTTAGTTACATCAGACGAACCGAAACGTTTTTCTAGATGCCTCGCACCTGATTGATTTGGCTTATGGCCAGTTTACACGTACGACGTCGACTTTACTCAACTCAACAGTTGAATTGAGTGGCGTCGGCGTCGAAAGTGTGAATTGGCCATTAAATGTACATGTAGTTTGCTCACCTCTCCACGCAGTTGATCCGGACTGCCGACAACGGCTGCGTCTAAGACCGCCGGGTGGTCCATAAGAACGACCTCTACCTCGTGTGGTCCGATCCTATATCTACAAGACACATATACATGAACTACATGCCGAAAACAAAACAAGAAGCTTGGTAAAAAAGCAGACTTATTTTTTAAAAAAATGGCATTTACAGAAAACTAGCCTATAAGACAATTACGAAAATATTGTGCATAATAACCGAGACCTAAGAAACGTTATGAAAAATCGTACACAGCCTACATATTGGAAAAAGTTAGGCGACGTTTTGTAAATTCTTAAGATGCGTTCTCACTGCACTCACTGGGGACCATCTCAATTGACTGTTCAATTAAGCCCTACCTAACCCTAGAACAGCGGATACATAATCAATTCAATTGAGATGGTACCCGCGTTAACGCGCGCAGTGAGAACGCACCTTTAAGCTGCCGGTAACTCTATACGTAGCCCACCTATAAACAGCTGATAAAATGTTGACTGACTCTACTACTGGGTTAAACGTTTTTACCGGGTGAACGGATTCGTATTGACGACGTAATTACGCGATAAATGTGTGCAATCGGTCTAGGTACAGTTACAATCCAAATGGCAATTTCCCACTAAAACTGGCCCTAACCCTGACTTACTGACCTTATCCCTAAACCCTAGGCCCTAACTGTTTTCAAGTGAGAAAAGGAAGTCACGTCAGGTACTTATTTCAATTACTTATGAAGGACGTCGGATTGGCGAAATACGTTTCACTAGGACGTAGTTACCCGGATGAATTGATGACGTCATCGGCGCGCGCGGAAAACCAGAAGTAGCCTTCGTCGTCCATCGTAGCGCAGTCGCCGGTCATGTAATAGTCACCACGAAACACCGCCTCCGTGCGCTTAGTATCGTTCTGATAACATGACCCAGCAGCAGCACAATATCACCACATCAAACTTCTTGCCGTATTTTAAAGTTTAAAAAATCAAAAAGTACGACCTTTTTGACAAACTTATTTTAAAGCAACGGAGCGTCACAGGCCGTATGAGATCATGCAGTGATAATCGGATTTTGGCACATCGGGGACTTGTCGCGTGGAAGTTCGCGACGTCGCCTACTACCACGCGTTTTGTCGAGGGGATGTCACGTGCTAGTCGCGGACGTCACGAAACAGTCGGCGTAATGGAATTCAAGCTTTAACCGGTCAGTATTCGTTAGGCAGGCAGGCAAATAGACAGACTTATCAGTGATGAATACAACAATATTAAAATATCAGATGAGTGGAGTGATAAAAGTACACTGACGTACATAGTAACCACAGAACAGTCCGACAGGTCGTTGCGGTTTGACGCGCAAAGCTATTTCACCTTCCACGTTAGGACCAACCTCACGACCGTCGGCGTCTACCAGCTACAAGAATTACACAATCATATACGATTATCGTCATCATCATCATACTGCGGCGAAACAGATAGGCCCTAATCGTGGTGAAAGCGCAAAAAAGCACTGCAAGAACACGTTATAAATGACGGTAAAAACACAAAAAGTAAAAATTTTAAAAAAAGTAAAACGATAAAAACGCAGATGATCTGGATAGTCATGTGTCGTAGGATTAACGGAATAAAATAATTTTAACTTATTTTCGAAAAAAATTTAAAAAGATGTTGCAGTTGTATAAATTCGTATGTGCAGGCAGAACGGTCGAACAACTGCCTCATTTATTCTTAGTAAAACAATTAATCAAATAATTAAACAAGCCGGTAGGCGACATGGCTCGCGACTGCTGTAATAGCCAAGCACAATGTCAGACAATAAGGGTCGCTTATAGATTGCAGCGTCGCGAGCCAATGATTGTTCACTGAACATTAGTAGGTCCGTAAAAAAAGATGTTTTGCATATACCTATCTGTCTGTCAAGATCCTACGTCAGTTTACTCAAAACGCTATGAACGAATTTTTGCTACATTTTGGAAAAATGAAGCGTGATCTGAGGCACAATCGATTGGTTTAGGCGTTAATCTGCACTAAGATCCGGACCCGTATCAGGATCAAGATCCGGATTATTCCGGGTCCGAGTCCGGGTCCTGATTCGGATTAGTCAGAACCCAAGTCCGAAAATGAAAAGTGACGGCGAAAGTTTGTCCTGTCGCATACGTGCCTCTAGTTTACGAGGGCCATCTCAAAAGTTTCAGGCCTAGATATATTAGACAACAATATTTTTTACAGTCTATATATCAGTAAAACGTGCATTCTTTACTGACTCATATGAGTCTGCTGCAGATACAACGTCATTGTAATTTATGACGTCAGACAGCACGATGTGCAGCGCTAACAGAATAAAATCAGGCTCACTACAGGGGCATGAAAATTTTCCAGTCTTTAGCTGGATTTGCAAAAGTGGAACCCATTGGCATCCGATTTTGTGAAAACCCTGACAAATAAGCTTATAAATTTATCATCTGAATTGATAAACCTAAATTTGCGGTGAACGCAAATAACAGCATGTCATGATGAATGACCTGAAACTGTTTGCGTTGATGCTAGAAATCGTTTCTATTTAATGCTCTGTGACGTCGTCAATTACAGTGACGTCATATCCGCAACAGACAAATAAAAGTCAATAAAAATGTACGTTTCACTGACGTATACATTGTGGAAAATATTGTTGTCTAATATGTCGAGGCCGGAAACTTTTGGGATGGCCCTCGTAGTGTTATTCTGAGCAGTTTAAGCAGCTGAGTGTTGTCAAGCGACAGAAGAAGTCGTTGAATGTAACTTGTGCATAAAATGGTAACGTACGGTGACGTCCATGCCGGGCGCCGGTTTGCCGAGTGATCCCAGCTTCACCGGAATACAACGCGGTGTGCAGCACATCATCACCTGAGCACAGACAACGTACCGTATACCAACCGTGCCGTGTCGTGGCAAGGGAACAGGAGTGCCCCTCCCGACGAATTTTTGGCTGTCAGACAATTATCGGGAAAACTTCTGCTTTTCCAAAAAAATTTCGTCCAAAATGCAAAAGTTGGGGCCGACAAACCATTTTTAAAAATTTAAGAAAAAATATAAATTTCGAGCACACGCAATCTTCTCTGTCGTAATTTGAAGCATCTGTCTGCCTGCGGCGCCTACTTAATTAACCGACGACGCTGTTGTGTCCGTTTCTCTGGATTCCAAATTTCGAAAAACTGCTACTATCTATATAGCAGTCTTATCATTAATTCGTTAATTGGATTGTGGAGAAAACGTAACGACTCACTGTTTCTGTCTGTCCGTAGCCCTCGCGTATAACTCGGCCCGTGGCGTCCAGCCATTTCTCGACCAAATCTCCCGTCTACAGCATGCAGCCACAAATTCACGACATTCGAAAAAAATCTCTTTGCAACACTACTGCGCAGAAGACAATAAAATTTGTACAAAACCGTGGTTACAAGAGTTACAAGGTTACAAGGAGAACAGTTGCACGAATTCGGGGGGGGAGAGATTAGCGGAAAATGAACACATGCCAAAGTTACAGTGTAGCTGTTGGTGAAATAGAAAAAAATGCTGTAACGTGTCCATTTTGAATAGGATCAGTTCATTACTATGCTGCTTCTGTTTGGTCAGATAATAATGGCCGACTCACAGCTATCGCATTTAAAAAACGTAGGCCTAAGCCTACTTCGATAAAAAAAACTGCAAACAATTACTACCAAGCAATACGACTAGCAGCAACAATTTCAACAATAGACGTGTGATCTGAGAGCCAGATAGTGGGTTTACGAAGCATTCAACGTACCAGAGGTTCTCCGCCGGAGACGCAGTGACGCAGCGTGTGGAAATTGTATCGAGCGGGGTTGTTTTTGATGAGCATGCGGAACCCGGTCGCAGGACTGCAGAACGTCGTGATCGGGTAGTCCTGCAGTGTCTGCAGCAAACACGATGACACTTGTGACACCCAAGTCCGGTTTTTAACACGATCAAGCAAACATCAAGGAAATAAATTCAAAACAGGCCTACACGTGCACGACGTGTGCTCTAATTGCTTGATGTTTGCTTGATGTTTGCTTCATCGTGTAAACGGAACATTAATGACCAATTAAACTGACCTCTGATCAACTTTGGGAGTTAGTCGTTGATCTTAATGACGATTTTTAATCAGCAGTTAGCGACTGATTAAATGTTTCATTACGTTAATTGCCAACTGACGTTCATAGTTACCATTTTACATTGGCTTTGAAAAAAAAACAAAATTACTTCTATTTTTACGACAACAAATGTCACAAATGTGGTCTGATTTCAATAATTCTTTTCCTTGTGCACTCAGTAATAAACTGCAGAAGCAAACGCTGTCGCCTCACCGCACATCTGTTGCCACACTACGTTGCGAAATTTAAACGTTTGATTGTACAACTTTTCATATCTCCTAGCCATAGGTATTGACATCATCTGACGTGCATGCACTGACTTATGTCGTGTGCCATCGATTCTCTTGAACAACGTGACATAAGTGACAGTTATCGTTATGCATTGTCAACATTCGAGTTCAATTATGTTGCATTAAATATGTATAAAACACAGTACACATGATAAAAATGATGATGATGATGCGAGAAGAAGCACGAAGTCAGATAATACCTGCAGTATCAGCGGTGGGTCGATCCGCGGCATGGAATGAATAAAGACGCAGGATCCGTTTATCCACGGCCCGAACACGTTACTGTACGCTGCCTTGGCCCAGCCGGTGTCCGACAAGTTCCAGTGAATGTCCGTTGGACACAGGTCCATCCAGTAGGTAGCAGTGATGCTGTGTCCCAGTCCGTAGCTGGCACACGAGACCTGGGTCATTTTGGGGTATCCGGTCGTGCCACTCGTGAAGAACATTTGCATCGCGTCCGTGCTCAGCGTACGAGCCGTCTATATACACAGTCACATCAACACGCTGCATCGGAACAATTGTATGAAATCTTTTGACACTAAATAGTTGCATTTTAATGCCGTAAGCTGCACAGAAAACCATACGGCTGAAAGAAAAGCTTCTAAATAAAGTCTGACGGGGCTAGTAATCTGATCGTTCGTCTGGATCAACAAAATGTTTCAGCGATCAAATTGCACATTAAAACGCTGCAGCAAAACAGAAATGCGTTGCCAGAGAAAAGAATGTTTATATATATAGAGAGAGAGAGTCTCCAGATATTGCCCTTTTTAGGACCACCCACAGCGTTCTAAAAATCTAATGCTAAAAAGCACGGGCGCCGTGTGTCTCAATTAAACGCCAGCGACTGAAAATTACAGATGTCTGGCGGATGTGTAAATACTGCTAAATAACAAAGCCTGTTAAATAATAAATATTACTGATGCGACGTCTCGCAACAAGTCAGAATTTAAACTTAACGCTATTTTATAGCTTATAATGATGATGACGACGACGACAACGATAACGAATTAACGATAACGCTAATGACAATTTTTCAAATAGAAATTGACAAATCTAACTTCGAACTTGTTGCTGGATTGTTCGAAGAGTTCGTTAAAATCAAGCCAGCCGGATCTAAAAAAACAAGGAGCATTATTTACGAACTAAACACATAAACCTAACTCAGTCAGTTCAATAACATTTTTGTCGTGCTGTGAAACAGTAACCATTTGTAAATATAATTACTGTTTACACTACGTACAGTATGTTCACAAAAACAAGAAAATTACAGGGTGTCCAAAAAATGTAAACCGCAACAATGTTCTGTCGTTGGTTCCATAACAACTTGAAGTTTTAAGGCCAATTTTGTACAAATACAATACACAATATCCCACGGTGGAATGGATGCTGACGCCGCAAATTATTACAAGCCTCCAGTGACTGTCAATCACAGACTAAAGACTGACGTTGTGCTCCAATGCTGGTATTTTTCATCTATTTTGAGCAAATATACAAGTCGTAGAGAAATAAAATGAGCAAACGACACCTTTGTCTGTTAACGATGACTTTCGTGTTGACGGATGGACAATCGTCGATAACCTGCAGTCAGAGTGTTTACAGTTAGGCCTAGTTATTTGAGTGTTGATATTGAAGATGATAGCCTACCAGCAATTACTAATAACAAGGTAACGAAAGCAGCTGTTTAAATTATTATTCATAAGATAAAATGACACAAAAACCACTTAGCGCAACAGCCTATAATTATCTACTATCACTTTGCACACAGATTAGAGTGCTAGACTGTTCTTCATATTCTAGCAGCGATTGTCATTTTTGGCCGATAGTTAAAATTGAATCTATCCAACCATCTATCGTACCATCGTTGACCCTCTTACAGACACTTGTTTTCCCAAGATAAAAGTCCCAGTGCCAAAAATCGCATGGCACATCACAGCCAAACTGTATCAGCGCATTGGTTACTATCAACAGGCCACAGACATTTGCAAATGTCCTATCTAATGCCTTTATTGCCGACTCTCCTCTTCCCTCTAAACAGAGGTACTAAACTGACCCCTCATTTTCCTAGCTTTAAGACACAGGCGTACGGTCGGCCTTTCCGAGCGACAGCTGGGCTTTTTGTTTACCTTATAACACATACTTTTTGTGCTATTTTATAGTGAATGCGCAAACAGAATTGAGTCTAGAAAGTAACGATAGGTCTAGACAGTAATGAGGGTCCGTTCGTTAGTAGGCTTACCTGATCGACCTTGTCGGCGGCGGTGACGTCACCAATGACGCACTTGGTCTGTGAGTGGTTGATGCGGTACTTGATGTCGTTTGCTGTCAGCTGAGTCGTGCCGGGAATCATCACCACGCCTGCAGTAACAATCCACGCCAACCGGCCACTGTCTAAAATTGTTCAAACTCCACTATTCAGGGACGTCAGGAGACACAGCGCGGGGCCTCGGGAAACATTCTCCCGGAGCCCCTTTGGAGAGAAAATTTTGGAATTTTTCTTTTTAAAATAGCGCATTCTGGTGTACTTTATATTTCTGAGCGACGCCGAGGCCCCCAAACGTCGCGGGGCCCGGAGTAACTTACCCATTACCACTTCTTGCACAAGTCACACTCGTGACAAGAAGTGGCAGCTGACTGACATGAACTAACAATACCGCAGCCCACTATGCGGCCATCCATTGTCCGCGTTAACAAACAATTAGACCCGCGGCTTGCAGCTAGCAGACGCACCATCGCCCCAATCAGCCTCACTATATATGTCTTCACCCCGTAGCTCATAAGTATACTACTCATTTCCCATCCCGCTGAAGGTAGGAGGCTGAGTTGTCCTCAACACACAGTTAACAATGTAGACTATCGGTTTTTTGCAAATTCGTCGAACAACTTGGGTACAGCAGATCCAAAAGAAGAAGAAGAAAAAGATTTCGCATAGGCACTAGGCAGCGAAGCTGAACTAGGCCCGTTGCGTGGGAGCTCATCCCCATGACGGCACTTTGAGCCAGCGAGGGCGGAGCCCAATTAAGCCAGCATACAGCCCAAGTCGGTCGGATTAACCCACTGGATCGGTATAATTGCAGTCTTGGCCACAGGGCCTACTGTTGCGCAGAACTCGCCGTTTCTTTCCTAGCGATGACCACCGCCAGTACTCATTTTACTATCCCACAGAGGGTAGAAGACTGAGTCAACCTAGTTGGCTGGCTCCGTACTGTAGACAGTCACCCATCTAAGTACTAAACGGGCCCGGCGTAGAGTAACTTCGTTTCATCTGAAACGCGTTACCAACTACGCAACGCCACCAACCAGCAGATCCAGAGCATATCAAAAATTCCAACCAACCAAGTCAACTCAGCCTGGCCATCTCTCCGGGCTAGGAAAATCGAGTACCGGTCTCCGCATGGCTGTGGTTACAAGTAATCTGAGCAAAGCCACGAGACGCGCGAAAGCCTATAGCAGTTCCTGTTCGCAGGTAATCGTAGTCTATCTCAAATCAAATCAAATCAAATCAAATCATTTATTTAGACAAGCAGATACAAAAAAAACGTTGACATAATGAGTAATGAAAAGGCTTGAGCAAGGGCACAAAGGGCTGCATGAGCCTCTTACATGGACCCCCAAAAAAGAAAAAAACATACGAATAAGACAACACAATAAAACCTGTTAAAACACAGATGTAAACCGAACCAAGTCAAA
>Ga0209367_1007311_pt1 | contig 15225 bp, 7 predicted proteins | sample WorMetLIZISLAND2_FD_187412 | JGI IMG/M metagenome (GOLD analysis project Ga0209367, IMG submission 187412) | Marine gutless worms symbiont microbial communities from Max Planck institute for Marine Microbiology, Germany - Olavius geniculatus... ... | reverse complement strand
CGCCAAAAGCGTGGACTACTTCCGGCGGAACCGACAAGGCTCGACACGCTCGCACTGTAAAAGGGGGAGTTATGACCGGGGGGAAGAATGTCCGGGGGGAAGAATGTCCGGCATTCGACTTTGGTATAGCTTAAAATTTAAATCACCTATAAAACAGTCATCAAAATATTACATTTCTAAAAAAACGTTTATACATAATTCAGCATTTCCAGCTTGCTTTCTGATACTTTATAAGGTCCAGAATGTTACAAAAATCGACGGTTTTCAGTGCTTCCGTGATCCATAGCTGAGTTGAGGGAAGGAACCCCAGAAAGGGACAGAAAAAGAAAAGGGAGAAAAAAATAACAACTAGAAATTTGGGGCAAAGCTCAACGTGAGGCCGCCCGGCGCCGTAAGTCGGATTGGGAAAAAGTTTGAGGTTAAAATTTCTCTCGTAGCAAAGTCAGGTAGCCGAACTCAAATACGTCAGCATACACGGAACGCGCATTGTCAACTTAGAGTGGGTCAACATCCGCGCGCTAACGGGCGTCTTTAGTTGACCAAAGTTCATCAAGTTTCTTTTTTCAACGGGGGAGAAAATTTAGTTTACAACGCTTTTTACCGCTTGTCCATATTCATATCCATTCTAGAGATATTCATAGTCAAAGTCTGAAGTTAGGATACACGAAACGCGCATTGTCGACTTAAGGTGCGTTCTCACTGCGCGCGTTAATGCGGGTTAATGCGCGTTAACGCGTATTGCATATTCATGGACCAACTAATCAAAGTGTTCTAGCCAAATTTCTAAAACACTTTCATTGGTTGGCTCATAAATATACAATACGCGTTGACGCGCGTGAACGCGCGCAGTGAAAACGCACCTTTAGGGTGGGTCAACATCCGTGCTCTAACTGTCGTCGTTAGTGGATCAAAGTTCACCATTTTTCTTTTGTTTAACGCAGCCTCTATCCCTTCCAGAAAAATTCATGGTCAAACTCAAAAGTTGTCCTAAATCGCGCCCAATTTTGGACGGTTTTTGCTCTCCAAATTTCAAAGGGGCAGTGCCCCCCTTCAAAAAAGTTGTACTTGCGTTATTACTCCTACCTAGCAGCACATCAAGCGGTAAAGTTTCGCGAGGCTACTCTCCTTATCTTCAAAGTTATAGGCGCACATACGCTACATTTGAAGCCAATTTTGAACCCCCTTTGTAAAAAATGTTGGGGAACCCCCGTCCCTACTGGTGTTGTCTAGCAAGCCTCGGTCATTTTCTAGCGTGTGTAAAAATTTCAGGGCGCAACACGCCTTAGGGCCAAAATATGGTCTTCCGAAAAAGTCGATTTGGTGGGTAAACATTAGCCGCGTAAAGGCTATGGTAAGTGGACCAAGTTCAACGGACTTTTTCCATCTAACGCAGGAGGAATAGTAGTCGATACCGATTTTAAATATCTCCAACCGTTCCAGAGATATTCGCGGTCATAGTCTAAAGTCGTGCAAAATCGGGCCAAATTCAGCATGTTTTTAGCCCCATTTTTGCGGAAAAGCCCCAAATTTTTGGACCGAGATTATAAAATCGAACACACTGTTCGTCAAGTTGCAAAATTTCGCGGCGATCGGCCAACGGACTTCGGACATCTCGTAACGAAAAAAGAAAGAAAGAACAGTAAAACATAAGGTTTTCCCGAACTATCGTTCCGGGCGGCCTAAAAAGGCAGAAGAAGAGGGAAAAGGAAATACGGAACTTGCTTAAAAGACTCAGAGGATAAACGCCCCTGGCTCAGGCCTAGGATCTGGTTCTAGGATGATGGCGGCGTTATTTATTTGTGTACGCGATGAGTTCCTGGCAACGTTGGCGGCTGAGTAGATGAAATGTGTTCGCACTGATGACTGATGGCTTACGTATGTGGCCGAGACGGCTCCAGAGGTCTCGTAAGACGCCACAACACACACATAATAACAGTGTCACCAATTGACATAGGCAAATACTACGCTGTCTTGCCTCGGGTGTGAAAATGAGTAGCGACTACTTGTCAGGCACAATAGGTGACGTCCAACTGACGATGCGAGCACAATGCAGATGACTGTGTCGCTAATGACGTGACGTCATAACGTACGTCATAGTGACGTCCAGCAAGTGCTTCCAGTTACGTCGTCAGTGTCGAATGACGTCGATCGCTACATACGTCACAATGTGCTCGGCCTTGAGTCTCTTGCAGTTTGGCTATCTTATCTTGTCATGAGTCCGCTACACAGTGTTCGTCCGCGTTGAGATTTCGAAAAGTATCTTACATTGAAATTTTGAACTAAATTGCTTGCGCTGCAAAATCGATTTTACTTAATAATAATATTAATATTACTACAAGGCTCTCGTTAGAGTGCATATGTCCGCCAATTCGTGTACACAGACAGACAGACAGACACACACACAACGACAGACAGATCGATCAAGCTCATAATCTCCTCCAATTCACTTCGGTCTATTAATAGCCTATATTATTATTGTTAAGCGGACTCTCTCTTACAGCACAATAAGCGATTTCTCCTATGTGTATGCATTTCTCCGTAGCGTGGTATGTCTCTCTGTGACATTTGTTTTTGTGCCCCCTGCTTAAGTCATTGGACAGAAATGGATGCCCATTTGTCAGGCACACTTTTCGGGTTAAATGACACGTTGTATCGGGAGAGGGAAAATATGAGGGTCGAACTCGCAGGGAAAACACACATAAAATGATTTATAAATCACCAGGTGGCAGCATTGATCAGCAATTTTGTTTGTTTTTGCTAAATTTGATTTTTTTTGCATTCCGGGGCTAAACGTTAAAAACTACTGGAATGACCAGGAATCCGGACAATCTGTCCGGTGCGGAAACTATCGCGCAGAATGGCGTCGAAGCGCTGCATGAAAATAGACAGCCCTCACGCTTCTCATTGGAGATGGCTGAAATCCTGCGGCCCAAGTCTCCAAGGAACTGAACAGCTAAATCGTTGATTGGGTCCAGCTTTTTCACAGCGATTGGCTAAAACACGAAATAGGCAGGGAGGTCGGCATAATATTTCAAAATTTTTCCTGTTGCTGCTAATTTGGCAGCCGCTCCAGCTGAGATGGCAGAATGCATGCTAAATCTAGGAGCCGGTGTTGCTAGCGGACAGCGTGAACGCGACTGTGACGTTCAATATGTCAAGCCTTTCCGTCTCAGCCGCCTTGCACAGTACTAACGTATTATTTTTCTAATTGTTAGGCGGAAATATCTTATGCTTTACGTTGTCGTTCGTAAATTGCGCAACAAATAAAAACATTTAAAAATTGAACTTTTAAGGTTTTTAACAGTGTCTTCAAACCAGTTCTCCAGCTTTGTGAGTGATCGGTGACTACTTCATATTTAACAGAGAGTTGTCGAACATCTATCTCGCCAGTTTTGTCGTCGTTGTCGTCGCTCAGCGCAGACAAAAAGTCCACTTACATGGCGCCGACATATGCGTGCAGCACTCGCTGGTTTTTTTGGCGTGCGTGTGTCAGAAGGCGTGGCGAAGTAACAGCAGAATGTCGACTGAGATGTAGAGCTACTCGTCAGGTTGTTCCAGACTCATTCGTTTCAGTTTGAGCGATGCAGCGCAGTAGCAGCATCGATGCTTTCACAGGTCGAGGTCGCTCAGCATTCGAAGTGCGAACAATTCGTCCTGACACTTAACGACAAACTATGCACCAGACACAGCTGGACTAACAACGTTGGACTAACAACGTTACAAGTAATTTGAGCAAAGCTCGCGTGACGCGCGATAGCAGCGGTGCTGCAAACTGGGCAATCGTGTAGCCTACAACATGCAAGACAATAATAGTGCATTTTGAAGGAGTACCCAAATTCGAGGCTTCCGTACAAAAGACTCCTTAAATATATTCAACTTTATTCACCATCAGTGGTAGCATAAGCACATATAAAGAAAAAAAAACATAAACATAATTAACAACACAGCGGACGGTAAGACAGAGTAACAGTAGAATGACACAAATAGATGAAAGGCTTAACTAACGAGCGAAAAGCTCGAAACTCTGTTCAAACTTTACCGATCTATTACCCAAGACAACGCTGGGTAAAAATATGCCAGAGCACAACTGAATACTCTTGACAGTTTCAATGTTATTTGTACTAAATAATTTCATAAAGAACATGTTATATGCAAAGTCAATTGAACTCAAATCCGACTTACTAAGCGAGCAGGCTTCAAGTCCATAAAGCAATACAGGAACACATTTACTATTAAACAACTGTATAGCAACTTTTTCAGAGGCAATTTAAACGGTCGAAATTTAGATTATTAAAAATAGACGTTCTATGCTAAAAAAAATTATATAGACCTACGCAAGTTGTTTTGGTCCATCTCCAGCCATTTCGTCGCAATTTATCCTGAAAATGTGCGTTGCAGCCAAAAAGTGCGAAAATTCACTAAAAGCTCCTTTTGGGGGGCTCAATGTCGTTTAAGGTCATCGATGTTAATAAATCTAAAAAGCCCATCGTTAGTGCTTGTTATGATATCCAGCATGTATGTACCTATCTGCAACCGTTTTACGCTAATAGCTAATAGCAGTAAAATAACCACTTTTCGGGAGGTACCCTCTTTGATGCTCGCATACGCAGGCCTCCTTGAACCTTGAACTTAGGGGGTCGGGACTTGGACAGCTAAAATTTACATTTAATGCTGAAAATTTCATATGTAGATTGTCTGGGTCTATTTCTAGCCATTTTGGCGCAATTTACTTTTAAATTGTGGCGCAGCCCGAAATTATCAAAAATTTACGAAAATCCCTAATTTTAAAGGTTCAAGGTCGTTCAAGGTCATGGTTGTTGATAAAACTAAAAAGCCCGTCACCAGTGCTTGTTACGATAAGCAACACATCTGTACTTATCTGCAACCGTTTTCACATTAAACGAGCCAATAATGGCAAAATTACGTCTTTTAGGGAGGTACCCCTTCTTGACGCCCTCGTTCGAAAGGAACCCCCTTACAAAAAAGCAGAAAATTTTGTCAAAAAACTAGAGTCCTTGGAGCAGTCTACAATGAAGATTTCGTGATCCTAGCTTGCCCCGTTTTGATACAGATCCAAAGTGTGACCGACGGACAGACAGACAGACAGACGGACGCCTAGGCCATGGCTAAGACGAGCGAAGCATTTTGCTATCGCGCGTAAAAAGTGGAGGAAAAAGTGCGGAGGTGTGGGACCGAAAAGCCTGCACACTTTCACATTTCACTTTTTCGCCGCTTTGCAATGCGAAGTTTTGACATGGGTTTTAACCCTTTTGATCTCTCTCCAATCTTTACCTCAAACGAAAAACACAAAACGAACTAGAAGACACTCGTGAGAGTGCATATCTCCGCCAAGTGAAGTAATTTAAGCACTGTGAAAAAAGGACTGACTGCCGTCAAATGGCGTGCTGAGCCTGACGTTACAGTTGGAACTTAAAATACCAAACCAAACAGATAGTAAAACAGTAAAAGGCTCCGCAATATAGGCCTAGGCTTAAATCAATACGCCGAATGCCTATTCACGAGCGTGCGTGCGGACGAACAGTAGGCATAACCTGTAGCATCACTGCTGAGCAAAACGCAGCTCACGATTACAAGAAATGACATTATCTGCACACAGTGGACTCAATGTATGAGCTTAATTACTCGAGAATGCTACGCTAATACCACGAATGCACTGAGAATTAGCGGATGAAACGGATCCTACATCAGCGGCCGGTGCTCACTGTTCTATTGCACGGTCACGATAGCGCTACACATTGCGACTGCAAATAACTCGTATAGGCAGAAAAACAGCGCTTGAAGAAAAAAGAAATCACGTGTGTGACTGCACATATCCATATTTCTAGACTTGAAATCAAACTTTGACACTACTAGAGAGCCTATAATAGAACTAATTATGCTGGCGCATACGCTGTGAAAGACAGGTCTCTAAAATTTTTTGCGTAAGCTGGGGCCACGAAGAACCCGCAACAACATACCTGATGAACTAAAACGTATTACTAACGTTACTACTTTAAAAAGCATTTAATGACTTATTTTTAATCATGTTTTAACTAGGCTTGTTTTATCTGTAATCTGCGCAGTGCGCAATATAAGCATATGACGGTGATGATGATAATGATGATGAAGCCTACCCGTTTAAACATGACCTTGCATTGCATATAGGCTAGCATTATGTCTGAAACAGCTTGCCAGAAGAGGTTCGATTATCCCCAGCCAGGAAAATTTCTCAAAGAAATCAAATCTGGGCGTAGCAAATGTAGACGTCGAGAAAAGACATTGACGATGTTGATGTTGCGCGGAGAATAGGTAGGTCACGAGGGGCAAGGAAGTTATTTATTTCTCCAGACTGTTCAGACGCGTACATAGCGACGTAATTGAGCTGAAGTGAACTGAACTGACATGGTTTTGTTTTTATACGAACTGACCAATAAGCAAACAGTAATGCATCGCAGTAGGCACCATCTAACGGCGTCAGTAACTACGTGACTATGTGCACGTGCACATCAACCAATGATCAATGGGCTCGCACAGCGCCGCAGACGTTAATTTCGTTTTAGTACGATGAACTGTATGATATTTTTGTTCATCTAATTTTACTTCTACCGGACTGTTTCTCGCATTAGCTGACTGTTTGATTGCGATATTTTTGTGACGCTGCACGTCGGCACCGTCAATTAACTGCAGCAGCGTCAGCTATGTTTACACGGCATGGCAGCTGCTGACGGTGGATATTTTTAACACAATGCTATAAATTACTTTGCGCAGACGTAGGCCTATAAAAGATAGATTTTACTGTATGTAGGCCTATATATCATACAAATTTACAACAACTTCTGAAGTATCCGAATTTTCCAAGTTAATGTAGCAACAGATTTCAGGTTATGTGGTAGGTTTAGTTATATCGTTAACTTCTCTGTCAATGCAAAAGTAAAACTTTAGTCTCAAAGCCAGTCAACATTTTGCTAAAAAAAGTCGTAAAATAAGTGATAGGCCTACGCTTTTGCGGAAAGCGGTACAGAAGTAAATGCAAGGAAAAGCAGATAGACCATTCGTTTAAACATTAGGATGCAGAGGACTAGGTCTAGGCCTGCATCATGCTGAAATCCGCATTTGTTTCTTACGTCGACTGCTTCATCTTGGCTCTCGACTACGCTTATACACTTAGGTTACTTATTATTGCTAAGCGAATTACAATGCTTTCGGAAGTAAACGTAAGCCTACATATAAAAATGTAGGCTAATAACATATTTGCAATATTAAACGTAATTTAGTTTAGCAATGTTGTTTTTCATTTTTTATGTTCTGGTGGTTTAAACACTGCATAATCATCAATCGTCGCGGCTCGGGTGATGCAGCAGCTATCATGTGCATCTCTTTGCATCTCTGTGTCTGCAGCGCGAGTCTTCAACAGATTGCTGTCTTTTTAAACACCACCTAACCGTCTTTGTGCATCCTTTAGCAACTTGCTTCTGGTGTCTGATACAGAACAGTAAAGCAAAAGTGTCGTAACTGCATTTTGTGCTAAACGGAGAAAAAACGAAAAAGAAGATTGACACGGTTAGCATAAATCGCCTGTAATCTTGACAGTTGTAAAAATTTAGGTAATTTGATGCAACGTCTGAAATATTTTTCATATAAACGTTCATTTAATGGTGCTTTTTTATAATTTTAGAGACTTTTAATAGATACGACACTTATGCACTAACTTTTTTCAACTGCCATATTTTGTTAAACTATTTTGAATTAGTATTTTTTCAGCTACAACTGGTAAAAATTTCATGTAAATTGAGCATCGTTTGAGTGAATTAAAAAAGAAAGGTCCCTTTTTATGAAACACCGTGTAGATTCAATGCTTTCATGCGGACGACGGGACGTTGAATACGTGTCTACCTCGGACTCTGATCACTGATCATTCCCACTTTTTTAACAATGTACCAAATAATACAGTTACTAATACTGATTAACATAAAATTTTCAGTGAATGATTTGTTAACATGTGTTAATGGATCATCGCAATAGAAATCTATCACGGAGTCGCTAAGACTCAGTCCTTATCAATCGTATTTGAATTGATCACACAAGAGTTAGCAAGACTCAGTGAGTAAGTGAGTGAGTGAGCGTGTAATGTTTAACGTCCCTCAAACCTATAGGAATAGGCCTATTGTAAAGGGAGAGAATCAATGTCGATTGGTATGAATCAATGTTGGTATGTTGATACTGCCTAGATCAACTCAGCCTTCCATCCCTCCGGGGTAGGTAAATTGAGTACTGGCCTATCTGGCTGGGGTTAAGGCGGGGCACATTCGCCTGTGTAGGATGGCAGGTAACACTGTGTGATCCCATACAGCAGGTGACGCCCCGTAGCGCTGTGATGAGTTTCCTATAAAGAGCTATAGGCTACACTAGGCACTAACATTTACGTTAAGCTTGCCATTCTGTCAAGCGCATTCTCGCAGTCTGCACTTGTTTTGATGCAGCACGACAAACAGAAAGTTGATACATAAAAAGAACACATTTCCATTCACGTCGATTAATTTAACAATCATGTAGTAAATGACGCTTTGTGAAACTTGCATGCCCCAAAACGACAAAATTATAACATTAAACTAATACAACGGCTTTAATGTTAAATGTGCAACAAAATCAACCAATTCACTGAAATTTAACTTGTCCATTAATGTCGGCACCTATCACTAAGACAGAAAATATGGCATAATGAGTGACGTTGTAGTAAGTAATAGAGTGCAATACAGTTGTAGCTGCGCTCTGCTATCAGTGCAAAACTGTAGCATGAAACGATACGACACGTTTGCACTGAAGTGCAAGCAGGCCTTCGTAAGTGCAAACTGTCGCAGTGTATAATACGACAGTTTTGCTCTAAACAAAAGGGGCTCAGATGCACATACGACAGTATTGCACAGCTCATAACGCAATCTGTGGATCGATTTTAGATGCGACAGTTTTACAGAAAGATGCGGCATGAAATTCTGAATCGAATGGTATAAAAATGTCAAAAACAATGAATTTTGCAGATATGTAGGCCTACCGAACCTCGTCGTGCGTAACAGGCTGCTGATGCACTGCACCTTAGGACGCCTGACTGAACATGCTTCGCAGAGGTGAAACGATTTGCCGCATGTGCGTACATGAAGTTCATGTTCATCCTTTGGCTACAAGATTGCATATCTCAGTTGAACCTAATGGTATAAACCAAGATTCCATTGAAGTTTGGGTTAGTGGCTTGGCATAGCGGTAACGCATTTCATCCGATCAACGAAGTTACTCTACGTCAGGCCTTGAATGGGTGACTGCCTAGGGGCAGGTAAACGATCTCGGTATGTAACCAGCCGCCTAGGTCAACTCAGCCTTCCATCCCTCCGGGTAGGTAAATCGAGTACCGGCCTATGTGGCTGGGGTTAAGGCGGGGCGCGTTCACCTGTGTTGAGTGGCAGGTAACACTTTCTGATCCCATACGACGGGTGACGCTCCATAGCTCTGAGATAGGTTTCCTATGAATAGCTATAGCATTTTTAACCATTTACACTGACATTCTCATTTATTGTCACATCTTCTATGAGCGTGTCTATGTTTTAATACTTCATTTAAACTGTGGGCTTAATACGAACATATTACTAAGAAAATATTCAAAATGTTGTACATTTTGCGCTGTCGAAATGTGTGCTACATTCTCCTCTATATTTTTTAAATTTTATTATTTACAGCTGTTTCAGAGTGTGAACCTTTTACCCACTCTGTAGAGTTCCTTAGTAATAAAGCTCAACGCAAATCCTACATCACATCTCTATTGTGTTAGAAGACCTAAATACTAGTAGGTTACAAAATTATGCTAATACTAGCGTTTATAGATATTATACAAAAATCATATAACAACGATGATCTAGTTTCATTTTTCGAACAGGAAATGTTCAGAGCCACACTCACTGTAACACTGAAACCGTTAACAAATAGTAAATAAATGTTATGCAGTGAATATCAGCCCAAACGAATTAATACAACACTTTTAAGAGTCACTAGCTCACTATAAAAACCATGTAGACAATATCAAACACAGTTATTTTAACGGCAAATCAACACGTTAAACTGAAATGCATAAAATTCATTCACAACAACAAACACCAAACCTTGAAATTCAACCGCACTGCAAGACTAAATGCAGGGACTATGGCAGTGTCATCACATTACAGTAATGAGCTACAAGTTAAAAACAGCAAAATTCAACCTCTGACAAGAAAACACATGCAAATTTGATGATGCGTAGTAATATACACTGAGGTAACTGCACTGCAACAGCTAATCAACCAAATACATACAGTAAGCATAAGATATCAAACATCAATAAATCAATAATATCAATAAATCAAAGCAATTGTCAGCATTAAATAAATTAATAATAGTTAAATATTACACTAAGAAGCAGCTATCACACAGTAGTTAAGACTTTGATTTCTTCAAGGTCCATGAATCACCACGGTGGGTGGACCCAAGGTAAATCATGGACCACAACATGGGTTCAGCCATCAATGAAAAAAATCCCAGCTAGTAATGGGTACTAAGCAATTACACATGAAAATCTATGGGATCCTTCAATAGTTTTCACTATATTCCCACTAATGCAGAACAGATATATCTAAAACATAAAAAGTTCATGCTAAGAACTGTCAAATGGCACTGCTGTACCAAAGCCCATCCATGTGTCTAGTAGACAGGTCTAATAAATTACTCGTGTAAAACAAAAGACTTGGCATTTTGGATGACTTTACAAGCAAACAGAATATCAGAGCCCTGAGAGCATTCTTAAATACTAACACTAAGTGTCTTAATTCTATGCTACATAACTACAGATCGGTTACAGTGCAAACATCACAAAACGTGGGCATCGAGACACCAAGATAAAGCTCTAAAGACACAAGTAACAGTCAACTATGTACAGAGTCCGTGTGTCGACATCATTCAGACATTATCCGTAATCAACGATGAATTGGTAGCCAGACTACCGGTCATCAGAAATATAAATTAACAGAACTGCCATATATAACATGATAAGTAAGGGACTCTTAAGACCAAACTGAAACTGTGGTATGGTACAGCATAAATAGCGCTGCAGAGACACAAAGTGCAACACTGCAGACTTATTTTTATGCTCTTATCATTTTCTGTTGTTCCTGATCCTGACAGCTTTGTTACTTGAGACAATCTAGCTGTCTATTGCATGCTTTTTAAACTGTTCTGTTCTATTGGTCTGCTATTACCATACGGTAAAATGAAGCGTGTAACAGATCCAGATGGTAACCAGTGCAAAGTTGGCATGATACGGGTGATTGAGTTGGTTAGAAGGCACGTCTCTGTTGGTCGCTGTAACACAGCTTGTAGTTGTAGCGGCGTTGTCTCACGCAGTGTGACATCTGCTCACTCACTCGGTTTGCTCGCTGCAGCGACTTACGCGTCATCGCTGACGTAGCTTGGCGTGATGACGTCATCTGTTGCTGATGACGACGCATCACTGCTGCCATGGCAGCGCCATTGCCTCGTGACGTCACGCCTCGAGTGGTGCCTGAACGCCGGCGGTCGGCAGTGATGACGTCACGTGGTACCGCCACCACCGGCACTACTCGGTGTACGACTGGCTCCACCGGCTGGACTGTTACAGACTCATCCAGGTGACAGATGAGTGGGCAGTGCTCAGCAGGCAGTGGCACCGTCTCTGTAAACAACAGAACACAGGTTAAAAAGCTCAAACCATCTCAGAACTACGAAGCATCATGTACCATGAGCTCAAGCAGTGTTCCCTCACATCCAGCACAAATGAATGTGCTCTTGGCACACTTAACATCTGCCAAGAAGGCCAATACTCGAGTCAGTTTACCTACCGTAAAAGGACGAAAGAATGAGTTGACCTGAATTGCTGGTTAAGTGCAATGGGCCTGGCATAGAGCAACTATGTTGAGGAGACACAAAGATTAAAGGTTAAAGGTGGCGTTATAGCTCTTAATGGAAGCCAATTTCAGAGCTACAGAGCGTCACATGTCGTATGGGATAACACAGTGTTACCTGCCACCCGACACAGGTGAACGTGCCCCGCCTTAACCCCAGCCAGATAGGCCGGTACTCGATTTACCTACCCCGGAGGGATGGAAGGCTGTGTTGATCTAGGCAGCTGGTTACATACCGAGATGATTTACCTGCCTGCAGGCAATCACCCATCGCAGGACTAACCCGGCCCGGCGTACAGTAACTTCGTTGATCGAATCAAACGCATTACCACTAAGCCACACCACCAACAAAGTGCAAAGTGCATGACAACCACTAGACCACGCCAGTGAAGCCACCATCTAAAATGCTCAGATACACTGACAAAAGCATCTACAAGCGACATGTCATGTAACAGAACTGTACACAGCACAAAAAAATAATTACTTCTAACTCCAACAATGCAACCCAGAAGCTTAGGCCATATGTAGACTACCTGCATGATCCACAAGCAGCCATTCATTCTCCATCGGAAACGTCGTCAGCTTGATGTCATCATTGTCTCCAGGTGAATCATCCTCCGCAGTCGAGCCAAACAGATAGCTAGCAATTCCGCTCAGCATTTTCACTGCAATAAACAACATGTGGCATGTGATAAGATGTTTAATTAACTAAATACATATAGTACTTACAGTATCACAACCAGCTGTGTCGTAAGTTTAAACAAGAAATTTGAGCTAATGCTCATGAGACACGCGAAAGCCTATAGCAGTTCCGGTTCAGTAGTTTAGCTGAAAATTGGGGTGTTCACACCAAGTTAATATACAAATACCAAATTCTTTATCTGGATCGTATAACGATAGTAGCGTGGCGCCACCTTGTGAATGATATAGACTTGTGTCACAGCTTGAAATTGCCAAAAAATCCATAAAACCCCCTATTTTGGAGTTCAAGGTCATTCAAAGTCACTGAATTTAGCGCCAATCGAGAGCCAGTGTATGACTTCCTATTAGTGATTAATAGTAACCTAGGCCCTATCTCGCACCGTTACTTAGATACAACAACATATTGGCCAAAAATCGCAAATTTTGCCCACCCCCTTTCATTTAGCGCCCTCGTTCGAATTTATGGAAAAGTTTTACGGTTCCTGAAACCAGAGTCTTCCAGGCAGCCGACGGTGAAGATTTGGTAATCCTAGCTTGCACCATTTTTGACTGATCCACCTGTGTGACAGACAGACGGACAGACAGATGTACAGACGGACAGAATTGTGATGGCTAAGACGCGCTGAAAGCAGTAGCTGCTTTTGCCTGTAAAAAAGTAGGTGGGCAGCGAGTTGCAATTTTCTGATAGATGAGATTACGGGTGCTCAAAATTTCAATTTTGCTAATAAATTTCTCAACAATAGGGTTTTCCACCCCAAACTGTGCATATATGAACCATAATTTTACAACAAGAAGATCATTTTCGAACAATTTTTGGAGAGATATGCGAAAATTGAGAGGGGTGGAAAAAATTGCCTCCTGCCATAATGTCATCAGTCAGTACACACTTAAGGTACAAGTGAGATGTTGACATTAGGCCTTATGTGGTGATTTAAACTGGTTGTGGCAAAGATGATGGTTGTCGAGAAAATGTAGGCATAAGCATGTGCAAAACATGTGCAATTTATTATTAATTTTTCCTCTAACTGTTACTAACAAACAACGTTGAAATTACCGTATGTCACATTTTTGCAAATTAATGATTTGGGTTCATAATTTGTGTTGTTAATGCTCCAATATCCTGCTACTCAATTAACTCAGATCTTTTCCTGTTTGCAATCATCAATTTTCCAGTTCCAAAAAGCATATTATAATTTAATTTGTTAGGAATTTCTGATGTTATTTTTTCCAGTAAGCCTATAGGTACTACAGTTTGGACCCCTCCCCGACCTAGAAGAGGTGGCAATTAAGATAGGAAAAACAAAAAATATGATAGGTAATTTCACGGCTTAAGCCCCAGAATTTTATGACCCAGTGTCAGTTATGTTGCTTGGCGATTCAAAATTTCTCACTCGCCTTTAATAACTATCCAACTGCTCGAAAGTGAAGGTCGACTATCGTATAACGGAGACCTCAAAGAAATGACTAATAGCTGCGTTTCGACTTAATGAAATCAAAACACAACTGCCATATTAACGCAGGTGTCCTGTGCGCATAGTCCACTGGCCGTCAGAGAACGAACGCCAATATTTCAACCACTGACTATACTGCGTAGCCGCTGTGGTCAACCAAGCGAACGTTCCCCAACTGCCGATGTATTTTACAAGATCAGTGAAATACAACAACAATCTGACTATGCACAGAGCTGCAGATAGCTTTATTTTCACTCAGCAAAAGCGTCCACAACTGCAAGAAATCAACATTTACCTTGCTAGAAACGAAAATACGACGCTGTTTCCAACGCAAAACACAACAAACCAAACGCGACCACGCCCCTTTCTATGCTAATTATGTGTGACGTTCTCGACGCTGATTGGTTGACAGGGCTTAGCGTCCGCCATACATGGTATCATGACGTCATTTATCAGCTGATTGATACAGCTGACAGCCAAGGTTATAGGTTATCAGAGAACTTGATTGATTTATTGGCAAATGGCAATCGAACAATAAAATTTTTATTGTATGATTATTGCTACCATAATGAGCAGATTCCATTTCATGCCAATTATTTCCTGCTAGATGAAGCGCGTACGTCTTTCGTTAACGACACAAATTCAAGGCCAGTTGCAGTCTAACGAAAAAGACAGCAGAAAAATTGCATTTTTAAATAATTTTAACGACATTTCGTGTAATATTACGCAACAGCGCATAAATAACAAATTACGTGACACAAGTACAGTCTTTGCGGAAAATGTTAAATACACTATTAAATCGGTAGGCCTACACTACTTTTATTTTTGGATTAGCCTGTTATTTTTTTAATGATCTGGAACTTGACTTGTGGCAGTGGCTTAACCGTTAAGCAGACCATGATTTTCATTCCATGGTACCGATCGTTGCTAAGATTGCTTTGAATAGCTGTTCTGCAGACGTGTACGTCATTTTCGTATAACCAGTACGCATAGGCGGATTTAGGGGGAGCTAGGGCCCAAGGGGCCATGCCCCCCAAGATGCCAAAGTCGCTCTTTTTTGCCTTGCATATGCAATGCATTATAAAAATTTGTGCAGTAAAACTAATAAAATTTATACT
>Ga0209367_1007310_pt1 | contig 15225 bp, 8 predicted proteins | sample WorMetLIZISLAND2_FD_187412 | JGI IMG/M metagenome (GOLD analysis project Ga0209367, IMG submission 187412) | Marine gutless worms symbiont microbial communities from Max Planck institute for Marine Microbiology, Germany - Olavius geniculatus... ... | reverse complement strand
CACATATGCTGTAACCATGCGTCTATCTTGCACCGTTACGGAGATATGGCGCCTCAAAGATAATAGGGTCACGACTTTGACCTTTTTGGGGTCACGTGACGTCATCGGTCACGTGACCATTCGACTCAGCATATGTAGTTTCCTATTGGTAGTCAATTGTGAGTTGTGACCATGCGTCTATCTTGCACAATTACGGAGATATGGGCCTCAAAGATAATGGGGTCACGAGTTTGACCTTTTGGGGTTACGTGACGTCGTCACGTAACGTCATATGTGGTTTCTTATTAGTGGTCCATTGTGACCATGCGTTTATCAGCGACTGCTGCATCGGTCTGGAACAGTCTGCCGGAGTCGGTCCGGTCGTCTACGTCGTTGCAAGTTTTCCGCAGCAGACTGAAAACCGAACTTTTTGCCTGGTCTTACAGTCATGACTACCAACGTGTCATTGCACTGACTACTATTACGTGACTTCACTGTTTACGTTACGTGTTACACGTGTTACGTGTCCTTGTAGTCTTAAAACTTAACGCCACGCTAAAGTTAATTCGTCCTTCATAATCATCATCATCATCATCATCGGTCACGTGACCATTCGACTCGTGGTGGGCGACTTCCTAATGTTCCTATAGGTGGTCCATTGTAACCATGCGTCTATTTTACACCGTTAGGGAGATATGGCGCCTCAAAGATAATGGGGTCACGACTTTAACCTTGTGACCATGCGACCATGGCGTAGCGTTGAGAGAAAATGCTACTGGAAGATTCTGAGGATAAGATGGACACAAAAGGTCACTAATGAAGAATTGTACAGAAAGATTCAATTGGCAGAAACCCTACTGCAGAAAGTGATACAGATAAAGTTGCGCCTCTTCGGCCATATCTGCAGAATGAACGACAGCAGAAAGATAAAGATCCTGGAGCCCGATTCACAAACATTGTCGTAAGACATGTCGTAAGATATGTCATAAAATTATCATAACTCAATATTTAAGATGTCATAAGATTATCTGTCGTAAATGTCGCATGTCGTAAATGAATTCACAGAATTTATCTTTAACGATCGTAACTTTTTCACGAAGGCGTTTTGTTGTCATGGTAACTATGGTCGTTTGCGAGCGGCTGACTAGTCAGTAAGTAAAAGCGGTCGTTTAGAGTTCAATTTGTAATGTTTTAATTTGGAAATTTTTAATATTCTGACTGCACAATTTCGAGTACATGGTGTTAACATAGATGCTGATTTATTTTTTTATTTGTTCAGATATTTTTATTTACTGAATGTTTTAAAAGTTATATATTTTTTATAGTTTATCAATATACTAGTTTTTAGAGACAATAGGCCTGTTGAAAGCTGTATGAGGGTGGGAGAGGTGAAGTATTTGAAGCATTTCTTGGCCGTGGCACGCTCTGCTTCACTCTCTAGAGAGCTCATGGTAGCAATTGGCTACTAGCGAATAGTAGAGATAAATGCGTTTTTTCCATACGCATTAGTTATTTACCTACTAAAGTAAATAGTTCTATACGAAAGAAAACAGCCTGCACCAATCACCGACGGACAGCGGTAGACTATACAGCTTTATTTTGGTATTGTGGTACTATCAATATCGTGATATTTGAGTCATTATCATTAATTCATTTGTCGCACCGCACAGCACTACACGGTATTATTTTTTATTCTATGTCCGTTGGCAAGATATGTGTTTACTTGACTACAGCGTAGCAACGGCCCATTGCCAATGCAAAGTGCTGTTTATTTAGCCATTAATTAATTTATCCAGCAAAATGACCACGCAAAACAGATATACTATAAATATGACATTTCTAGATTACGAGTATAATTGAACTAAAGGTCTTATAAATCGATACAAAAAAGTTTTTTTGTTGGATGATGTCGGAGTCGTATAATTTGGAATGTCATAAGACACCTAAAAGTGATCGTAAGATTTTTGTCGTAAAATGTTTTGTGAATTATCACATTGGCATAAGTGTGCAAAATGTCATAAAATTGTCGCAAAAATGTCACAAGATGTTTTGTGAATTTAGCCCCTCGTGTTCGGAATGATGGATGGTTCAAACAAAAGAAGACGGCCTCACTGAGAATGGTCAGATGACATTGAGCAGTGGTGTGGGGCAACCCTGCTGGAGTTAAGCCACGCTGCCCTAGATAGGAAGCGGTGGGCAGCGATAGTAACAATGGTGTCAGACACCAACGGGCATTGAGCCCACGGTTGTCGATGATGATGATGAATAAGTAGAACTCATCAACCTTTACCTACCACACAACAAATTTCATCTGAGTAGAACAAACTTTGTGGATGGACGTACAGACGGAAGGACATATGTACACGCAAACAACTTAATTAGGTCCACTCAGATGACGAGTCAAACTAAAATATTCCGTCCAATAGTTATAATAATTTCTGTACCAAGCAAAAAAATCAAACAAAAATGATAAAATAAGTGCTCAGTTCATCACAAAGTTATAAAAAGATTCACACTTTACTGAGTTAGCACAAAGCATACTAAAAACTGCATCAACCTTCCAATGAATGTGTTTAGATAATTAAAAAAATGAAACAGTAATAAAACACAGACTTAAGTGCAAATCAACTTTATTACACCACTCAGCATGCTGAAGAAATTATATAATTAACCTGAAAACGGTCATCGCATTATTACACATGACCAGCGTCAGCAAATATGGAATATAAAGACGAATAAAAGCACACATCGGAGCAGTGAGAAGTCAGATATTTACACTGTAACAGTTGTTGTTTATGTCCTCATATGAAGCAAACATGCATTCAGGTCTGTTTAGTCTATATACCCAAAAACTTGTGAAAAACAAAATGTCGATTTCACACAAAGACAATAAGTTACCAGACTTCCAACTCTATATGCAGTTTTTCAAAACAACAAAAAGACCTTCAAAATTTAGGAGATCTTCTGATTTGAGCTGTCGAAGCGTTAATTTTTCTAACACATTAACGCACTGTGTTAATTTTTTAACGCATCATTAATGAACCCAGGCCCGTCGACAGGGAGAGTAGGGGGTAAGTTACCCCAGATCCAGTGACGTTTGGAGGGGCCTCGCCTGTAGAGTATAGAAAGTTAGAAATGCATATTTAAACGTATAATCAATAATAACTGACGTCATAGCTAGCATATAAATCTATCAGCCTGTCGTCGGAATAATTATTTATTTATAGTAGTGATGAACGGCAACTACAGTTTAGTTACTTAAACTCATTTGATTGTCAAATAACTGCAGTTTAATGAATTACTGGAACTTTTCTTTTACTGAATTTAGTAAATTTATAATAAATTAACATAAATTTACGTATGCACATTGATTTTTTAACGTGTGTTAATTTTTTTAATGCACGTTAATTTATTAATGCATTAATTAATACATTAATTTGACAGCTCTTCTTTTGATTCATTCATCGAACAAGTATGATAAAAGTGTACAAATAAGCACTCAAAAACTTACAAAAAATGACATTTCTTTAACTGAAGACAATGACAACTTCAAGGCTTATAAGGCCAGCGTTGCCACTTCATGCAGCATATAACATTTTGTCCAACGAGAACAATATATGTTATGATTTCCACTGGGTGCACAACTGTTTAATATTGGAAAATTTTCCGCATGAAATCTGTTTAGTTCAGAACATTGAAGGACAAGCTTCAGATTTCAGGATAAATGGGTAGCATGTACTGCAAGAAAATTTGGTGAAAAGTGAAATTCAACAAGACGACTTCGATAGAGTTGCTGCCTGCACACAATCAGATGACAAGAATGCAAAAAATCGACACCAAATAAAAGCAACACGTAATAAAGAAATTTTACTGCATCCGTAGGTATGACTAATTAAACAAGAAAACAACCACTGATAATCCCTCAATTTGAAATAAAATGTACTGTTACTATGTGAACATGTAAAACAAATTACAAAAATATTCTGTCTACTGTACATCAAACAGAAATTCAGACAAATGCCAAAAATGGTAAATTAGCAGATTTCACGACAGTGAATAATGCTAATTGTTATAGCAGTTAACACACAATAATTATTTCATCATTTTCAATTTTTAATAATATTTGTTACTACCAATAAAGAAATACTGAACATGAAGTGACATTAGAAGTAGGGCAGTTAAAAAAGATATGCTATTAGACCTCCTTGCTCAAAATAAAGTTGAAATGACTAACACTGTAACAGAAATATGACAGGATATACTGGTATTAAACAACAAAAAAGTAATACATTACCAGGAATTATTTCCTAGCCAAACTTAACCAACATAATTAAATTACGCCTTCTTAAAATGAAAAGTTCATAGACTGGCATAAATAACGTCGTCATGGTAGTTTTTAGATGAATTAAATTTTGATTTCATGACAACAAAGATAGTATGATGCAAAAACTCAAAGGATCGGAATAACCACAGATCAACATCAAAAACGTATGAAAGATGATAAAGCAGAGAAATTATGCCACACATATCCTGCCAATCCTGTATGAATAGGCACAGATGGAGACTACTAACTTCTTCAGATCTGATTTAACATGCACAGTTGTTCGGAGTTACACTTTTGAGTCACATCATCATCTTGCTAATATGCCACAAACTGCACAAGCATACAGAGACACACTGATAAGTAGCATGTCAGCACCATTAATGGACCAACGCAAGGCAAACAAGAGACTTCGCAGTAGAACAACAAAAAAGCAACCAAAAAATGCATGATAACTCAGCACGCCACCAGCAGCCATAAGCACACAACACAAACTGAAGTATACCATGCACACATAACTCTGTGCTGAAAACACTGCGGTGACAAACTGAATGAAACAGAAATGCTGCGGAGGCGGACATGACACACAAGATCTTCAGAGGCTTTCCAGTGCTTCAGGAGGCAGTTGGATGTTTGGGTACGGCTCGTTGGGTGGAATTGGATCTGGAAGCCGGACCTCCACTTCGAGTGGCAGAGCTTCGTTGGCACTGGCAGCCAGCGCAGCAGCAATCACCTCGGCTGAGGCCTGGTCTGCGGCCGGACCATCCACAAGGCTTGTCACCGACTTACTGCGCACGCACTGGAAGTCTACGTGACGACTCTTCGCCTCTTGCTTCTCCCACGACATGTGCACAAACGGCCGCTGCGCGTAATTGTAGATCACTGCATACATCAACAACACACATGTAGTTCATATTAACACTTCTAACAACATTTAACACTCATTAAATGCCATCATACACAAAAACAGCTTCAGGCAAAAATTGTGGCAGTCATTAGGTTACGTCAATCATGTTGTACATTACCATGAAGTGTCCAAATAATAGAAGTATCACAGCAGCAACAAGTAAAAAAACACAATGTATGATAATCATAATTGGTACACACATTCTCACTCGTGCAAACTGTTAAACTTAAATTTATTCACCACAGTTGTCTGCAGTGAACATAACATCTATCATTCTAGCTGTACTGATTAATGGCTAAACATTCATAAAAATGATTAGCACACCACTGATTGCTGGCCTACAGAAAATATCACTGCAAACGAGTTACATACCTTCATGCTTGCCTCCTGGTCTTGTCTTGACTTTTTCTTTGTACGTCGGATAACCTTTAACACAATTGCAAATACATATTTATTAATTAACGCATTCAACCTAAGTGCACTTGTCTGATAGCGAAATGACTGCAATTAGAACATCTATTTAAGTTTTTAGCATGACTACATCTGCATCAAAACGGCTACACATATTGAAAAACAATCATGACCATCTGATAGCCTCAACATTAGTTTCTGCCATTATGTTGCTGCGTGCACAAGACAAGGTAATTATCAGTCGCTGTGATATGGCTGCACAAAGTTAGCAAGATGATTAAAACCAAAACATGACCAAATGGTACCTTCAATGCCAAGACGAATCTTCTTTAGGCCTCGATCCCTCAGTACCTGCTTGGCCACGTCACGATTCTCAATGTACTTGAAAAATCGGCACATTTGTGTACTGTAGATTACTGTCAAAAGCACACAGCATGTCTACATCATCGACTTTTAAAACAGAATGTGTCTATACCAGCAAACGAGCTACATCATCTGTCATTCACCAGTACGATAGCATAATCATAACATTCGACTGGTTTAGATCAATACAAGATGTAACAACTAAATGGTTAGAGGTGTGCATGCCTGAACATGCTCAAGCCTCATCTTTTGCATATTGATGCCAAAACTTGATTCATTCATTTCTACCCCATAATGCATCACCGATACGTATCATGAAAAATATGCAAAAAATGCCACAGGAATCATGAAACAAAACATTTAATAGATGGATGGACATTGGACATACTGGTGTCACCTACCAAAAGAAGGTAAACAAAGGCATAAAAATGAATGCTCATTGTCTTTAGGACAATCTGTTGTGATGGACAATGATCTAACTTGTAAAATGTTAAGTGATTAGTGACTACTTTCTAAACTGTGAGAATAACCACTATCCAATAAATTTCCTACTTGACATCATGTACAAACCACAGAAACTCACTTAAAACCATTGATGATGAAATTGCTAGTGATAACACTGAACTCTTGAAATGCTTTGTTAATGGGATGCAATCAAATGAAGATATCTGTTTTTCAAATAATTAAGCATAAGCCTATGCACATGCAGAGGGTAAATTTTTTCAGCATGGATTAAATTATGAACAGGGACCTAATTTACAAAACATTTTAAGACAAATTTACGACAATGTTACGACATACGGCAGTTTTATGACAGATTTATGATAAAATGCAATTTACAAAAAAATTGTATGAGAAAGTTACGAGAAATATACGACAAAGTTATGACAAAATGTACAACAGTTCATTAGCTGTCATATGACAGCATCAAGCACACAAGCAGGAATTATTTCCATTTTTTATTAGTATATAATTCTCACATAGTGCGTAATACGTATCAATTTCGTTTGCAATAACTTCAGGCAGCGAAATTGCTGCAAAATCAGTTAACTTGTTATTGTTTACATTGGTAATCGGAAGCAGATAATCGACGTGCAGCACTGTGTGCCGCCAGTTCAGTAAAACTGCGTCATGATTGGTTGAGGTCTTGGTTGAGGTCATCGTAACTGCGTTCGATTGGCTGGCTAATTTTAGCAACTACAGAGTTATGACAAAATTGCAAGAGTTACAAAGTCATAAAATCAGCTTCCAAAACCTGGATACAACGTTTTTGCAACATTCTTATGACATATTAACTTGTTGATATATGATAAAATACGACGAACTTGCGAAGATTTTACGACAATTTTTGCGATTATTATACAATGTTTTGTAAATTAAGCCCCCCCATTCCTTTATTTATGCTAGCAGCAACTTATATATGCTACATATCACTGGTAATTTAGAACCAGCTCACTGTCAAGTTGAAATATCTCAATCCATCCAGTCACACAGCAAAAATTCACAAGTGTGACCAACCAATAATGAGTTTTGCAACTACTGCCAAGTTGAAATATCTCAATCCATCCAGTCACACAGTAAAAATTCACAAGTGTAACCAACCAATAATGAGTTTTGCAACTACATCTGCACTGCAGTGCTGCCGGCATCTGTCTCATTGACTCTTTCAAGGCTAAATATATTTTTTGCCATAGGCCTTCAAGACGCAGTACTTTCCGGGTTAAAGCTGTGATGTTGCATTGTGATGTTGTTGACAACTGTCGACACATCAGCTACTGTCAGCCTCCTATCTCCCAATATCGACTTTTGTCAACACCAGCCTCGAAAGAATTAAAGCATGACATGTAGATGATAATTGAACAGTATACCTTGTGGACATTCATCACCCATGAGAGGCGGGTTCTCATCGTCCCAGTCAATGACATCATCGTCATTCAACACCACAATGTGACACTCGCGATCACCACTCTGCAACCACACGTCAACAATAATAAACTTAACTACTACCACCTACACAGTGAAGAAAGACAATAACGTCTATTTGTATGTCTACGAAATAACTCAACAAGTTAGAACAGATCAGATTTTGATCAAATTTTTTGCAAGGATGACTCATGTGACAACACGTTAGACTTCAGTGGCAACCCTGTCCACAAAAATTTATTCTTTTTTTTTTTATAAAATATAGTACTGCAATTCCTATAGACAGTGATGAATACCACAGACTTCCATAGAGGTTTAAACTTGTGACTACTTTCTACTTTCATTGAAAAGTAACTGCTACAGAATAAGTGGTTCAACTTGTTACTGATAAAATGCTGACAACTTGTGAGTGCTTAATGTGACAATTAAAGACTATTACGATCAGACAACATAAATTAATAGGTCTATTCATAATTAACTGTTAACAAATATAACATTTCCAACTGATCGTGGATACTCTACAAACAGGAGCAAATTATATAAATCAGTCAAACACTTCATATCCAAGATTTTTGCCTCTTATGATCACTTAAGCTGATTTCTGTAATTCCAGCTTGATTTAAAACCTCTTATTATTTCTGATAAAATATCGCAGCTCATTTTTCAGCAGACTTGATCAAAAAACAACAAAAATATGACTACAAAACAGGTCCACTGTACAACTAATGTAACAAGATCCTACCCTCCAGTTCCTCTTACGAACTATGACCTACACCAAATGTATCATCGGCCCATCCATTGTGTCAATTACCACACTGCTCTATAATAACTTAGCATGCATTATCATACTGCAGCAAGCAACTTAAGTGCCCCAGACCAAAAGAATAACTACCTGAGAACAGGCAACCATCTGAGGCAGAAGCTTTTCTTCCAGGAAGATATTCATCTGCAGTTGAGCACCTTGATTGGACAGTTCGTGAAGAAGGCCACCTAAAAATCAACAGCATGCTGAGCTACAGAACTTTATGAACCACACTGATCAAACTAATATCTAAATGGTACCAAATTGAAATTTAAATGCTAAGTATTTGAAATGTTATACAAAAGCAGTTTTTAAAGATAAAGGTTCTAACACTTATTACAACACTGCTTACACCAGTCAAAACTCACAACGAGAAATGCTCAAGTTTACAATCTTCGAAGTGATGGCTGATTGGCATATGTCAGTGACATCAAAGTGCATTATACAGTCATTCATTGCCCACATTAGCAAATAGGTGAATTCACGGTGCAGCCAGCAAACACAATAGTGCCCCGATCAACCACACAAAGCCACCCAGAGTGAACAAGTAGGGTTTAATGTCCCACCCAACACAGTACGGGTCATTTCGAGGACAGCCTTTCCAGGCAAAAGCCACCCAGAATACATAAGTTACTAAAAACTGAGTTTCCTAAAATCTGACTTAAGACATAATAATATGGAAAAAGCAGCTAACGCAGGTTGTGGCACTTGATAGTGTTGGCATCGAACGGAATGAGCAAATAGTCACAGGCTTCGCGCAGTTCCTGAACGGACACACTCAGTGGACAACGAATAACACCAGTCTTGTAGTAATCCTAAGTTCACACACAAACAACACAGTTCAGTGTTCTACACTTGCAAATATGGCCAGCTATAGTAAGAATGCTTAGTACACTTGAAAGCATATTACACTTTATCCAACTGTCTATATATTCTCTGCATCATAACCCAGGTAAGTATTTTAATGGCACAGCATTGTAAAAATGACAGAAGTTGGTAGAAAGGCATAATTTACCTCTTACTACAACACTAACTTATTGTCACATAGAACTACACAATGGCCATAAGAATACACTGAAAATAGCTGCCATTATGAATGTTGATACTTAGATCAAGGCTTTCTTCTCATGACTGCTACTTCTCAGACTCAATTACTTTTCTGGTGTTTTGTTCTGGTTGTGCTAAGTACCCCCAAAGTGCCCCTTTGCACAATTTTAATCTGATGTTTTTTTGTGAATAAAGATGCAGATGACCAGCTGACTGTCAACATGTTAACACAATGCACTTAAACCCTATCTGTAATGTGACAACAAAAAACCCAAATCATGGTCCGTGAGATGGAAATTTAGATGCGAGAGAATAACACACATCCTTTATTAAGTGCTAAGATGAAAAAATTTCACCACCAAAACCAAATCATTTACAGCAAACACACATAATACTCATAATAGTTTCAGCAAATGCTGTCACAGCATAAAGCACTCACAAGTATGGCACGGAAAACAGTGGCAGATATTCCTTCTGCGACGTGATATTCATTTCTGTCATTCACGTGCGTTACGTTGTTCTCAAGTGATGTTGTGAACATTCTAAGCATTTGCACCATGTGACCAGTATTTAACTTATCAGTGAATACAGTTCACAATTACACATCACCTAAGTAAAGCATTATTACTGGTAAACATATGAGGGGCAGTCTAAAAAATTTGCAACTCAATATATTAGACTAAAAATTCTTCAAAAGCCCATCAACAGACATGGTGATGCTTTATGATGCCACAACTTACACCGGTGGCAGATCTCCTTCAAGCTAATGCAAGTAACTCTAAACAAACATGATTTCAAGGGTTAACGTAAACAGGTTCAGAAACATGCAGAAGTGCTGGGCAACTTGCACTAAAGAGAAAAAATCTGAGAGGAAAATAGCATCAAGAAAAGCCTTAAGAGCAATGCAATAATTGCACAGACAATGAATGAGGACGATTTCCTATGGCTAAGAAAGATAGGAGATGACAACAACTCATAGTCATGCAAAAAATATAGGTAACCAATTTAAGCAGATAATTTTTTAACTTGGTGTATATCTACTCTTCTACTCCTTCCTCCTGAGTGCAAAAAGCACTACCATCTTCCTGAACAAAGCCACAGCTCCCTACTTCTGGACAGTCATGCCATAACAACCATCTTTATTGACAATAATTAACTCATTTTACTTGTTACTGTTTAACAGTGGTTAGAGCTAAATAATAACAATAACAACAATAATAACATGGACACAGAGACAGCAGACCTGCCAAGCATGGTGTTGGGATAAGCTCGCAGTGCTTCAATGTCCACAATGAACCGTGTGTCATCGACGACAAGCACGACGCGATCCGAGCTACGACTGTTGCTGGCCATGTTTACCACCGACCCGGCTCCCGTCTGCAGTGACTGCTGACTGGACAATGACGGCAAGCCTCGACCAAAACGACCTGCAACAAAAACACCACACACTGTGCACTACGAGCCAGCCACATCATCTATAACTAGCATGCAGTTCAAAAAGGTGTCAAACATCAAGAACTGTAAAATAATCCACTCAACATGTTGTACGTAGAAATGCATGACAATGTAATGTTGCAATATTTAGCTCAGAATGTCATTACAATTACACATACCTGACGACCACCTAATAATTACATCGATGATGCATTACAAGCAATGGCCTTATCGTGACAATTTAACAACTGGTATCTCTGGTAATTTAATCTTCAGCAAATTCAATAATATAACAACTCATGCTTGCAATTATGCCTATGCTACAAAAAAATGCAAATATCTTGAAGTGTTGATCATAATAGTTGTTAACAAAAAGTTAAAAAATTTCCACATAAATCTAATGGTGAATGTACAATAAAAACATTATCACAAATCATACACTAGGCAAAAAAACCAGATTTGAGCACATGTCCAAAAACTTTAACACTGCAGAATACTATAACATATTCCGACATTCTGCAGTACAGTTATGGACTAACAACTAAAAATTTTAGAACAAAAACATCAAAACTGTTCACTGTGTTAATAAGTGGAACTGATTATACTGTATTGTTTTATGTAAAACAAATAACAAACTCAAACATTTAGGTAATCGGATAAAACGTAACATCAAGTTATGCAACAAATGATTAATAATAAAATAAATAATATCAAAGATATAACTTCTGAAAAGACAACACATCCAGATAACTAGCAAACTATCCTCTGATCATTAACTTACCAGTTGATAACACGTGCATAATGTCAGTGGCTTCTGCAATACAATATCTTATGCAAGCCTCATTTCTCTTAACTTTTTTGCATATAGTACACCAAACAATTATCTGATAAAAATAGACTTCTTAATGTACAAATAGTTATGCTGAATACAAGTCAACAATCAACTGCTAGGTATTGCTAGTGTATATGTACAACAGCGCCTTGTTATCTGCTTGCAAACTGTAACTACGAAGATAGTAAAAAGATCCACATATTCATTTTTGGTGGTAAATGGACAATAGAATGAACATTATAACAACGGAACACATATATCAGAAGAGAAGAATAATGCTTTTTAGAAAAAGTAGGTCTACCGCTTTTCATTTTCACTTGTGCAATGAAACAACATAACTATGTATCACAACAAAAGTGATTCAGCAAATCAGCTCAATAACTTAAACATTGTATACTTTTGTGCACAGTGTCAAAGCACACATGACTTTAACTCCAACACTTGGTTCTAAGGCCAGTGACAAAAGTAAACTTTAGGAATCATTGTGGCGGTACTTTAACATGCCAAATGACTTTCCTGTTGACCAGCCAACAGCAGCAGAGAACTGAAGAATGAGTACAGTTCCATAACTACTGCTTTACACACGACAGTGATTAGCTTTATCCCTACTGTGAGTGTGAATAGAATCGTTAACATTGCGAGTGCTGACCAATGCTGGTGTTCTGGCAGCTGCTCAGTGATGACAGACCAGCAAACGATGGCTCGGACGGACTTGCAGCACGACTCCCTGTACCCTCATCATCATCAGACCTACGAGCACTCTCGCACTCACTCACTTCAGCCGACGAGTTACGCAGACACGGCTTCCTCTTCTGTGTCCTTGATGTGCTGTACAGTGTACACAGCCAAACAGTAAACATCATCACATGCAGCACACATGGAACGATTCTGCCACAATAACTACTGCACAAAATACTGAATACAAGTTAATCATCTAGAAATTGCATTAAATTGATATTGAATTCATTACTGTTATTATCAACTCAGTGGCGAACAAAGTCCAAATATGCCTTTTTCAACTTGGTTAAGTTACTGTGTAGTGTGTAACAAGAGAATGACATGAACACTACAGTTAAGTTTTAGCACATTAATAGTTAAGTTAATGGGAAAACATTAATTTTATTTTCAGTTCGGCGAACTGAGAGAAGCAATGCAAAATTTGCTACTTTCAGTTCTGGGAAAACGAATAATGCCCGATGCTGCCGGGCCGCTGAGATCCTGCCGTCGTCACTGTTAGGCGCTGAACTGGTCTGATGTCACTGCAGCCACTGATACTTCGTCGGAAGTCAATGACATAAGGAGACTAAAATGTAGGAGAAAGTTAATTAACTACCTAATAAAGCTGAAATAAATAAATTTAAGTTGTGCAGTAAGATTATAGGTCCATGCTGTAAGTTCACGAGCAGGCCATTATGGTCCAATTCTGCCATTGTGCAGCTGAGAGTAAACTGAAAAATTTTTAACCTCTCACTAGTTTGAAAAGATATGAATAAGAATTTTGGCACTTAATCATCTTTTTCAGTTCATCTTGTATAACGAAAGAAGGTCGTCCTGCACAATCAGTCACAGTAGATTGCATCACTCTCTACCTGCACAGATTTCATTTCAGCAGCCAGCACTGGTAACGAGGAGTTTACAAGAACTCTGAATTAAAGACCTTCCTAATATTTTTTTACTTTAGAATCAGTGAATCTATTCACCATCCTTAATGCATTATTGGCACGGCGATGTGAAATAAACAGCAAGCAGCCGAACTGATTTTAGTAGCCCAATTTGCCGCACTTTAGATCGCCAAACTGCTTTTAGTAAATTCTGATTCTTTCAACTTAGTTTGGCGAACTGACGATCGTAATTTTGGTCACCAATCTCTCAGTTCATCAAACTGACCGTAGCAATGAGCATGGGAAAAACAAAAACCGTAAGTAAGTGTCACAGTGTGCGTACTTGGATCTTTTAATGCAGCCTTTGCGATGTTCCTCTGGTTCTGAATACTCAGTGTCGCTGCTCACGCTGTCATAATGGTGACGTTCCCCACGACGTCTGCTACTAGATGCCATGGTGCTTTCATTCAGACGTCCACTTCAGAAAACAAAACCTACCACAGAATATACTACTGGCATGAAACATCAAAGTGCATCAAAATTGGATTACATAATGTGACATATTAACTCATCATTTATATGCATATATGTCAAAGTACCTTAATACAGTGTGAAATGAAGAATGAAGCATTTGAAAATAAGAAGTATACTGCTTATTCAGCAATCAATTTACGATTGCTAAAATAACGCACATACAACGGTTTGTACGCATAACAAATATATTTCCACTAAAAAGATATGTACCAGCTACATCATAATTATATTATGAAAATTTTACCAAACACCAAAAACTCTTCCAGTCACGGAATATGTAATATATCCACACAATTGTTAAAATCATAAACAAAACAGAAAAGATTATTGTTTTCTTTTCAGCATTTCCGTTTCTGGTAGACACAAAACAGAATGACAAGTAAGTAATAACAACGCCCGGCTGTCGGCTGTCGGTGTGTCGCCAGTGGCCTGCCACAGACGGCAGACGCCATCGCTAAAACATTTTGCGTGATCGCGTGTTTGTTTCGGTTGGGCCTTTTGGTCAATTTGTTTTGCACAATTATGTCCGAAAACAACGCTTAAAACAGTAAGACCCCACCCGTAACATAGGCCTACCAGAGCCGATTGACAGTGCATGCGAAACCACAAAAGACGTTTAATGGCCAGTGGCCATTCAGGGTCATTCGTGTTATACTTCTATAAATAGTAAAAAGCCCTATCAAAGCCGAAAGCTACATAAGACCTAATATTAATAATCATAATAATGCTGGCTTTACTTTTAGTGATTTTGAAGCTGCACGACTGAATTAAAAGTGCTGAAAAGCAGGGGCGGCGCCACGGTTTTAAAGGTGGGAGGGACAATTTCGCCAGCGGAGCGAGCGAAAATTTTTTTTGGACCCCCCACCTTAAGACTACCTGGGGAGTACAAAAATGATTATGGTATGATTATGGTAATTACCGTATGATATGGTCGGCTATTTTAACGATAGCTGTGCTTCTTGTTAACTTTACGTCATTGAAGAAAAAACAACAGTGAAGTGACATGTACACATCAAGTTACCCAATATTTTTTCACAGAGTTAGGATTTTCATACAAAAACGTCTATAATG
>Ga0209367_1007309_pt1 | contig 15225 bp, 20 predicted proteins | sample WorMetLIZISLAND2_FD_187412 | JGI IMG/M metagenome (GOLD analysis project Ga0209367, IMG submission 187412) | Marine gutless worms symbiont microbial communities from Max Planck institute for Marine Microbiology, Germany - Olavius geniculatus... ... | reverse complement strand
ATATATATATATATACGTTTATTCACCACTCAGGTAGTGCAAAAAAATGACAGACAAATAGACAGGCAGGCAGACATACAGACAGACTGACAGATAAATGTTCAAGTCAATGAAGATATACATGCACATAAAATAAAACAAAATAACCGATAAAATTTAAAATAAAATAAAAGCAAATTTATCGACCTTCACACACATACTGAAACTTAGCAAACACATCAAAACGCAATGGGCTACAATCTAAAATGTCATATTCGTTGCACAATTTTCTATACCCATTGCTTTGCCGACACCATGACAAACACTGACAAATCACTTTATTCCTACTGTTAAAAAGTCTATTTAAAAACTTTAGTTTATTTAACTGAACAATTCTCACCAAATCTAACCGCTCACAATGTAACTGGACAAATTTAACCGATTCCCAACGATGAAATCCAAAAATTGTCCGATATACATCATTCCAACAAACATTCAATCGATTTATGTTATCTGTAGATAAATCAACCCCCTCGCATCTATAGGTCAAAACTGGTAACACAAAAGACTCACATAAACAGAGACGTGTTAACTTACAAACATGTTTCGAACTACAAAATATTGCATTAGCCGAAGCATAAAACTTACGAATCCGAGTTGAAACGTCAACTTTAAGTGATTTACCGCTTACGATATGCATACCAAGGTATTTTATTTTATCAAACCAACAAATATCCAGTCCATTCAACTGTAAATTTTCTAACTTCTTGTTAAAAGTATTACCAATATTTAATAAACAAGATTTCTTGACATTAAAACGAACATCTAACTCATCTGCACAATCGGAGCATATGTTTAACATTTTTTGCAATAGACATACAGAACCAGATAACAATAACACATCATCTGCATATGCTAAACATCCAACATATAAACCTTGAATATGACAGCCAAAACCAAAAGATTTTAATCCTAAAATAAAAGAGTCTATATAAATGCTAAATAACATTGGTGATAAAATTCCACCTTGGCGAATGCCACTTTTAACAGGCACACTCTTAAAAAAACAATCATTTCATTTAACACTAACAGAGATTTTCCCATACCAGTCAATTAAAACTTTAATAATATTACCAGGTAATCCTCGATCTGCCAATTTATCAAAAAGTTTAGCATGATTTACACGATCGAAAGCCTTTAAAGCATCAAGCGAGGCTAAATAAACTGAGCTACTATAAGATATAAAATAATCAACAACCTGAGACAAAACAAAGAGTGCATATGCACAACTAGAATTTTGCTTAAACCCAAACTGTAGATTATCCGAGTTTAACATATTATCATATTTCCGTAAAACACAATATTCAAATACTTTAGAGATAACTGAACTTAAAGTTATAGGACGGTAGTTATCTGCAGAACACAAATCACCACTACGATCCTTCAAAACTGGTACAACAATACCCACACCAAAGTCATCTGGTACATAACCGTGCACAGCCATCATATTAAACAGTAATTTTAAATGAACTAAGATCACAGGATGACAATAACGTAAACATTCTTTTGTCAGTCCATCATGTCCTGCCGCCTTACCAAACTTTAAAGATGCCAATGCATACTAAACATCCTTTATATCAAACAAACTTGTACTCACAGTAGAAGTATCACACACAATTTTATCTCACACTCTATTTAAACAGTCAGCAAATTTAACAGAGTCAGCATAAGAATCATACTGAGAGACTGAAAACGTATCACAAAATACATTAGCAATATCATCGTTATCAAACAGACCATTTATATTAGGTAGGCTAGTTGATCGTTTGGAAAATTTACTATTCCACTGCAACCAGAAATCATCCATGTTCTTAGACATATACAGTTCAGACAGTTTATCATCAAACTTTGACTCACTTTTAAAAGCTGCAGCTTTAAGTGCATGCTTATATTTGTATTTATTTTCAATACGCAATTTGTTGACAAGACCATTTCTTGGTCTATCACACAACTTTCATAAATTATATGCATCAACAGAAGTTTTTTTAAGTTCCTGTAGTTCTTTACACCAGTACGGTTTTAAGGTACCTTGTCGTAAAACAAAAATATATTCCTTCATAGTTTTTTGCAACGTCGCAACAATTACCTTGTAATAATCATTTATGCAAGCTTAATGTACATACTGAAATATGTTGCATTTATCATGTAACAGACTGAGCGGTACGTGAATCTTAGATAGCCGTTCATAACTGGCTCTATAGTTTAACAACAAATCACCTTTATCCCATCGTCTGGAACCCTGATTTCTCTGCACATTTGTGTTTGGGCTAATTATGTCGAGGGCAAGGTGAAATTATCTCGAAAGTCAAAAAACGCTGTTGCCAATGACCGGGTTTTGAAGTTTTTGTTTGATGACGAGACGCAGCACATAGAAGCGGTCGTGCAAGCTTTAATGAGGAACATGTCATATACTGTGAAGGTACGCTACAAGCGGGCAAAGGTAAAATGCGAGGTGCGAGGCGCGAGGTGGGTATAGTGCGAGGGAGCGTGCGAGGAATTCTTGCGAGGATCAGGGTAATTAGCGAGGCGGCGTGCGAGACCCCGCGGTATTGTGCGCTGTTGGGGAGAAAGGGTGGGTGCGACGAAACACCGCACCGGCCTCACCGACCGCACCGGCAGGACTATACGCATCTACTGCACCGGCAGCAATTCCTACCGCATCTGCATCAGATCACCGCACCGGCGCCTAACCCTAACCCTAACCATAACCCGCCATGCTCGAACTGGTCGTTTTAGGCGCCGGTGCGGTAATTTCCTGCCGGTGCGGTCGATGAGGCCGGTCCGATGTTTCGTCACACCGCTAGCGTGGTAGTCGGCCTGACCATAACGCTTCGCGTACATAGGATTCAAATGCCTACACATTGGTATGTATACACTTCGTATAATATTACCTCGATAGCTGTGCCCATTTTATCCTCATATTTTCAGGAAATCTGTAAAATCGGCAAGTATTACGCAAATTATTGTGATTGCAACCGTAAACAAAACACAACACCATTTTGTTTATCTCCAGAAGTAGCAGTCTGCGCGATGAAAAGCAGATCGAGGACAAATAACTCTGTGTTTACTTACGGGCCCTATTCCAGTTTCCCGTATAGTATTTGTTGTCAATGTGGGCGGTTTGCGCTGCAGATGGCCATTGCGTTCGTGACTATTGGCAATGAAATTTTAAAAATAATGTTTAAACGAACACGGAGTCTGTCCAATATTTCCGTCTAGCTTACAATAAAGTGTGAAATTTTGTTTTAAAAAGAATATAAACTAAACTGATTTGAACTGAACTGTTTAACTAAAATCGGTCAGCTGGGTAGACTAGCGGCTAAAATTGTACGTGTAACGTTAAACTGAGTCCGGCAACGGTTTTTGCGACGTTTGGCGGCAACGGAAGTGTCACGACCTACTGCGTTGACGTGCAAGATCGTACACCTGTTTAGGGGTTATCTGCAAGGCTATCGGTTAACTAACCTAAATAAATCCAAAGAGAAACACAGTCAGTAAAAAGTTAACGGTTTTTCACATAAGTAAAATCAAACGGACAAACGGACAGACACATATCAAAATATGACAGACGGACAGATACAAAATAATAATAAAGCAATGCCGAAATCAATTGGAAACAGAATTCTTACGATCACAGAGGCCTGTGTAAACAACAGCTCGTGCTAAGCACCCAAACCGCTGGTGACAACGATTAACGGTAGAAGTTAGCAGAGTAAACGACTGTCAGAACAACGATAGACGGTGAGCTAACGATAGCTAGTAAATTCACCAGACAGTTTCGATTATCTTAGCAACCATGAGAAGACTGTCAAATTCTATGTTAAACATTCACGAAATGTGAAAAGCAAATAAGACGCACGCACCAATGACAAAACGTCATAGATACGCCAGAGTTTAAGACTCGGCTACGTTAACTCAAACACGGAAAAAAAGCACACTATAAGGTTACAACAATGCGAAATAACTCACGGAAACGGGTATCGTGAGATGGTCAACAGTTTCCCGCAACGACGGCAACCGGAAAAAGTCCTCGGCGACGGCAGCTCGCCGAATTCACAACGACCAGAGCAGCAGCGACGACCCGGCAGCGTCGTTTCTTCCGGCGTCTTCCCGACGGCGGAGTAGCACCCCAAAAGTTCACATTGTCGACGCCCAAGTATCAACGACGCGACTGAGACGGCGGCGTCATACAACAGCGACGGCAAAACGGTAGCAGTTTTGAATCGATTTCACTCGATCCTCAGACCGTTTCAGACGGCTCCTAAACCGATGGCGTCATTACACAGCTCCAGACCAGCTCGATTAGCTCCCAGACTGATTCAGACGATCTTTTCTCGTCCCAGACCGATTTAATCAAGCCCGGATTGATTTTCCTAACAACCAATCACAAAATAATGAGTTAAACTGTCGACACACACTTTAGCACACTGCTACACAACGAAATCTGTATTGAAAGTTACCCCAAACCAAAACACTATCGGCTAACCCCGTATATCACATACGGATAGAGTCACACTGTACCAAAATATACACAATAGCTCTTAGCAGCTATCTAAAAAGTGTCTGACTAACGATACCAAATAATCGACAAAACTAGCAATCATTTAATTATCAGACAATGTACGAAATTCAACTTACCGCTTTCAGCGGCAAACGCAGATTCGCAACGAATCTTGCCAGACAGTTTCTGGCAACGCACGGCTTAACTCAGAATCACTGACGACTAAGCCTGCAATCCCCGCGTCGGACACGAGCACGGTTCCACGACGACTTGGGTATATAGCCACACGCGGATACTTTCACGCTATATCAAATAGCGGTCTTAACTCTTCTCCCTCTATCTGAGGGCGTCCTGTTTGCCGTGGGATGCGACCCGTGTCGGCGGAGGTGGAAGCCTGGTACTTGATCTCTGCAGTACTAGAGCAACACAGTGCTTTGGCCCCAAACCTTTATCTAGACGGGCGGTAGGGAGCTAGCCACTCCCTATCAAATCGGCTCGCCGTGCATTCTTGCACGAACACGGTAAGCAAGCTCGGGTCGGGGGGAGGGGCGATGGGGTGACTGACTGTTTAGAAATGGATGACCCCCAAACTCATCCCGTAACCCTAGCTATAGTGCCCTTGTATTTGCTGCAGGTGAAACGCTGGCTGCCCCGTGGATCCCGTACTTCGTTTTTTCTCTTTTGTAAGATATGTGAGACTCCACGGTAGGTGTAGAGCAAAAACACCGAATTTTATTTTGCCACCATGGCTTCTTCTTCTAATAACTGAAATCGACAGAATCCAACTGACAAACAAAATTTTCAACCTAGTGACCATGTGCGCTAGTTCGTCCTTCAAAAAACAGATGAGGCTCAGCCGGTTTTTAAACTCTCACCGTTTATCATTGACAAGGCACTTAGAGCCACAGCGGGCGATCTTAAAACTGTTAAACGCCTCCAGAAAGGAGATATCCTCCTGGAGGCATCCACATCCGTCCAGAGTCGTTGTCTCAGTCATCTGAAAGACCTGGGAGTTGTTCAGTTTTAGTCACCCCCACAGGACTCTTAACTCTTGCAAGGGTGTTATCCGTTGTCATGACCTTGTCGACTGTGATAAACAAGAAATACTTTCAGAGCTACACAGCCAAGGAGTGTCTGACATTAATAATATCACAGTCCCAAACGACTCTGGCGGTAGACGTAATACAAATTCATTTATAGTTACATTCAACCTTTCATCAGTACCGAAATATATAAAAATTGGCTTTATTCGTGTGTCAGTCTCAATCTATATTCTTAACCCGCTGCGGTGTTATAAGTGTCAAAGATTTGGTCATGGCAGAAATACATGTAAAGGAACTACTACCTGTGCCACTTGTGGCCAGGTCGGTCATACCTACAATGACTGTCACAGTCAACCAAAATGTGTAAACTGCTCAGGTGCCCACTCAGCCTCCAGCAAGGAGTGCCCAAAGTGGGCGTTGGAAAAAAAAGTGAAGGTCGTCAAAGCGGAAAAAAGGGTTTCTTTCATAGAGGCCCGTAAGATTGTTACATCTGAGAACAAATCTCAGCCTTCGAGAGCTCCACCCATGGCCGCTGTTGTTCGTTCGAGTGGTGGCCCTCAGCGCCCCACAACACGGTCCATGGCAACGCAAACTGATCTTACGTGGCCTGAAAACAAAAAGGAACCCTCCTTTATCCCATCTCCGGCCCGCACTTCTTTCCACACACAAACTTATGAGCGGACTTCACCTTAGGCCACCACAAGTTCTGGTGCAGAAGGTTGAAGCCCATCCACACCTTCAAGACCTCCAAGGAAAAACCAGCGCTCATCGCCACCTATAACCACACAGCCACGCAAACGGCAATTAAACTTACATGATAGGCCTCTGGGGGCCATGTCTAAAATAAAACGCTCCCTTAAGGGCGATTCTGTTGATCATCGGCCCTCCTCTAACAGATTCAATGCTCTACAGGGGAACGTGGAGGGCACGTCCGCTTTTTGATTCGGACCAGTGTGACATGTCACCCTTTTTATGACAATGCCTACAATAATACAGTGGAACATGCGTAGCATGCAGAGCAATAAGGAGGAGTTAAAGTTTTTACTTTTTGATTTTAATCCTGCATGCGCTTGTCTACAGGAGACAAAAGTCAAACCTAACACAGATATCCAATTTAAAAAATTATCAGCTTGCCATTGTCCTGAAAATGTAACTGATGGTATAGTTTATGGCGGTGTAGCCATTTTGGTAAACAACAGCTTTGCACACAAATCTATTACTCTTAATACTCATCTCCAGACTGTTGCTGTTCGTGTCTCCTGTCACAAAACAATCACTGTATGTTCCCTATATCTTCCTCCTGTATGGAGTGTGAATAAGTTAATGTAAGCAAAAGGGTTAAAGGTAGCCAGACAGCAGCTGAACCGACGCAACGCAGCAGCTTGTTGCCAGTTGCTGCTTGGATCACATTGAATAAAGACATGCGTAGTTCGCACTTCTTTTTACATCAGTCTTATCTAATCACTTTCCACGGCCCGTTACCTCTTCGCAAATGCTTAATTAAAAAAGGGGATACCATCCAATTACCCTTACACCTGGTGGAGTATTTGTGCTCCGTGGAATAAAAATGCTGTAAAACAAAATTTGAGGGAAAACAAAATTTGAGGGAAAAATTTAAACCAACCAAGTGATCTGAGCGGCAGCCACCACCAAAGGCGGCAGGCACTGGACGCCGACTTGTGAGGAACAACTTGACGAAGTGAAGCTGATCAGGATCGAGACAAAAAGGACGCCAACTCGCGTCGGTCTGTGACAAAAGATTTATCTTGTTGGGCATGTGAGCAGATCGTTTGTGAAATATCACCTGTATCATGTCTGTTAATGTCGATACGTCAAATAGCGCTATATCGCGACGACGAAAATACTGATTGGCCAGTCCCAACTGCAAATATTGCTACCTTGGGGCGCCAACTAAGGAGCAGCAAGGGTTAAGTGCAATATCATTTATCAGAGCCCGCCTCATTTCAAGCTGCCCTAAAGGAGCCGCTCCCGGATGACGACAGTTTAGATACTGATGAGGTTTTTATAAAAGATCCTAGACAACAGATTTACGGTGCAACTCAGCCTGATCAGAGCCAAGTAGCGGCCCCACAGGAATCAGCCCCCGATTTAGGCAATATTGTTGTTTCTCAAGCAGGAGGTCAGTATCCAGGCGATAACGCTGTTCCACAGGTATATCAAGTAGGGGGCAACGTTTTATAGCCACCACCACCGCAACAGGTAGGTCTAATCCGTGCAAGAATGGCCGAAGATCGTGTGTTGTTTTTCAGTCCATTTCGGGGGACACACGATGAAGACCCAGCCGAGTTTTGGCGCAGGTTAGAGGTGTACAGGGCGTACAAAAATATTGCACCACCAGACCAACTAAGATTGGTCATAGCAATGCTTGTTAAAAATGCGCAAGATTGGGTCAAGAAATTGGATGGCGATCAAAAGAACTCCATAAGTCATTTGAATGTCGCGTTCATTCAGAGATTTATCAAACCGCCGGCTCTTCGTTTTCGTAGTGCATGTGAAATGTTTGGAAAAAAACAAGCGGATAATGAAAGTGTGGACGCATATGCGAATCGATTGCGCAGTCTCGCAAAGAGTGTGGATATTGATGATGCGACATTGTTATATGCATTTGTCTCTGGTTTGCGGGGAAAATTGGCTAGCTTCGTGCTGGGCAAGAATCCCGCCAATATTGAAAGCGCGATAAATAATGCACGTGTCGCTAAGATGTCGTTAAAGAAAGCTGCAGGGAGTGACACTGGGTTTCTGTCGCAACAAATCACGGAAATGCGACGTGACCTGCAAAAACTCGCACAGCGATATGACAGTCTGCATATCAGTGCCCCAGTACAGAGTGAGCGACCGAAATCTCCCACCCCAAGGGTTAGTTTTCAAGAACCCCCAGCAGAGGTTGGACGTGGTAGAGGTTACCCAGTGCTGCAAGCCCTCAGAGGAGGGAGCCCAGGAGGGTTTAAACGGTCACGTGGACGTGGACGTGCAAGTATAGGTTATCAGGTATTGCAAGCAATGAGAGGCGGTGGTCGCGGATATTTTCGCGGAAATGCTAGGGGAGTTTTACAGCAGAACTATCTATCGCAACAGGAAATGACTCAACCTGGGCAGTATTGTGACCCCACCCAGTCCGCCCGATATGGGGGAATGGGGGAACCAAAATGTGGCAAATGTAGAAACAATCGCCACTCAAATGTACTGTATTGCCCAGCGAACAACCAGAAATGCTTGCAATGCGGACGGGTCGGACATTAGAAAAGATGTTGCAGATTGGCACGATCGGACTGACGGAGCCCAGCGCCGATTGCCCGGAATCGACGCAGGGCAAAGACTTACACAGTCAAAGATGCAGAAAAATCCCATCAGTGTATCGTTGTGAATGTTAAAAATAGAAACCTTTAATGTCTTGTCGACTCTGGTGCGAGCAATTCAATTATAAGCGATAAACTGGCACATAATCTTGGACTAAAAATCGACCATTCAATGAGTATCAGTCCTTTGGTAGCAGCCACGGGGCAGCGATTATGCAATCTTGAAAAGGTCACAATAAATCTGTATATAAAAGGGCTAAAGGTGGTTCATTCATTTGTTGTGGTGAAAGGTCTATTTCCTAATTTTTTTATTCGAGCTGACTTTTTGCGACAGAATAGTGCAGTAATAAATTTTGCTAATAATACTGTGACATTTTATGAGGGTTTAATTACAATTCCCCTTCAGTGTTTTAATAGCGTTAAAAACTGTGCATGTGTTCATCGAACGGTTTGTATTCTAATATTCTCAGAGATCCTTATACCAATACGTCTGCCAAAAAATCATCTCGGTACAGAAGCGTTACTAGAACCGTTACAAAACAATTTGACACCAGTGCTCGTAGGCGGATGTATAACTTTTGTTCAAAATGGCATTGGGACTATTCGTATGCTAAATTTTAAGTCTTATCCTGTCACGCTTAAGCCAAATCTTCTTGTTAATAGCATAATTTTTTCCTGATGATGTTAGCTCGATCACGCCATTTAAGAATAATGAAGACCAGGAAGCACAGAGAAAATTTACGTATGCTGAAAAACCATCAGAGGAAGTATTGGAAAGCTTTGTGGCAGAATATAAATTGAATTTATTTTCAAAATTGATCACAAAGCAACGCTGTGAGCTAACGAATGTTTTGTATCAAAACAGGGACGTCTTTGCGAGAGACATTAGTGAAATTAAAACATACAAGGATTTTGAATTAGAATGGAAACGCAGGTCATAAGACATAAAAGCGTACATAAAAGCGTACACCCGACAATACAAATTGCCAGAGTTCGAAGCAGAGAAAGCGCACAGACAAATTAAAGAAATGCAGGAACAAGGGTTGGTTACAGAAAATGAGGATTGCACTTACAACAGTGCTGTATTTATGGTCAAAAAGAAATCTAATGCACTTCGTATGGTCTGTGATTTACGTAAAATTAACCGCCTGTTAAAACCGTTCGTTATACAGCTTCCAAAAATCGACCAAATTTTAAATGACATTGCGGCGCAAAACCCACAAATGCTCACGACGGTAGATCTATACAAGGGTTACCACAGTATCCGTTTATCACCTAAAACGAACCAACTTACTGCCGTTTGCAGTCCGAAAACTGGTCAAAGTTATGTTTGGCAGGTACTTCCGATGAGTTTGTCAGTTTCAAGTGGTGCAGTTGTTTACGTTATTAATAAGCTTTTTCAGAATAAGCATAAATTTCCATACATTTTTTATTATATTGACGACATTTTAATTAGTTCGGGAGTTTTGTAGAACATTTGAAAAATTTAAACAGTGCTTGTGCAACCTTAAGAACCAATTCTTTAATAGTCAACCCATCTAAGACATGTGCTGGTTTTGATGAAATCGAGTTTTTAGGGCACACTGTTAGCTCAAAAGGTGTACGCATATCCGAGTTTAAAACTAAAGTCATTAAAAACCTGACAGCGCCACGCACGAAGAAGTCTTTGCAACGATTGCTAAGATTGCTGCAATATTTCAGACGGCACATAGCAAATTTCAGCTCTCGTACATTTCATATGAGACAAATTATGAAACAGGACGCAAAATTTCAATGGACTGAACAATGCGAAGGTGAACTACAAGATTTAAAAAATGTATTAACCAATGCACCCATATTGGCTCCATTCAGGGGTAACCGAATAGTGGATATTTATACCGACGGTAGTTTGTACGGCCTTGGCGCGTGCTGTCTGCAGATAAATAATCAGAATCAACCACAGGTTTGCTCCTATATGAGCATAGCTCTGACAGCGGCGCAGAAAGGGTGGCACAGCTACCAGTTAGAAATGTTTGCAATCGCCATGGCCATAAAACAGAACGAAACGTTTTTCCTGCAAAGCGACATTGAAATTTTCACCGATAATGCAGTGTGTGTTTCCTTAGAAAAGTATAAACCTTTAAATGTTAGGGAGAACCGTCTCTTGGCCTATATTTCGCAGTTTAGGATAAAAATGAGATATGTCAGGGCAAAACAAACCGTGACGCCGACGCTGATTATTTAGCCGTCAACTATTTTGCACCAATTTATCTGTTTTAAGAAACGAGGAACTACCTAAAGAGAACGAAAAAGCTAAGAAAATAATTCTGATGTCCGAAAACTATTACATCGAGAACGATTTATTATATAAAGTTGCCTTGCCTAGAGGAAAGAAGGAGAAAAGTGTAAGACCACAAAATTATCAGCTATGTGTCCCCGCAGATCACACTGCGTTCTTGTTACAGGAATGGCATGCGACACTTGGGCACTTTGCAGCTAATAAATTGATTCCCATATTAGCTAGTCGTTATTTTTGGCCGAAAATTTTACAAGACATAAAAGACGTATCGCGAAATTGTGACATTTGTCAGAAATCGAAAATATTTACGAACCCTAGAAAAGCGCCTTTGGTACCAATTTCTCTGCCCACAAGACCTTTTTCGTTTTGGAGCATGGATCACAAATTCTTAGCAAGACCGACAGCGCAAAGAAACAAATTTATTTTGGCGTTTGTGAATCATTTTTCTCGGTAAATCAGGTACGTTCCTTGCCCACATGAGTCAGCTTTTACGACTGCAAAAATCTTCGTTTTCGAAATCGTTGCCAACCTTGGATGAGTGGATTATTTATTAAGTGACCGTGGTAGTAGATATATGAGTCTATTTTTTGTCACTGTAAATAAAATATTAGAAATTAAACGCAAAACTTTTGTTGCTATGGCAAAAAGACCTAACGGAATAAATAAAAAAAGCAATTAAAGCACTAAACCAAGGATTAAAAATTTATTTAAACCCCGACTGCAATGACAGATTTTTGGAGGCTCAAATTCCGCTAATCGAAATTGGCTTGCGTGCTTGCGCAAGCAGTGATACAAAAATCAGTCTGTATTTCATAAGTCACGGTTTCGACATGCCTCTGCCTTTACAGTCAGATTTTGAAGTACCGGACATATTATATAGCAGAGAGGCGCAACAATACGCAGTTTGGCTTAAAAAAATCCATAAAAACAGTCCACGATATGGTCAGGTTAAACCGCATCGAATCGAAACAGCGGATGAAACAAGAGTACGACGCAAAACACAATGTAAATCAACCAGATTTCAAAATTGGTGACCTAGTTCTATTGAAGGATGCACGTATTCCCACCGGCAGTAACAAAATATTAACGAAAAAACCATACCTTACAAATCCCTATATAATCAAACAAGTGATAGCGTCACACGGCGCGGGTCAGGCGTACAAGCTTACAGAAAAAAAACCGGGAAAGATTTACGGGGATTAGTGACTTATGACAAATTAAAACATTTTTTATCTTTTGCAGTAAGAGATCAAGCAGCATCGTCAGTAGTTAAACCATGTTTTAAGCGAGCGATAAAAATTTTAGATGATAGGATTGTTAACGAGGTTCGTAAATTTTTAGTCTTGTTTAAAGACAGAACCCAAAAGTGACGTACAAAATCGCAAATCATCGAAGGATTGCTGAATAAATTCAGCAAAATAAACAGCACATAAGGCTACGAAAGAATAGACAGTAGAATGCTACTGCACAAATAGAATGGCTTTAAAGTTGCCGTCAGGTTATAAAAAAAATGACAGTGGACAGTAGGCCTACTTTTTAAAGCACCAGTGCTTTGCAGATAGCATGTACAACGCACGTGCACAGATCGTGGTAAACAGGCGCGAACCCGTTAAAAGTTTGTTGCGCCGAAAGAGACAGCCAATGCATAGACACTTGTCAACGCCTGACAGTTACTTAGACAGACAGGCTTAGTCCGTTTTATAGAACACCACGCGAAGAAAAAAGCGCTACCACTATTTCTTACTTTGAAGTCGTAGAGCGGAGCAAATATGGAGAATTTGACATCACTTTGTAAACATAAAAACTTAAAAACTGGGTTAAATATTCTTGGCTAGATTAGTTGTTTACATAGCTTTCCCACGACAAAGATAAGTTTTCGGGCTTTCCTCTCACGTCTAAACTTTAACAGATACTTACAGTATATTTTAATAGTTTAATAGTTTTTAGTTACGTGTAGTTTAAATTTTATTTTCTTACTTGTTTTCAGTTTTTAGTACCACTCCCATTATCGCTCACCTCACCACGCTATCATATCATCATTCATCATGCATCTGCTCGCCTGTCTCATCACCTTTCTCATCATAACGTCATTGTCACATCATCAGGACACGTTGTCATTTTCATCTGCCTTCGTTTCTTACCTTTTCTTGTATCACACTGCCTCTCAACAATACTCACACTTAACCCGTACCTTATTTTCTTTCTGTCTAATCTTCTCTCGCTCAAGTATTCAGTACTGTCGTAATTCTTTTATCTTTGTTTTTATTCTTCTCTCTGGCGACATTGAATCTAATCCTGGACCTACTAACTTCACTGTCTGTACTCTTAATATTCGTTATATCCTACACCCACTTCATTCTGCCGCTGTCTCTGACCTAATTGACTGTCACCATTTTGATCTTGTCTGTCTCACCGAAACCTGGATCAAACCTTCTACCACCATAACTGAACTTTTCCATTGTACTCCACCTAACTATAACTTAGTAAACTTTCCTCGGTCATCATCTGGCAATACCTCAGCTATTGGCGGTCGCACTGGCTTCCTTATTCGGGAACCTTTCACACAACTACCTACTGCTCACTCTCAGTTTTTTTCCTTTGAACATAGCTCTATTACTCTCAAATTACCTTATAGCAAACTGTCTTTTTTCAATATTTATTGTTCTCCACAGTCTTCACCTTTCTCTAAGCCTTTCTCTGTCTTCCTTGATGTGTTTTCTTCCTTCCTGTGTCTGGCTGCTACTACACCTCACGAGTTCCTTATCACTGGCGACTTTAATATACACATTGATAATGACACTGACTCTCTCACATCTCAATTTCTCTTTCTCCTCTCCTCTGTCAATCTCAGGCAACATGTAACTTTTCCCACTCATAATCACAATCACATTCTTGACCTTGTTATTACCTTTTCGGACACTTCTCTTGCACCATCTCTCTCTGTGTCTCACTGTTCTCCAGCTGATCACTTTGCTATCTTCACTAAACTGTCTGTCGCACCAACTCCACTATCTCCTCTTACACTTTATTTATTTCGCTGCCTTCACTTTATTAATATTGATTTTTATATATCTGATCTCCAGTCTTCAGATCTCATAACTAATCCACCTACACTTCTTGACTCTCTCCTCCCATCTTACAATTCCACTCTTTTTGCACTTCTTGACAAACACGTTCCGGTCATTTCCAAGCTCTCCAGGCGTCACTCTAAATCTGCACCTTGGTTTACACCTGCTCTTCGTGCCTTTAGATCTTCTGTCCGTCATGCCGAAAATATTTGGAAACGCACACATTCTTCTCTCGACTGGTCTTCCTTTAAGTCTCTGCGTAACCGCTATCACATTCTAATTCTCTCATCTAAAAAACAATACTACTCCCAGCTTGTTTTTTTATCTTCTGCTAATTCTCGGCGTCTCTGGCAAACTGTCAATAATCTTTTACATCGTAAATCTTCTTCACCCTTACCTGCCTTTACGTCAGCCAGTTCACTTGCCGATAGCTTCGCCTCTTTCTTTACTAATAAAATTTCTAAACTTCGTCTTTCCCTGCTCAACAACTCTACTCCTGTTTTTCCACACTTACCTTCTCCCACAGCTACACCTCCAGACTTCTCGACTTTCAAGCCAGCTAGTGAATCTGAAATATCCCAGATCCTGTCCAGTTGTCCAAACAAGCAATCTGACTCAGATCCAATACCTACCGGGCTTCTTAAAGAATGTTTTTCTGTTCTTATTCCTACTATCACTAATATCGTTAATCTCTCCCTTAGCTCTGGTAATTTCCATTCTACACTTAAAGAATTTGTTATATCTCCTCTACTCAAAAAACCTACCTTAAACACTGAAGATCTGTCAAACTACCGTCCTATCTCCAACCTGTTTCTCATCTCTAAAATAACTGAACGTGTTGTAAAATCTCGATTAACCACCCACCTATCATCTAATAATTTTTTTAACCCACACCAGTCTGCCTACTCTAAACATCATTCCACTGAAACTGCTCTTCTGTACATTCACGATCATCTCGTCAATGCCATTGGTGCACAAC
>Ga0209367_1007308_pt1 | contig 15228 bp, 7 predicted proteins | sample WorMetLIZISLAND2_FD_187412 | JGI IMG/M metagenome (GOLD analysis project Ga0209367, IMG submission 187412) | Marine gutless worms symbiont microbial communities from Max Planck institute for Marine Microbiology, Germany - Olavius geniculatus... ... | reverse complement strand
AGTATCTGCTCACTAATAAGTTTTTTTTGTTACTATGAATGTTATACGAACTGTAGGTATCAGTTTGTCTTACTGTATACCGTTCAAACGTGTTATGTTTAACGAAGCATGTTTAACGAATCAGTAAATAACGCGTCAAATACAATTTAATGTTACGATAATGTAGCACGTCTAAAATGACAAAGTTTATAGAGCAACAGTAAATAAAGCATTTCTGACACACGCATGGCACACGGTTCACAGAAGCGCGCATGTCCGCATGGCACCAATGCGAAGCCAGCACGTGGCGCCACGAGGCACACTTCGCAGCAGTCGTCAGAGGTTGATGCAGCTGACGATTCCGACGCCGTCAACGGAGTTTTCTGATTTCTACTCAGCAGTAATAATCCGTCAAGGACTATTCAGTCTGTTCAACCGCTGCTTGATCTAGTGCTTAAACTACATGGTCTCGCGTTGTCAGGTCTCGCGATTTCAGCGTCCCCAGCAGCAGCAAAGTGCCGTCAATGAGACACTGCAACACTGGCTAGGCCTATAGACTTGTCTGACTACTCGTCGACAAAGACTCGCAATCTTCAGCTCAACCGCTCCGCCACTGACAGCGTTTATAGTGCGCACACATATACGACCGGTATTAGTGTACAAATAGTGACTGACGTCGAGGTTACCACTAAAAATTTTTGCCAGAAGTTCGTAAAATGTTATTGGTCAAACAACCTACTGGCTATATGACTAGCTGCCGGTGCCAAACAGTCAGTGCGTTTTTTATTTGAAGTGTTTTTCGTTTACCATTACGCTTGCTGGCTATTATTGTTAATTTTTTTACATGCCATTTTACATGCCATTTTACATTTTTCTTACATGTCACAAAGTAGTGTAGCGACACAGTTATAGTGTGCTGGAATATACAATAATCGCTCTATAGCCAATTGCCTACGGAATGCACCAGTAAAAGAATTGTAAATACCCGTTAACATTTGGCAAAGAAAGATAAACAATATAAACGTGGCACAGTTTTTTTCTGACTCACAGTGTACAAAAACACACAAATAGCAATGCAGTATAAAACTATGTTTTCCAGAACGTAAAAAAATAAATAAATAAAAACCTGCGAGAAGACATGTGATGACGAACGAAGTCGCTAACATCATCATGTAGTTTTCTCTCTTTCGCTTTTATCCTACTCAGTCAGTATTTACAAAATTTAAAAATATCTGACAGTACAGTAGAAACGTTGGTATAAACAGGGGCGTCCACCCCACTGACAGGTGGAGGGAAGCAAAAAGCTTCCTGTAATAAATTGGGGGAAGTATATAATAAATAACAAACTGTGGGATTTTTTGGTGACATATTGTTGGTTCAAACTCCTAACATGTTGAAAATCTGTTGACACGAAATGGGTTCCGAGAACCTCAATTGCGTCAAAAAATGTGTTTCGGTAGGGTGAATGATGTCGTGAAACTTATTGACGTGAAACATCATGCGACTGTCTGTTTGTTGTGACAACGTGTGCGTTGGTCGTCGTGCTGCTGAAACACTGCACGAATGACACTGCGACTATGTATATACTGCATGCGTTAACAATGTATAAGCTACAGCAGCTATGTAAGACAGAGGCACCGGGAACAATGGACTATTGATCAGAGCACCTGTAGAATAAAACCGATCCTAATATTCGTCTTGCTCAGCAGCACGTACGTTGCGACCGTTCGTTAAGCACGGTTTCCATTCAAATCAACGCACGCAACGTACTCACGGTAACGGACGTAACGCGACAAACGCAGCTTAACGCAGCTGACGCAACGGCCGCTGATTTTCTTGCGTTTTCTGCGCTTGTTAGGCTGCGTACCTTCTTGCATTCGCTGTTTACGTTGCGTGACAAGTTCTATCAGGAATAGTTGTACCAAAAATTATTTAAATTCGATAATCCATCTTTATGTTATGATCGATGAATTTTGGTGTGTTTTTATGCCTCATAGTGTAGACGTTTTCATGGATTTTTTGACGATTTTTGGCTGCGACGCACATTTCAAAAGCGAATGGCGCCAAAATCACTAGAAATAGACCGGGACAGCCTGCGTAAGAAACTTTCAGCAATTAAACGTAGTTTTCACTAGTTTAAATTTCGCCCTCCTGCGTTCAAGAAATTCTCCGTACGGGGCGTCAAACTTGGGTACCCCCTTTAAAATACTTGCATTCGGCCGCTCAAACGGCAGCAGCCACGCGAGACGGTGGCGCCATCTGGCGTAGATAAATACATCGTAACCAATGTCAGTTACTCGGATCGGTGAGCTTACTGCAGATTTTGTTCGCAGTGGGCCTTCAAACATGCACCGCTGTCGCGCGTTCCCCTTTGAGTTAATTGGACTTTCTTGTCTTATTTTGTCGATTGTGTTCACAGTAGAAATTTGCTTTGAGAGGTTTTTAACAAAGTTTTTGTATTTGAATAAAATTTAGCTAAACATATAATCCGTTTGTTAGGTTTCAAAGTAGACTGGTATAAGCTCATTTAAGCTAGTATGCGTCACGTGCATACTAGCCAGTGTGCACGTGGTAACTCGTTCTACTTCTTTTAGCGGTCCTGGTGGCAGGACCAGATACCGTTGCGAAAAAACTCGTCGTTTCTTCCTCAACGGTGGTCGTAACTAATGCGAAGAATGGCGACATGTTGCAGTCAGTATACAAATTTTTAAAAAACAATTAGACGTCTAAAAGCTCGACTAAATGCATATAAAGTTATAATTCACAGAAAGTAAACCGGTAATTTAAGAGTGTATGATAGTTCAAAACTTATAGCAACTAATAATTCAAGTTCATACTATTGCCGATTCTTACGCAAGTCAATCACTAAAATAGGAAATCAAATAAATTTTAGAGTAGATTGGCATTGAACTTTATCTCTTTTTAAGCATAACAGTGCCATAAATTAATATTATATTGTATAATAGCCGTAAACTGTTATGAACCATAATGCACTTACGTTTGATGTTGGCAATCCAATGCAGCAGCAAGTACTGCTGCTATGTTCACTGTCGCTGGACAGGTGCGCCAGCCAGCAGCAGCAGCCAATACAGGTGAGACCGTGAGAGAGAGGTCAGGTGACAGTGGGCGCCACGCTTGACTGAAAGCGTTGCAATGACGTCACGCCGGGTGTCTTATGGGCCTACACTGAAATCATTGATTCCAGCCATAGCCAACGATCGATACGACGACACTGTCGACATGATACGCACGGATCGTTGCCTGTGACATGATCGCCTTAGGGCGCTTAGTTGTACACTGAATTGAATTGCACATTTGAAATTATTTTATACCACAATGCTTGTTTAAGTATATTTAAAGGGGTTTTATTCGGGTGTGCGGCTGGACTTTCGAAGAGTGTCATTTAGATAAAATGAGTTTTGTCGTGTACAAGAGGCGTTTTAAATTATTCTCGGCCAATACCGCCAGTTTGTAAAAAGTTTTTTTTTAAAGTTTGACTGAGTTTTTTTAAGACGCTATTAAACTCAAATGTCGGTACATAAGCCTACTTCCGGTCATCATGTTTTTTCCACACCCGGTTCCGGCCTGCGAGCGGCCGGGAAAGCGGCGACATTAACTCACAACAAGTGCGTCAATCAACTTCTGTTAGAAGTCACGTGACTTATTTGCCCGCAGCCGGATCTCTGCTTAGCCGATGCTCAAGTTTATGACCTTTGTAGTGTATATGCGCATCACACAGCTTAGAGCTTGCTGTCAGGCCATACCATCTGCCGCGCCAGCGACTCTACTCGGATAAGATACTATCTCCCGCAGTTGTAAATAAAGTCAAGAATAAATAAGTCAAGAAGATATCCTAGCAGCGGATGAAGGCGATATTTTGACAAGGATATTTTAGCAGTATATAGGCAAGGTATAGTTACAATCTTGCAGTCTTAAAGAATTTATGTTTGAGCACAAGTTTTAGCAGTTTTTCTTGTTCGCGTTTGGAACAAACTGCATTTTGACGTCGTTTGCTGTTCGTAATGCCCAGTTCTTTCCTTCAGAGTCTTGGTTAGCTGAGTAGCTATACAAAGTTCTTTGACAATGTATTTTAACTGTTCGGCTGCTATGTGCGCTGAGTTTAAAAAAGATTTAAAGGATATGCACTGGAATCTCAGAGCTGCAAAGTGTCATCCGCCATATACGGAATCACACAGGGTTACCGGGCACCTGACACAAATGAACAAGCCCCGACGTAACCTTAGCCCGACAAACCGCTAACCGATTTACCTACCCCGTAGGGATAGAAGGCAGAGTCGAAACTAAGTAATTTTTATTTCTGTGCATTATTTTTAAAGCTTTCTGAAGGTTTTGTCTAGTTATATGAAATCGTTCCTCGTGATCTCGACGGTCTCCAAAATTTGGTCTCGTTTAATCTCTTAAGTCGCGCGGGAGAAATTTCACGATTTAACACAAAATTAAGCACGATTTGTGTTATAAACTGCGCAACAAAATAAAAAAAAAACTAAAACCTAAAATTCGTTTTTAAGGTTTTTAATTGTGTAAAAAAACCCGTAAAACCTAGATTTTTAAAACCGATTTTATATCCTTGCTCTACAAATGCGCGACTATCCGGTTGAGTTATAGCATTTCTAAGCGACTGTATTTCTTCTCCGTTTGCTGAGTAAAGTAAGTTAAACGAAAGAAAGTGTTTCAATATTCATAATTTATTTCTTTTGGCACCATCACGGCACAATGACAATAAAGCAGCTCAAGCAAAACTTTCGGACGTAGGTCATAGGCAAATACACAACATTAATAGCATGGCACATTTCACACTTTGGCACACACGCGACGCACTGCAAAAATAAACCGACGATCATCAACATATGAAAATAATCTCTCTCAGATCTATCCGTCTGAAAACAGTTATTTGTATTAAATATATATTTCGTCGGTAATATAAATTAAATAGTTTGAAACTTAAAGCGCGCACACGGCGACGTAACTGAACTGAACTGAACTGACATGGTTTAGTTTTTGACAAACTGACGAATGGGCAAGCAGGGCGAACTCGTTGATTATTGGTTGACGCGTACGTAAGCGTAGTCACGTAAGCCACTGACAAAATTCGACGATGCCTACTGTAATGCATTACTGCTTGCCCACTGGTCAGTTTGTCAAAAAACTAAACCATATCAGTTCAGTTCAGTTCAGTTACATCGATGCGTACGCACCTTAATAAATCGACACACGAATCTTACACGAAATTGGCAGTCGCGTTTAATAAAATATAATACATAAATATAACGCTAGACATTAAAATCAGTGTTGTTTTAAAAATTAGAAATCTGTTACAAAAAAATAAAAAAATACCTCGGTTGTAACACTATAGATTCTTTCAGTACCATCAGGCGTTAGGCTACAAATAGCGTTAATTTTTTACGTAATTTTGCCAGCAATAATAAAATTAAAAAGCAACGAATCATGCGATAAGCTTACACAGTTGGCAAAAAAATTTGCACCTTGAGATAAAAAAACAGTTTTTACAAACATATATAACACTCCGCATAATGCTACAAAGAGTGTTATGTTTACCCACTAATATTAAGTTATTTATTTAGTTACTTAAAACTGAAATGACAATTAAGCCTACAGTACAAACTAACAAAATTTTAGCAGTAGTACTGTAGTAGCACAATATGGGCCTAAAATGTTCAATATGCCTGCCATCATATACTGAATGCGAGTTTTTAACCGGCGCAAATTTTTGGCCCACTCTGTACGCAAATGCAGTTACAAAAACACGAAGTTATAAAATACCTGTTTAATGTAATACCAGCGCAAACAAATCTGGCAAAAGTACACAATTACAACCATTGGAACGGAATGACAAACACGACGAAAAAAATATATCGCGTATAAAACTAGTAATAACAATAACACAGTGTAAAAATTAACTCTTTTGAAGCTAGCAATATAGTTGAAGGCGAAACGCGACACTGTAGGCCTACTTACTTACCACACGGACTCGCATTAGCCAAATTAACAACATGAGACAAAGTCCTTGCATCGAATGACTAAAAATAGACGAGAAATATTTTAATACTTCGCTTTTACCCGTACGTACGACTTTTTCCATTTAAATCTTATCATCAACTTGTAAATAGCTCCAATCTTCAATAAGTAATATAAAATATAGTACAAGAAATATTATTAAACTGCGATCAATCTAATGTACTCCTCGTGCGCATTATTTTCTCCTGTATTCCTTAAGTGTTTTTTTGTTCTTTTCGGTTTGTATTAGAGACCCGGAGTCTATTTAAGACCCATCTATTATTATACTAATAGTGACTGGCGTCGAGATTGTTATTGAAAATTGTCTTCATAAAGTTCGTAAAATTTTGCCCGATTTTACGAACTGAGGGGAAACAATTTCAATAATGGTCAATGATGCAAGTTGCCATTTGTCTTGTTACATTTCAACGCATGCGTCTATCTGGCACCGTTATGGAGATATGGCGCCTCAAAGATAACGGGGTCGCGATCTTGATCTTTTGGGGTCACGTGACGTCATCGGTCACGTGACCATTCGACTCGCGGTGGGCGACTTCATAGGTGGTTTTTTGTGACCATGCATCTATCTAGCATCGTTAACGAGATATTGGCATTTGAAGTTCTTCCGGGAAGGCTCTTTCAGGAACGGAGGTCAGTGGTCCGTCGGTCTTCAATATTAACATATTACACTGATGTCATATACTCCTCTTTGCTACATTAGAAACGTAGCGCGCGAAGAGTAAGTAATCAGTAACTGCGTGTAATAAATATATTTATCATACGAGCAACGTATTTCTATTTTACTAGATTATTACCATAATGCAGCAATTTCACTCGTTTTATAGTTTCTGACTTTGCAAATTCTTTACGACATTAGAAAATACAATCAATAGCGCAATATTAAACAAATATTATTATTGTCATTAAATGCATACTCAATAGTTACTATTAATCTATTAGTCAATAATTATTTTGTAATAATCTATTGTCTATTAGTATAACTATAAGTAATTAATCAATGCAGCAGTAAAGGCATAAACGGACGGAAGTATGTCGGTATTTACCCATGATAATGTCACACAAAAAGGTTTACACATATATACGAACACGTCGCGGATCAAAGCACGCTACATAAACACTCTAGTGTACCACCTTTAGACAAAAACATTATACAAAAGCATAAGCCAGGGTAAAACAATGGAAAACAAATTAAACCGTAATAAAGCCCTGTTTACAGCGAACAAACTGAACGAAACTGGGAGTACATTTCAGTTGCGTTTAGTTCAGTGCAGTTTTGTCGCTTGTCAACATTTAAGGTGCAAACTCCATCATACCGACTCGTTGTAGACTTGCCGTAGAGTTTGCTGTACGACAAATCCGCAACAAATTGAAGCAAGTGGAGTTATGGATTTAAGCAGACAGCAAGTACTGTTCTTTTCGTTATCTCTTATGGCTATACCTAGCGGATATACTGTTGACACCGCCAATTCCTAAAAACCATTAAACAAGATTAATTTCGGTCGCTATTTGCGCACAGCTTTGGAGGCACGCTTAAAGACCAGAAAAACGCAAGGCAAGCTAAGCGTAATGTAAGCACAATTTAAGCTTACGTTAAAGTTTGGTGCACAAGCAGTGATACTTTCGATCGATCGGTTATATTGTCAAAACGTTTTTGGTCTTCACTTCTTACCATCCTGCACAACGAAATCCGCTCATAACTTTTTGGATACATTCTAGCCGACGAATACTGACAGCCGCCAAAACATGACTTCCTTCATTGGTTCGCGTTCACAGAGGTAAATGCAAATGGCGTCGCTCACGTGCAATGATGTACGTAAAAATTGTTCGTACGGATTACTGAATACGCATTAAAAGTTATTTTGCAAGAAGTACAATTAATATAAATATAATTCAACTCAACACTTAACCGCAGGACGGCAGGCAAGCGCATTACACGGACTGTTATACCCTGTTCACGCGATGAAGCAAACATGAAGCAAACGTATTCAATATACACGTACACGACCTGTGCTCTAAGTTTGCTTCATGTTTGCTTCATCGTGTAAACACCCCATTAGACATGCAACAAAGGCGCTGAAGTCAACCAACGATGATAGCAATACACAATACACAGTGATGATCACAGCCACGCAAGCCACTTGTCAGACCGTACAACAACACCGACGTCTTAACTATAGGCTAATTAATAAGCCGATCACTCATTCAGTTCCTCTCTACTTAAACTCATGCGTTAAAACAGTCGCTAGGAAGTGATATGCGGTCTGCCTAAACAACGCAGATCACCACAGATCAGCTGAAATGACAGATTGTTTTAGTTTTTAAACTTTAGATCGATATATAGCATCACAGAGTTAGCGTAAGGGTTATGGTTAAAGTTAGGATTAGAGTTACGATCTGTGGGGATCTGCGGTGTTTAGTCAGACCCGTTCTATGCATTCGTCAACATAAGCCTACAACGTTTATAAGTATTTAAAAGTTTCGCGAAACCAATAGTCAGTTGCCTTAATTCATAGGATCAATTTCTGTTCGTCGCTAACAGAGGCGCGTTTCACACTTTTTTTCTCTGAAAATCTCACTTCTACGGCTCAGTTGTTCTCACTAGTTCTCACGAAAAGTGTGAAACGCGCAAGTAAGAATTCTCTGAGAATTCTAACACAGAATTCTACGCTAGCCAATTTTATCTATTTGGATGACGTAACTCAAGCAAGTGGGCGGAGCTAGCATAACGTAGCAAAGGAAAATCTTGCTCACAATTTCTCAGATAACCTCAGAGAAATAGAAAGTGCGAAACGCGCTTCTAAGTGAGAATATCTGAGATTCTCAGAGATTCTCAGAGAAAAAAAGTACGAAACGAGCCTCAGATGTCGCCACGACCAACAAATTGTTGTAAGTAGGCTATGAAAAAGCTGACAAATGACAACTTAACTTTGTTCTCGGACAAATATTTCATGGAATATTTCATAGGCCTATCTGCTGACTGCCAAATCAGCAAACCGCGGAGGTAATTGATTAAGGATTTTTATCACAAGAACACATTATAAGCTTATAACTTGAGCTTACAGCTTAATACAGCACGCACGCACATGCTCACAAAACACACACAAAAAAGCTGCATTTAGATTTAGTTAACAAAGTGACAGCCCTAAACACTGGGTTTAGATCTACAGTAAACACTGTAGAAATGATCGCTTCATACAGGCTTCTTAAACTGTTCGCCAATTAATCTCTTGGCAATTTTATTCTCCTCAAAAGCATGTCTCGATGTTTTACCCGCGCGAAACAGTTTAACCACCAAAGCGAATCTTCTAAAAGCAACCTATGTCTTACGGTATCCTGTAATCCTTATGCTTAACTAGGCCTAGCCTATATGATGATCGCCTACCTCCTCTCCGAAACCCATTTACTGAACACAGCAAACCAATTAAACTATTTAAACACAGACAACTTTCATCATGGACAATAAATACTTACAACTACTTTGCAAGCTAATTTGCACACTTTGCAATCGTTTGTTATCGTACTTATCGTAAATTAGAAATAAATTGCAACCACAGACGCACTTCATATTTTTCACGCTGCAACATGACATTTGTGAAACAAAGTTACAAAACAGAAGCCGCGTTTGGACGTATGCGACAGTTGTACTTTGACTGTGTGAGGTACGGCTGTGAAAACCTCGTAAATGCGGCTATTCGATGAATGGCGAAATGTCAGCCTCCGATCCTGGATCTGACTTGAGATGACCGTTGGCAGAAATGTGCAGACGCTTCGTCAAATCATTACCACGGCCTGAATACAATTCACGAAACGTACGTGGCTATGTATACAGTCAACCTTTTCAGTTAACTATATTCGAACGACAAAGGCCTAAATTTCGTCACCTTCGCCGAAAAGAAGCGACGACGGAAATTATTTTTAAGTCTATTATTTTGTTCGTTACATTTTAGCTAAGTTTATATTTTTACGAAACCACGAACGTATAGCCTAGGCTATCGGGTAGTTTGAAAAGAACTCTGTGAAGAAATTCACCATGACCAAAGCAGGAAGATTTTGGTGGTCATCCGAAATTTTTTTTACTTGTAGATCATTACCCAGATACTTTTACTTAGAAACATGGGCATACAGGAGCTGTTTCAAGTCTAATTCCTTACCCTGTCTCCAAAAAACAGACAAAATTGTTTTCATGATAACTTTGTCAAATTTCAACCAACTTTGATAATTTTTGGCACAGACATGACGAAGACGACAAAATTGCATAAAATGTACTCTTTTTTACTTCGCCTAATTTACGTCAACGCACTACCGTGTAAAACACAGATGCTTCAAATTGTTACATTACGTGGTAATTGTATTAGATTGGTCATTTTTACATCATCAATAATTCTAAAGAATCTGGTACGTGATTTAATAATTTTGTGGTATTAAATATTTTATGGTGAAATTAGCAGACAACAAAATAGCTGACTGATAAGCTTAAAAACGTCTAATCAACGAGTGAATGCCGTTTGATCAGTCGTTCGATAATTCCGCTATCAGTCAATGGCGTTGCATCAAAACCATTGTCCTTGTATGCGGGGCCCACTTTGGACATAAATTCTGATGATTTGCAAGCAAGTTGTTATACAAACTTATAATTCTGTTAGATAATTTACATTGAGTATTATTTTGTGTTTAATTAAGTCATTACAGGCGATTTCTTGAAAAATAACTCAGCATTATGCAACAATTTGGAATATCTATGTTTCACACGGTAGTGCGTTGACATAGATTAGGAGAGATGGAAAGTGAGTGCACCTTGCATAATTTCATCGTCTTGGCCACCTTCACGCCAAATATTATGAAATGTAGTAAAAAATTGACAAAGTTATGACAAAAACAATTCTGACTGTTTTTTTTCTGAGACACTGTGTATAATCGTCAAACGGCAACATCATTTTCAGAGAATGGTTAAGATATCCGATTGCTTCTAGCTTCTAGCTGCCAGAATGGAAATAGCTGTAGTGTGTGTAGACATACGTTTGATACGTGCATCAAACTACTGCATAGTGCAAAGCGCGCTATTGCCACCGCAAGTTGTCTGTCTGTCCGTCAGTCTGTCCGACGGTCCGTCTGTCTCTGACGAATAACTGACCGGCAGTGAGCTGGTGCGCGTTGACGCAGTGAGGCAGACTAGCCGGTGGCAGCTGACCAATCACAGCTCGTCTCATCTCCTCTGCTGCCATCTGCCGGAGCTCAAGCAAACCCTGATCACTGTAGCGCGCCGTGCGCGGTGTCAGCAGCACGTTTCGACATTCTCTCAACGCACCTGATTACACGCAATCAACCACACGGCCCATCTCAAAGCTACGGAGCTTCACCTGCCATATGGGATCATGCAGTGTTACCCGCCACCCGACGCAGGTGAATGCGCCTCCGAACCCTCGACACCAGCCAGGCAGACCCGTACTCGAATTACTCATACCTTCCCTGGAGGAATGGAAGGCTGAGTTGACCTGCGTGGTTGGTTTATTATATACCTCTCTCATCCAGTAGTAATCTCACGACAGCAACCCGACCGGAAGTCGCATCCACGACCAGTCCACAACCACGGCCCTAAACAATCTCGAATCGCACGAGATTTTGATTTAGTTTAGCGTAAATTTTTCGTCGCAACCTTTTGCCGTCACCTAACACTTTATTGTCCGTCAGCGTTGACCTACGTAAAAATTAATGCCGCCGACAGAGCGTTTCAGTAGTCATCTCAAGTCCGTGGACGTACTGTAAGCACGATGAAAGGCTCTGTAACGTAGACTTCCAGTGCCGTGGTTTTGGCATGACCGCGACTCAGTGCCAATTACGCCTATACAACGTATCATACCATCAGAGTCATTCAGAAATGTGGAAAAAACAGCTGTACTTCTAGCAGAAATATTTTTACGTTAGGCCTGGCGAACTCAATTTCTCTCAGTGTCGTATTTAGGGGAGCAACCTGCCATGTTCCCTCGGCGCTAAAAATTGGCAGAATTTTGCTTCCCGAAACAGTCAAAATTTACGTATCAGTTACAAAAAAGAGCTTTTGTTTCTCCACAAACGACTTGACCACTTTTCCCTGAGTTTCAAATATGTCACTCTTATAATTACTTTTTCTTTTTTCATTTAACTTTTTGTCTCTTGGGCGAGGGGAACCTTTCTTAGACACACCCCTCAATGCTGCATATGTTAATCATGTCACAGACAGAACATTATACTGTCTTTAGATCACGATCGGCTCGCACTGATAGACGTACTGTTTGCACGATAGAAAGGTTCCGTGTCATAAACGTCCAGAGCTGCGGCCTGTACTTGGCCGTGCTTCAGCGCGTCAGCTAGAGCGGCTTCGTCCACCAGTTCAGCATCACACGTGTTCACTATACGCACCCCTGCACCGGACACGGCAGCAGCTAACTGAGTCAATCGGTTAATAGATCAAACGAGTGATTTTAACAAAACCAAAACACCCAAGGCGAAGGCCAAGGCTAACCGACCAAGGCCAACAGTGTCGAGATCATTCCGCAAAGCAAGGGCTAAAATAACTGATAAAATAATAAGTCTTAAACTTAAGTTTTTTCGAATGGACTTAACATGCACGATTTCACTTGTGCCTATAATCTCATGCTGTTCAGACACTAACATCACTGACGCGTGACGCCATAATATAAGTACCGTACGTTCTAGCTACAAGGCCAGAACTTTTAAGGCAAGCAAAAGGTAAATTTTGTAGATCAGAGCCAGTAGCCCAGTCCGCCAACATTTTTTCTTAATCTTTTGCCAAGTCCAAACCGCTAAGGCCATAGCCAAGGCCAAGGCCAAGGTCAAAACTAACGTCACTAAATCAATCAACCAATCAACGATATTTATCAATATACATAAAATTATGTAGCCTAATACAGTACGACAGCAGAAGCAAACTAGAAAACGCTCGTTAAAGTGCATATGTCCCCAATTCGTGTACACAGACAGACAAACAGATGGAGACACACAACGACGGAGAGATCGACCAATCTCATAACCTCTTCCAACTCACTTCGTTCCATTGGCGGAGATGAAAAAGAAGTGTATAGCAAAAATGTTAAAAGAACAGCAAGGCAGAAAAGTCGGAAACTCGCAATTTGCAACGGTCGTCAAATAAATGGCAAAATAAGGGAGACTTTTTTGCGTCATTTTAGCCTACATAAAGAGAGATGAAATGATTGTGGTAGTAAACCTGGACGCATCTGTTGTAAGGTTGATTGGTTAATAATGCTGTTGCCGTGCTGATCTCGACTGCAGTGAAGCGTGATACAGTCGCTAGATGTCAGCAGCTGATGCAACGACTCCACACGGCTTACCCCTGCACCGACGACCAACGTAACTTGACAAAAGGTGGAATCATTTCTCGTTTGTATTCACCACGTGGCAGCACAGAAATGACGGTTTGGCTTTTTGATATAAAATTTTAATTTGCAATTTTAATAAGCAACTGCATGTTTTGGCTGCAGATTCGACCCTAAATCGCCTCTTCCTGTGGCAGTCAAGGTCCCCATCTAACACAATGGGTGAGTGTACCCCATAAGTGTATCTAAAATAGCATCTAAATTCGTCAAACGGTTTAAGCAAGGTGCATGAATGTGACCTGCCTGGCTGGAACGAAAGTGGAGCGCGTTCACCTGTGTCGCGGTTTTTGCAACGTGCACACGTTGGTATACTTAGTTACACGTGGGCGTAAAATCTAGCAGTATTCAGCCGTTATCATAATAAAAACTTACTTACTTACTTATTTACTACAAGATCCCTGTGTGATCCCATATGGTACGTGACACTCCGTAACTCTGCAATGGGTTGCCCAAAAAAGCTATGCACTACATCCACTCATTTAATATTTAGCTGACAAAGAGATGACAGACAGACAGACAGACAGACAAACAGACAGAATTCAAACACGTAAAACGATCGACAATCAGATGTGAGAAAGAGACTGAAACAAACCGAAAGTCTTATCGATGCCGTCTGTAACGTGTGGGTCGTAGAAAATGACGTGAAAACCAAACAACTTCGCTCTCAGTGCAACCGCTCGGCCAACCAGATCTGAGCACGTGACACAAGCCGACCAATCAGCACCTATCCGGCCTTTAATAAAACTATTAATATAATTAGACCAAAAGTATCCAGACAAGCAAAAGATCCAAAAATCGTGGTTTTTGCAACGTGCACACGTTTGTATACTTAGTTACACATGGGCGTAAAATCTAGCAGTATTCAGCCGTTATCAGAATAAAAACTTACTTACTTGCTTACTTACTAAAAGATCCCGTGTATTACCACTAAGTTGATACAGTCCAACTGGACAATATGATAGGTATCATCCTAACATCATACTATATCTACAGGCATAGTTATACATTCCGATCTGTAGTAAACCTGAGATATTGTTTGACAAAAAATCTCACTTCACCCGTACTTCAGCCAACCACCCATGTCTAGCCAAAAAGTCAATTCGACACTGCTTTACATTACATTGGCGAGAAAAAGAAAAGATGGTAAACGGGAAAAGGTCGGTGCTTGATATAGCGCTGCTTACATAGACCTAAGTGCTAAGTCACAGTCAAAAGCACTTCACAATCCCGAAAGTGGCAGCTGATTGGCATGAGCTAATGATATCGCAGCGCACTATGCGGCCATCCATTGCTCACGTCAGCAAACAATTGGACCCGCAGTGCAACCAGCAGCCATAGCACCGCCCTAATCAGACACACTAGGCCTTAATCCGGTAGCCCGTAACTCACTTCTCGCTTACCATCCCGCGGTGGATAGGAGGCTGAGTTGATCCGATCACACTGTTGCCAGGAAATTATCCAGCCCCCTGTGGAGGGGTGTACACCCCCATTAAAATATTGACACCCCCACCGCAACAAAAAAGATACCAGGGGGTGTTGTGGTTGAAACCAAATGTATTTGGTGAGACCTATGTTAGTTCTGCATATTGCTTTTATTACTTTTCATTAATTTACTGTAAACTGTAACAAACTGCGGCCTATTAAACTTCTTATTTGGCAAAATTTGATTTTTTTAATTTTCAAAGTTTTAGAAAACATAGCAAATTTGCAGTATCCATTGGATGTCCAAAAGCCAAAAGTGTTTCAGCTTCAGGGGGGCTTTACACCCCTGACCCTCTGACCAGGGGATCTGCCCCTGGAC
>Ga0209367_1007307_pt1 | contig 15228 bp, 7 predicted proteins | sample WorMetLIZISLAND2_FD_187412 | JGI IMG/M metagenome (GOLD analysis project Ga0209367, IMG submission 187412) | Marine gutless worms symbiont microbial communities from Max Planck institute for Marine Microbiology, Germany - Olavius geniculatus... ... | reverse complement strand
TCCACACAAGACTTCCGGAAAGCGCAAAGAGACACAGTACAGTTGTCCGAAGTGCTGAAAACTACTGTGTCCAGTCACTTGTTCGGCAGAATTTCACAAGAAACATGTCCCAGACAATTAGTTTCACGATACTTGCTGCTATTTTCTTGTTTGTATATTGCCTGTACAGTGTTCCGATAAAATTGCAGCTATTTTCTAGAAATAATGTTGTGACTCAAAGGGTTAAGCCAGTTTCCATGCAAATGCAGCATGACAAAATTTCCACAATGTCTACAACGTTTCTATATTTTTTCAATTTTGCGACAGAAAAAAGCTGAACTACCATAGAAACAGATGAGGGTGTGCCATACAGTCGGCAAATGTCTCGAGCAAAGAACGTTTCTCAAGAATAAACGTCGGCAACACAACCTGCATTCAACCATTCCAAAGTGTAACGAACATTTGTAAGCACCAAAGAAAAAGAAGAATGAAAAATATACACGTAGAATACTGTCAGGAATTTGCCTGCATCTGCATATCATCCTATGTTTTTTATTATCTCTCGACCTTGTTTATGTTTACCCGAGTGATTGACAGGTCGTGTTGTCTGAAAAATGGTTCAATTAGATGTGTGAAAGTTGTCACGTAGTATTATAATCTGCCGGTGTCCGTGCCTGGAACGTCAGGAGGCCTCCTGACGTTACTACAGCGCGGACTTCTCTCTGACAGAACATAAACTGCACTTGCGTGTGCACACTGTTCATCGTCAAAGCTTCGAGTAATAGTTTGTTAAAGAGAAGTTTCTTTTTTGGATTGCGATTTATTATTATTATTATTATTATTATTGACGAATCTTTGTGTTAAGTCTGATGGAGGAAATTTTTCGTTTTTTCAGAACTCATATTTTAAGTATTAACATCAATTGCATTTAAAGATGAACAGTGTGCACGTGCAAGTGCAGTTTATGTTCTGTCAGAGAGAAGTCTGCACTGTAGTGATGTTTGAACAGTACTTTTAACAGAGTCGTCTGTAATGAACTGTAAATCATTAAAGCGCGGTGAAGTCGGCAGGAAGAACTGCGAAGGACACGAGAAGTCTACAGATCTGTGATCCTGGCCAGTGATGCAGTTGTCGAGTCCTCCACGGTCCGCAATCCTGCCCGAATCAGCGACTGACCCGGCACATGCGATGCATCCAAGTCGTAAGTGGTTCACAAGCCAGAGACCTTGCGTGAAGTATCTCGTCGGTGTTTTTTTTTTGGCCTGAACGTGTCTGTTTGTATTCACCCTGCGTGGTGCAGACGTTTCAGTAGAGCAGTGATTACTGCAAGGGACCCCCTTTCACTTTGTGATCCACCTACTGTTTTTTTGCTGTTGTTGTATGTAGCTGTAAATAATGCTTATATTTCAACTCGGTTGTTTTGACGTGAGCAGCACACAGTAGGCAGCTCTAACAAATACATACAACATTATGAACAATATATAACATATAAAAGAACAAATGCTCATCAATACTGGCTGCATAAGTATCATGATAACCTAACTAAAATGCAGTAAATAACAGCGTGACACACCTCCAAGTCATGACACAAAAACATTTTTAAAAATTCAAGTGCTTCTGGTTGTCAACCATCCCTAAAAACCTGTCCCAAAAATTTATATTGGTGCAGTTTTGCATCATTTAGTTTTATGAGTTGTTGTGCGATATTACATAACATGCCAAGGAATAAGAGAAAAATGAAATAAAAATTATTTCCGACTAACAACATCACTTCTTTTTCACCAGAATGCAGCCACACACCAAAGTATTTCAAGCCTAAATCCCAATGCATCAAAGCATTTAACAGTAACACACAAAAACACAACACCAGAAAACAAAAGTGCAAGAGACCTTGGTGAGATCCATTCCAAGCTTCAACTGTGACAGCAAGTGCAGAATTACAGTTTTGTGATCATCAAAACCACAAAGTTCTGTATCGCTGTAAACTGACGGGTCCTCAACTTCATCCGATCGCCAAATCTTTACCATACCTACCAGCACACCGAGCAACCAGCAACAAGTAAGCAAGGCTGCTAAATATATTACATAAAAGTATTTGAATAAATAAAGAAAAATGTTAAGCTCAAAGAAAAATCTATCTTGTTTTATAACTGATCATACTATCTCCGCCAAAGTAAGAAGAGTGAACATTGGAGGAGATTAAGAGTTTGGTCGTTCTGTCCTTCTGTGCATGCAAATGACTCATAATGGCAATGGCGTCATTGCACTAACAGCATCAAGCAGCAACGCTGGCTGTTACTTTTCCCTCCCTTTCCCCAGCCGCGAAGCAGCTCTTCCTTTTCCCTCCCCTTTCCTTGTTATAGGGTGTAGTTGTAGCTGTAGTAGTAGTAGTAGTAATGTTTAAATCATTTCACTTTGTGGAGATATGCACTCTCTTGAGCACCTTCTAATTTTATAAGCAACAGTTCTTCCTATCTGAGGTCCTTAGCAAAGTTTTGGCAATAGCACGTATAAGCAAATTCCATGTGCTGAAAAGTTTACTTATAAGCCCACAGAAATATACAGTGTTGATTAACCATTATAATCTTTTAATAACACATGTATAATGCAAATGGTATTCAATTATGATGTATGTACATCGGAAAATTTTGCCGAAATTTTGTTACAGATTTCCTGGCAACAATCCGAGTCGAAAAACACCCTGGCATCAACATCTCACCTAATACACTATACCCATGTGCAATGCAAACCTATTGATTATAGCTCCTAAAACATCAATCACAGAGTCCAAAAAGTTTACAATATTTTCTGCCCAACTTTAACAACTTAAACATATCACATTTATAACTTTTGGCACAAATCACTGAAAAATCCACTTAATCAAAGATACTGAAAAAACTGTCCCATACATCAGTACTACGTTATTATGACATCATCAAAGATGCTGTTTTGCTGCATCTGGGACATAAAGGTTAATACTATATTGAATAACAGCTTTAACAAACAATAGCAACTAATGAGAAAAGTCAGACTAAAATGTAGTGGACCTGCGGAGGTTGGCTGTGTAGTAGATGCTATGCTCAGCTCATCAACGTCTGATGAAGTTGTTCGGCTTGTGCCCATCACCACACTGTTTGTACTGTGAGGTGTTTCACCGGCATCTGTACCACTGCTAACATACATTCACAGCAAGCTTTATGGACTCCACAATCGATAGCAATAAGCTGAGTGACAAGTTATCAGTCTGATGAAAATAGAAACTTTAAAACAACTCAGCAAGAACTGATGCACTATAATGTAATATTATCAAAATTAATAACACAAAGGTAAAGATAAAGGTAAAGGCCAACACTTGCTATAGCACTTCTTACCGTTGCTCAGAAGTGCTTTACAATCTCAGAAATGGCAGCTGATCGGCATGAGCTAATGATACCGCAGAGCAGTAAGCGGCCATCCATTGCTCGCGTTAACGAACAATTGGACCCGCAGTTTGCAGCTAGCAGACATACCACCGCCACAATCAGCCACACTAGGACTTCACCCCATAGCCCATAAGCCACTACTCATTTCCCATCCCACGGAGGGTAGAAGGCTGAGTTAACCTGAGTACACAGTAGGTTAGCAACTTGCTCAAGGTTGCTTGCAAATGATGGCAGTAAGAATCTAACCGTAACCTGAAAGTTACGAGTCAACACTAACCACTAGACACTTGCGCCGACACAGGCAGGTAGGTGTGAACAACTTGCCCAAGGCTGTAGCATGGTAGCGCATCGGCTGGGCATTGAACCGTGGACCTTTTGGTCTCGTATCCAACGCCCTAACCACTGAGCCACCAAGCCACACAACTAAAAGCGTGAACTTTATAACACGTAAGCATTATTTATGCACGACTAATTCTCTTTAGAAACTTATTCGACAATCACAGAGATAGATAAACGATTCAAAGATTCTTTAAAAAAACTTCTTTGCCTTTTTCTGTTGCACAGCAGTATCAAAACTGTATCAGTGCAGTGATGAAAATTTTTACCTTCTAACAGAACGCTGATGAGATGTGTTGCTGTCAGCTGCATGAACACTGTCTTCAGCCGTGTTATGAACCTATCAACGAACAAAATTTTTTTTAAAAAACACAAATATTCATCTCTACATACCTGCCCAAAGGGAGAGAAGGGTAAAGGGAGTGAGTTACCCCAGGCCCTGTGATGTTTAGGAGGACCAGCAGTCACTCAAAAATAAAAAGTACACAGAATGCACCACTGGAAAAATATTCAAAAATATTCTCCCCAGAAGGGCCCCATGAAAATGTTTCCCCGGGCCTGCTGTGGCTCTCGACGAACCTGTCTACATATACAGCCACCAAAATTACAATGTCAAAAACAGCATCAAAAAATATCACCAAGTACGATGAGGATAAGATATAAATACAAAATGACACATTTTAAAAAACAAATGAAACATTCTTCAAAAAAGCAAATAAATGAAGTGATATAAGAACACAATTATAAAATATAGCATAGCAGCTATAAATAAAAACAAGAACAATGTGGAGAATAATCAACTACTGTCAGAAACATGCAAACACTTGTGCATAACAAGAAATTTGAGCTAATGCTCACAAAAAGCATGAAAGCCTATAGCAGTTCCGGTTCAGTAGTTTAGCTGAAAATTGAAGTGTTCATGCTAAGTTGATATACAAATACCAAGTTCTCTATCTGGATCGCATAACGATAGTTCCGTGGCGCCACCTTGTGAATGATATAAACCTGTGTTGCAGCCCAAAATCATCAAAAAAATCCATAAAACCCTCTATTTTGGCGTTCAAGGTCATTCAAGGTCTCTGAATTTGGCGCCAATCGAGAGACAGTGTACGACTTCATACTAGTGATTAATAGTATAACCTAGGCCCTATCTCGCATCGTTACTGAGATACAGCGACTTATTGGCCAAAAATTGCAAATTTTGCCCACCCCCCTCTCATTTAGTGCCCTCGTTCAGGGTGACCCCCTTCGAATTTATAGAAAAGCTTTACGGTTCCTGAAACTAGAGTCTTGGGACAGTGAAGATTTGGTGATTCTAGCTTGCACCACTTTTGACTGATCCACCCATGTGACAGACAGACAGACAGATCTTCAGACAGACAGAATTGCAATGGCTAAGACGTGCTGAAAGCAGTAGCTGCTTTCACGCATAAAAAAAACAAGACAAAAACTGAGCAGAAATTTGAATCACAGAAAAAATCACAGAATACCAGACAAAAAACCAACTTCTACCGTACTGTTAAAAAAATGAAGTATTGCAAATTGTTACATAAAGACACATTTGAAGACTTTTAAGCACTCAGAATATTAAAAATAGATTAGGTGTTTTGAGTTCTCAGTCAAAAACAACGTGCTACTGAGACCCAATAACACAATTAACACTATATTTACACAATGCAGATTTGCACAAAGTTTCTAATGCAGATGATAAAAAGTAAGCAAGAATTTTTTTTTAAAATAGTGTTCAAAAGTGTTGACAAAAAGAGTCGGACCTCTTAAATTATCAGGCAATGAATTCTAAACATGAGATCCACCAAACCTTGATATGCACAAAGTGAAATTAATGAACAGTGATAAAGCAGCAAACGTGTTGACAAGTTACCTGTCGCTGCAGGAGTGACAAACATTGTTCCAAACAACTCAGTGTTGCTGTCGATGTCGCCTTTAACAACAGCATTTCCTGCAGCCACCAGCAGCAACAAATCATGTTAGAACAACCACCACAAGTTCCGTGCTAACTTTTTACAGTTGTACAGTTGTAACATTGAATGCAAGCAGCTGCAACAGATTATTTCCAGAGCTGTCGAATTAACGCATTAATCAACGCATAAATCAACACGCGTTAAAGAAATTAACGCTCGTTAAAAAAATTAACGCACATACATAAATTTATGTTAATTTATTTAAATTTACTGAATTAGTTCCAATATTCCGTTAAACGTGATTATTTGACAATCGAATGAATTTAAGTAACTAAACTGTAGTTGCCGTTCATCACTACCGCGTACTGTAAATGAATAATTATTCCGACGACAGGCTAATAGATTTCTATGCTAGCAATGACGTCAGTTATTGTTGATTATATGTTTAAAACTGTGTTTCTAACTTTCTATACTCTACAGACAGAGCCCCTAAACGTCGCTTGGCCCTGGGTAACTTACCCTCCCTACTCTCCCTCTCGATGGGCCTGGGTGCGTTAATAATAAGTTAATTAATGCGTTAAAAAAAATTAATGCAGCGCATAAATGCATTAGAAAAATTAATGCTTTGACAGCTCTATTATTTCACTTTTGCCGCCTTCTTCTTTCAGATGTTTGATTGTCACTTATCCACTGTCTTCTAAGCTTCCTTCAATACCATTAGTCTCATTTCCTCGGTAAATAAAAAACAATACCTGGTACAGTTTTGTAATAGTAAAATATGAGAAAACAAAGCAAATTAGACCTTGTCCAGGGAGCAGACCACTTCACCAGATTCTGGCAAAGCCTGAAAATAACAACAGCACTTGCTTACAAGTATTTACATCAGCAGAAATTTGTGTAAATAATAACCTTAAAAACAGTCTTCTATTACAAAACTAACTATAGCTAACAATGTGACAATTTATGTCAACAGCTGCATTTATGACAATCTGAAGACACAAAATCAATTCACAAGCTCATTGCTGTTCACACATGACGACACTTAATCGATCAACAATAAATCAGCACTTTGACTCATCCTGAAACATCACCAAAAAATAGACGGAAACTGAAACAGCAGAAAGAGATTTCAATGGCAAAACACACAGAAATGATAACAACAAGCAGATTAACTGAGCGAACGTGAAAAAACACTTTCGTATTCATTTCCCGTTGCAAGTGTCGTTGTAGTTAGTTTTTGTCTTGTTTTATCACTGTGGTGCTTTTATACTTGGTTGAGAGAGACGAACCTCGATGTGATTGGCAAGGTCCTTGTGAAGTCGTCGGACAGCGGACAGAGATTCAACGCAAGTCTTGAGAGAATTGTCGACATGGTTAGTTGAGCCGAGTGACGTGGCTGCATGGGCTGTTGATGATGCTGTGGCTGCGGATGTAGTTACATCAGGCTGTGATGGAGCTGTGTTGCTCGACTGACCAGCTTTGTGGCTTGAACGATTTCTGCAGGCCACACCACAGCAAACCATTCTGCAAAATTTTCTTTCTGAACCTCAAAAATGCTCAAAATTCAAGACATTAATCAAGACAAGTGCAACAAAAGTGTACAAAAAAGTGAAGTGTTATAAACGTACAAAACTGACATTCCTTTAACTGTGTCCTGAAACAACATCAAGCCTCGCAAGGCAGGGTCACCGTGTGCTGCAGCATATATCACTTTGCCCATAGACCCTGGCAGTGATCTAAATTAATGAAATTAATGTCATTCTAGTCTTTTTGCAGAAAACCCTGCAAGTTCATCATCTAAATTACTGCATTTTTACTCATTTTTCAATTTTGCAAAATTTTCAGGATTTTCAAGACATTCAAATTTCATGAATTTTGAGATGGGTGTATAAATAACGTAGGTGGTATAATACCGAGGCTGAAAGAGTGCTGCTGTGTTGGAAAAGAGCTGATCCAGCGTGTCATTGTGTTTCAGAGGCTGCTGGTTGTGCAGAGGTCGATGTGTGCCGACAGTTTGACTGACCAGTCCAGGCACCACCTGCAGCACACGTTTCATTATGCGATACAGCTTAAATGTTCGGTGACTGGTCACGAGTCCAAAGAGGCAGTAGGCAATATTTGGCGAGGTTTTGATGCCTCATAGCTGAGAGCTACCTTGGCTAGGACTGCCATAGCAAAGGTCTGCTAACAGCAAAGATGCAATTCATCCCTATCCCTACTCCTTACTCTAACACTAAGCCCAACCCTAACCCTATAGTGCTGCTCAGACTAGTGCCCATTCGAAACTATCCACAGGTGTTCGGTGAAATACACTTAAACTGAATGACAAAACTACCTTCAAGCTGTCACAATGCAAAGAATCCACAAACTATTTAAACTACACAATAATGTAACAACACCGTGCCTTAAAACCGATACAAACATACAACAACATCAGTTTTCACGAGCCTCACTTCTAATGGATTACGCAAGAAATAAGTATTTGAGTAAACTGCTCACGGCCAGAAACCTTTCCCAGTGTGCTGTAAGATTAATTACTGTAACTATCACATAAACTACTTGAAGAGCACTTATGGAGCACAAACTTCCACCAATAATATGTCAATTTTTGGCAGTGAGCCTTGTCTGACGATGGAAAACGATTCTATCCTGGATCCAGATGCTCATCTGGATCACTACCAAATAAAATCAAACCACCTCTAAGATAGGCCAAGTCTAACCTTCACTTAAAATCTCAGCCAAATCTGTCTGTAACTTTTTGCACAATCCTGCTAGCAAACCAACAGAGAAATGAATAAATGAATAAGTGCCAAGCATCACATACATCCTTCGTGGAGGTAACGAGAAAAATGGCATACTGTTAACTCGATGACACACTGACCATTTTCTGGTGCCTGTTTCTGGCGCCAGTTGTCTGGTGCCAGAAACCATGACACACTTAGCCGGTAAATGATACCGGCAGAAAAAAAACAGAAATGTGTTCCGATTTTGAGAATTTTAAAAATGACGACATCAAAGCCACTGTTTTAGCATTTGGGTTGTTGAAAATATTCAAAAGAAAAAGCAACGTAAACTAAATGCTGCTCCTTTTTTGTTTACAAACAAACAAGCACTGTTGCCATCTGCTCAGACTGACCAATCACAGTTCAACTTTTCGGCTGGTTTTCGGCCCAAAATTGAACATGTTCTATCCGGTGCTGGTTTGACTGTTAACTGGTACCAGAAACAGGCGCCTGAAACTGGCCAGTGTGTCATCACTATTAGTAACAGTGGTTCTAGTCTGGTTCAGTTGAAAGATAGCATTACTCACAGTGGCGCCAGTGAGTTCTGAGTGATATTCAGCTGTAGCTCGCAGCCTGTTCACCCAATGCTGTCTCTCCTTTGCATCATATGCTGAATAAGACACAAAAGAATACAGATAGATATCTTCTTTTCTTTAACATTTACATAAAAACTGAAATTGATACTGAATAACTACTACATTATGCAGTTATAAGCAAAAAGTATACATTTCATCAGTCAGCACAGTCTAAAATGTATTATGCAAGTGTAACGAGGCATAATTGACTCCAGACCATTTTAAAACGTGCTTCTTTCATGACCGTCATGGACTGGGTGGGCTGCCTGGGACATGTTTATAAACAGATAAAAGACATACCTCAAGCATCATGCTTGACTGGAGTAAAATTAAAGTCCAAGTCGCATCATTTTATGTAACTGTTATAAAGCACTAATTGGCTTAATCAAATTCTAATCTGTCAATATTCATTAATCTTCTGGTTGCTAATACATCTTAATACCCTAAAATCAGGCTTAAAGTACTCACTTTCCCTTTTCATTATCAGAACTGTGGTCACACGTCATCTGCAGGAAGGTTGCTAACTAGCTTTATTGCCATGAAGTCAAATGCAGCTTAATTTACGGCCAAATAGGCTTAAAAATGCCAAATTTTCCATCAATAGTTAAACCCACCAAAAACAGCAATATTCCAGCACATTGTTAACTTTTCTAACCGCACACATCTAATAGCGAACAAATAAACAATGACGTAATTTCTGATGTCACCTATGCATCATTACTTGTATGATAAAACCAACATTATTCTGAGTAAAACCGACGGATTTACTATGTTTTCAATGCGAATGTCAGTTTGACAACAAAGCATACTGAAAGTGACGTCATCAGTTATTCTGGCACGTTCGGATGCGTCCGGTTGGCACAACATATTTCTCTGAAAATCACTTCTAAACGATGTTTTCATTCACTGGATCAGCGTATTATTAATTAATGTTACATTCTACACATATTTAGCCAATATCGTTTTTTCGTGTGACATGGCCTTTACGGGAGGTTATAACACTCCAGTCACTGTAACGAGATAGGTCAAAGTAAGCACAGTATGCATTGAATGTCTGTTACCTTTGAGTCGAAAACTGTCGCCATTGCTGGCATTCACATAGAATGTCTGCGAATCTTCATCAGATGGACATACACTGGCATTCTGCACAGCACACATTAATACAACTTTATACACTCTATTTTCACAGTAGCACGTGATATCTTAAAGAGAGCAAATCCCTCAGTAGACAGCTGCTTGGTGATCACTATGACAAGCTCTTAGCTCAGATGACTGTCGCGCTCTACGCATGTCGTGAGAGTTATTGCAACTTACCATGTAGCCACAATACCGCACGACTGGCACACCATAGTGTGTTCAAGATCATCCAAGGTCATCAATTTTAATGCCATTTGAAAGCCAGTATTCGACTTCCTATTACTGATCAATAGCAACCTAGGCACTATTTTGCACCATTTAACCACAATACACCCATTACAGAAGACAACAGACGACGACGGACGACAACCGTGTAAGACGCCTACAGCATTGCTGTCATCTGGCGCGTTTTGACTCGAGCCGGCGTTCCCAGAATAAAAGAACCTCATGGGCTGGTCCGTGATGACGGCAACTCCGTCAGCAAGCAGGCTGATGGTTTGACATTGCTGCCATGGAAACCTGGGCGCAGCGCCACTTGGGACGTCACAGTGGTCAATACTCTGAGAAACGCTTATCTGCAGCAGAGTGCCATCACCAGTGCCAGTGCCGCTGAGACTGCAGCTGTCAGAAAAAAAGAACAAGTACAGCTCACTCAGCGACACCCACGACTTTTTTTCCAGTGGCACTGGAAACACTTGGACCCAGGAGTGTCAGCACCCAGGAGTTCTTAGCACAAATCGGAAGACGTTTGACTGAGGTGACGACGGACCCCGTGAAACGACGCTCATTTTCCAGTGCTTGTCGGTCACCATCCAACGCTTCAACGCGACATGCCTAGCTGATACGTTCGCAACTTCCGAGTCCGCATCGTAACCATTCCGGACATAATGTCTGTAGTTTAATAATTCAGCCCTTGGAAATTGAGTACTGGGGCTATAATAAATATATAAACAAATACCGATAAATATTTTATTCACAACCCAGGAAGTAACATAAATCCCCACATTATTGCACGTACGCCGCTGCACTCACGGCTGTGCTGCGTGACAATTGACCAAGCAGCTAAACCAAAGTCAACAGAACGGATTCCTGGCAACGTCTGTTGATCTCGCCAAGTTTAATGACTGGTTCAGCGCCAAGGGCACGCCAGTGCTTTCCGTGCGTTTCGTCCGTCCAATAGAGTGCTGTTGCCATAAACAGAGCGGACAAACAGAGAGACAGAATCTGCAGTGTGTAACAAAGAGTGATGTCTAGCGACCAGCGTGCGACAGTCAATATAGTCTTGACCATGGGCAACATTATCCTTAATACAATGCCTCAATCGACTCAGCATTCTACTCGACTGGCATGACAAAATTAATATTAGCTTTTAGGCAATAAAATAACATATAAATAGCAATGTCTATGCATCTACCAATGTCCTCTGACTGTCAATATGCTTTGCAGAAACTACTAAGCTGTTAGTGTTCTATTTTTCTGCATAATAGTCACTTGGTGTTTTAAATGCAGTAAGTGCTGAGCCTACTGAGGGCTGCTAATGGAACAAATAAGACCAAAAATCATTGAAACTCTTAGAGAATCTGTGTTGTGGCAGTCACTGTGAGAAAACCATGAGCAAAAATAGTAAACATAAACATAAGAATAAACATGACAGAGAGAAAAAAATCCTAACTTGCCCATAACACAGCTGCAAAATTATACAGTACGCTAAGAAAAACTAAAAAGCAAATTATCAGACACATTTAATCACTAGTGAATCCTAGACAGATACATGCAGATATATGTATCGTAAGAACGGCAAACAAAAGTTAAAAGGCTATGTAGAACCAGAAATAGCATTACCGAGAGCATCAAGAAACCTCGTGGTCTCGAGAGTTTCTTATGTTCTTCTTTCTACAGACAAAACGACAGGTTTTAATAGACAGAAAAACATATATGTGGCATAACAAACACACGGCACAAGAAAAGACTACATAATCCCATCAATTTGCCAGCTACGAAGCAAAAATAATGTGTATATTCATTCAAACACTTATTTATGTCAGCAATTTCATCCAAACTACAACACAACTTTGTAATTACTACTAAATCATGAACTTGGATTTTATGTGAAGTCAGAAAATAAGTAATGAGGTGAGAGCGAGACATGCCTCATAATACTCAAGTCGTCCAACATCAGGGTTGAGCACAAACCATCGATACTGCCATCCTTTCATGACGTTGGTGTATTTGTACAACTGACCCTCAAGCGGCTGCCTGTAACAGCATAACAACACATTCCAACCAGTTGTTTACATTAGTCCGATCCCAAACTGACCAAAATATCACACCATTTTACTCCCTTTTCCTTTGGTGGAAACTCCAAATTTAAATCTGCTCTTGTCCTCAAAAAGCTTATTAGAGAGAAGCACAGCAAAAATTAAGAAATGAACAGTGTTCACTTCCATTTCTCCAATAAAGAATACCTACATAAAGAAAACATTAGGTTAAAACATGCAGTGTTGTCAGTCAAGTAAGTAAGTAAAAAAGAAATTAATGCTCACGAAATGCACAGAAGCCTATAGCAGTTCCGGTTCAGTAGTTTAGCTGAAAATTGTGGTGTTTACGCTAAGTTAATATACAAATACCAAATTCTCTATCTGGATCGCATAACGATAGTTCCGTGGCGCCACCTTGTGAATGCTGTAGAATTGCGTTGCAGCCCAAAATCGCCAATAAATCCATAAAACCCCTATTTTGGCGTACAAAGTCATTCAAGGTCATTGAATTCAGCGCCAATCGTGAGCCAGTATACGACTTCCTATTAGTGATTAATAGTAACATAGGCCCTAGCTTTCCCATAAGAAAGAGAAGTCGCCGTTAACACAGGGCTTGAACTACCGTTCAGCCTGTGATACAGCGACTTATTGGCCAAAAATCGCAAATTTTGCCCACCCCCCTCTCATTTTGCACCCTCGTTCAGGGTGACCCCCTTCGAATTGATGGAAAAGCTTTACAGTTCCTGAAACTAAGAGTCTTCCGGGCAGCCGACGGTGAAGACTTGGTAATCCTAGCTTAGACCGTTTTTGACTGATCCACCCGTGTGATAGACGGACAGACAGAATTGCGATTGCTAAGACGCGCTAAAAGCAGTAGCTGCTTTCGCGCATAAAAACCAATCTGACATCTAGCCTCAACGTGCCACAAATCTTAACACCCAAACAAAAATGTTTAAAAGCCATCATTTAAACTGTTCGTATAGTTAACATCGGTTAGTCTCAGATGAACTGGAAGACGGTTCCACAGTTTGGGGCCTGCAGCCACAAACACAGTTGACAATGGTGTGCTGGTGGCACTATTTTCCAAAAACCCTCAAAAACAAAGTAAATATATACCCATTACACGCCATCTTCGCTGCATACCAGTATGTATGACTGTGGTATTGATACTGAAAACTACCAAAAATGTTTTCAGTACTTAGTGCCACCCAAGTGTGCCGATACGAACTTCTGTTGATACACAACAAGAGGCGAACACCAACAAAGCTATGTCGAGCTGTAGGATACAGCAGCCACGTGGCGCTGACGTCACAGATGAGCACAGCTGTAAACACTCTCAGTCAGTCATTAACTCACCAGAGCGTCTGTAGGTTGGACAGAGCGGCATATCGACACCAGCGCGACATCATATCCCACGGCAGCATCGACATGAGGCTATCAAACTGTGCCCCATCGTCACCATTATCATCTTCATCAACATCATCGGCAGACTGCGATGCCTCGTCGTCCTGGCGTCGTCGCTGCTGCTTCCCGTTGCCATTGGCAACGCAACGTGACGTCACTGTGACGTCATTGTGGGTGGCCTGGCCAGTATCGAAGCGGCGCGGAGGGGCCAGGTGGTCGCCGTTGTTGAGACCCCCCGCGCCGCAGCGGAGGATGTCCCGGGCGCCGACCACGCGGCAACTGTTGGCGGCGCCGACGAGCGATGACGTCACGATGGGTGACGTCAGGCGTCGTGACGTCAGTCGGCGGCCGTGCAGCGTGTCGTTGATGGCGTCCAGTATGGGGAACGTTCGCTGCGTCGTCGTCGTCGTCGCACCGTTGTCGTCCATGATGTGTACAACTGCTGCTCAGCGTTCACTGTTCACTGCAGTTCAGTGCTGCATGGCTGCCGAGCAGGACACACGCAGCAGACGAACCCCACGGACGGACGGACAGATCAATGCTTGGGCGGGCCGCGGCGACAGGGCGACGGGGGGAGAGAGGGGACGACGCGGGAATGACAAACGTCCCACGAGACGGTCGGCACAGCCGGCACTGTGCTATAGGCGGCCGGCGCCGGCATCCAATCGCGCTGCTGCCGCTGCTAACTCAAGACGCGCCGCAGCAATGCGAGCGTTTATAGTCGCTTCACACGCGACCTGCCTGGCCCCGCATGCACAGAACGGCGCCAGCGCAGTAAAGCAACCAAGTCATTCTGATGTCACAAAATCCTCAAACCAGGCCAGATCACCCGGAGTCCCGGATGCCGCGAAGCGTTCGCCTAACCTCAAAGATCTGACCAACTTAAGCAACATTGCACCCGATAAGGAGATGATCCTTCCTCTTACCTTACCTTTCTCTCCCTCACTTTTTCTTTTTTTCCCTTCCCTCCCTTCTATTTTTCCAGTCCCCTTCTTATAGTTTCCTCCCTTTTCCCCTCCCATTTGTATCCAGCTAGGTGGCCTGGGGTGGGGAGCGCTGTAAGCCCCTCCCCTCCCTTAATAGGGTCTGGGGCGAAGCCCCAGTCGCCAGCGATTTTTTGGACATCTTGAGTGTGAAAAAAACGCGTCTTAAGGCCAGCTTCAGCCATTACCGAAGCAAAACAATAGGCAGGATGAAGCCAAGGCGGCAGTGTTTGAATTGTGAAAAATAAGCTGGGGGGGGTTGAACTTTTCGACGGTTGGAGACCAAACAAAATTGTGATGTAAATCGTATACAGTACGTAGCTGACCCCCTGTACATAATTTGACAGTGTGTTGGTTCAACCCCCCAATCCCTCCCCCCCGCAATTCAAACACTGCAGGGCGGTGGATCTTTCAGCCAGGGCATTTGAC
>Ga0209367_1007305_pt1 | contig 15228 bp, 6 predicted proteins | sample WorMetLIZISLAND2_FD_187412 | JGI IMG/M metagenome (GOLD analysis project Ga0209367, IMG submission 187412) | Marine gutless worms symbiont microbial communities from Max Planck institute for Marine Microbiology, Germany - Olavius geniculatus... ... | reverse complement strand
CTCTGGGCCCCAACGGCCAGTCGATTACAAGGTTTGATCGCCATAAAGCAGTGACGACGTTCGGTAATGTTTATGAATTCAAGAAGTGACTGGTGAAGTCTTGATTGGTCTAAAGCAAAACATTATCGATACTGCTGTCAATGAATGGGGAAAGCATCTCCTTGCCTGTGTTCACACTGTGCACCCGTATTTCAAGCAGTTTTGCTGTAGGCAGCTGAAAAACGAAACAGTTGCCAATCAAAGTGTCAAAAAAGTTAACAAAATATGTCTTTGTGCGTTACTTAGATTAAGCAATAATACTACATTAGGCAAAAAAGCAATATTTCGTTGGCTCTGTTTTCCCCAGGTAGTGCACAAACAGACTTTGGGTGAGGTGGGAAATTGAACATTAATTTAATGGCAAGTTGTCTCAGGAATATTCATTCCTAAAATTATTAAAATGGGATACTCCTGCTTCAAGTTACAATCGAAAATGTTCAGGATGTTTTTTGAGACACAGCGTACAATCACCCTAATGCAGTTAGACAACAAATTCTTCATAACAGAAAAACATAAAAACAGCACGAAAAACTCTGCAACGTCAGTAAAATAAAACCCACTAAAACATTCCGTGTGTCATGGACATGCAGATTCAAGCAGCAGCAAAAAAACAGACGCTAAGAATTAAAAAAAATTTTTAAAACAACGATAAAATACTGGATATGCAACAAAACAGCAGGCTTTGTGGATATAGTTGATCTGTTACATCGTTATCATAGCAGTGACTAGTGATGTGATAAAAGATGAGGGTGCTGCAGCTGGGCTAAAAGTCACACATACCACAAATACGGAGGAAAGTAACACAACTAGTTACTACCATCCATCTCAAGACAATGCCCATTTCTACTACACTAATGATAATTTCATATTTTCGTTTAAATGGCAAATTTCTCTGCACGACTTTCTCCATGTGAAACGAAAGTAACCAGTTAAGAACTGGTGCAGAAGGACTTGTTTGAAGACCACCAATGCACACAGTAGACACAATTCTCAGTTCCGATTAGCTGAAACACTGGCAGCATTACAAATGTCATGATACACAAACTGCAACAGCCTCACTACTGTAGGACTTGGCTGAGGGAACCGCTGCTTCAGATCAACTTCTCACTGGTAACTGAATGCATGCATAGCAATTTAACCTATCATTTAATGATCTTTTTCTCCCATTGCTACAACAGTTTTACTGATGTCCTTATTTATATATATGCTAATAAATAATATTCAGTCATCAAACAACTAGTTATCAAGAACCAGCTCTTACCCCTAATACATTTGATTAAAAAGTTATTTCTGAGGTTTTTCTTTTTTATTTATTCTTCAACCATAACTAGAGTAAGATGACTGTAAGACAGAGATGTAAAGCTCTTATAATAAATGATGTGCAGTGACTTATACACGTTTGTTTGAATCACGAGATGACAACAAGAGGTTCTCAATGTCACAAGCATTCAGTCAAAAATGGCGACAAGCAAGACATATAAGGGATTGAGGGTCATTCAAAAAGTCTGTAGAATGACACAGTTGAACAAAAGATATTCAGATCGCATTTTGCCGCTTTTCAAAATATTCCTTCACAACTGAAACACCCTTGGTTCAGTATTTCTATTTCTCCAAAGCTCGGACTCCACTGTAGAAAAAATTTCGGCCTTGATCTTGCGGCCAGCAATTTGCCACACAGATTATAAAGGGCATTCAGCAAGTTTGTAGTCTGATATAGATGGACAGTGTTAAAGTCAATGACACTGTGTTACTGGTTAGTACCATCTAGCACTGCAATACTGCACAACTTATTATTGGGCTATAATTAGACATCATGAAAGTAGACACATTTGTTGACAACAAGGATGTAGTCTGCAGGGTAAACTGCTAGCTGAAAAACCAACATCGAAAGTGGATCTACAACAAAATCAGAGCATTGGGGAGACACTAAACCAAGTGCGTTTTCGCAGCAAAATATGCTGCATATCTGTTTTGTACAACTATGCCGGTCTACGAACTTTTTTAACGCCCCTCGTACAAACAGAAACGTTTACTGCTAGATCCAAGTGACATAACCTAGAGACCACAGACTGCACCGCAACCAAACACCCGCTGACAGAATGAAATGATAAAATGCATTAGTCTTGCACAAATGCACGCAGAAAAATAAATCTACGTTACCCCATTATCAAATGCAGGCAAATGAGTGCAGCTAACACACAACGATATTCGCCGTTCTAAACAATGAACATCTCTAGATCAATCTAGCATACTTCTACCGTTCTAACACTCGAACTCAAAATCGATTATCTGTAAGAACAATAGCAGCAAATAGCAAATACCCTATTGTACTTATACATCAGCAGATAGTGATTAGTCCTGCTGGGATGAAACTAAATTGGCAGCACACTGTCATGACAGAAAAGGAAATGGAATGGATCGATTGCCAAGGTTCGCTGCAGTACAAACTGGGCGCAATATACACACACGCGTGATACGACGGCAGGCGGTGGTCTTGACAGCAAATCCTTCTCCCACTGCTACTGATCAAATGATGTGCCTATCAAAGTTAATGCCAAATCATGAAGTCAAACAAACGTCACAGGACTTGTATCTGCATCCACATTTTGTAGTTAGTTCTGTATTCATTTAAGAAAAATATTACAAGATTCGATCTTTGGCTGGCATGAAAAACAGCAGCATGCTCCACAGTTGTCAGAATGGCAATGTTCTGTTTGGCACATGATGCACTAGCAGTGTGGCATAAACTGCATATGCCATTGGCAAATGGTCGTTCAACCGCGCTGCACTGACAACTTGGAACCCTCTGTCTGCTTCGGTCATTAACTGTGACACTCTCTCTGTACTTAAATCTAGGCTTAAAACGCACTGATTTAATTTCGGATACAGCTAACTGACCTGCTGTGCCAGGGCCTCTGAAGCTACGACACTATGGCGCTATACAAATGTATTATTACTATTATCATCATTGACAAATGGTGAAGATAATGGACCAGTTATGGACGAAACTCTGATGATGTCATCCACACTAATCAAGTTACCACTCACTTCGGACAACGATGGAATATGCCAACACATATCAACCCAGGTCAACTCAGCCTTCCATCCCTCCGGGGTAGGTAAATCAAGTACTGGCCTGCTTGGCTAGGGTTAAGATGGTGCATGTTCACCTGTGTGAGATTGCAGGTAATACATATGGCAGGTGATGGTCTGCAGCTGTGAGACGTGTTCCAATGAAGATCTACAGACACCTTTAACAATTGTAACATGCTGTGTAACATTCCACTGGCTGGTGCAGAAAACTGGTGTGGGTCCTAATGAAGCGTACATATACAGGGTGGGCTAAAAAAATTTCCCAACTTGTTTATGTCAAAACTTCGTCAAATCTCCACCAAACTTGATAATTTATAGCACACAGATGGCCAAGACAACAAGATTATGTGAGGTACACTCATTGTCCACCTCACCTAATATGCGTCATCGCACTATCGTGTGAAAAGCAGATGCTCCATATCGTTGCATAATGCAGAGTAGTTGTGCCCGTAAAAGTTTTAACGACATAATTAAGCACACAATAAACTAAAATGTGATTTATTTAGCACAATTATAACTTTCTAATTACTTAAATTATGCCCAAAATGTAGACAATGGTTTAAACGTGTGCCACGGCTGATAGTGGCATTAACGATCAGCTGATCAAACCGCACAGCACTCATTCATGGATTAGATGTGTTTTGAGCTCATCAGTCAGCTATTTTGTTACCTGCTATTTTTAGCGTAAAATACTGTACCACAGAATGATTAGAATTAAATTATTAAATTGAATTTATTATTATGAAAAAGTGAGCAATCTGATAACTGATAATCACTGTGTAATGTAAAAATTTGGAGCATCTGCGTTTTACATAATAGTGCATTGGCATAAATTAGATTAGGGGAAAAATGATTATAACACATAATTCTATTGTCTTGGCCATCCATGTGCCAAAAATCACCAAATTTGATGAAGTTCTGACAAAAACAAGTTGGGAAATTTTTTTGGTCCATCTGTATGTAAATCTGGTTTCACTCAGAGAAAATGTCTTATGCATCAGCCAGGCTGGTGGCGTGGTGTACGCCGGGCCCGGTTAGTACTGCGATGGGTGACTGCCTGCGGGCAGGTAAACCATCTTGGTATGTAACCAGCCACCTAGGTCAACTCAGCCTTCCATCCCTCTGGGGTAGGTAAATCGAGTACCGACCTATCTGGCTGGGGTTAAGGCGGTGTGCATTCACCTGTGTCCGGTGGCATGTAACACCGTGTGATCCCATATGGCAGGTGACGCTCCGTAGCTCTGTGAGGGGTTCGCTCCTTAAGAGCTATATTCTGACATTCTATCAAAGTGCAGACAGTCTACCACACAATATGAGAATAATACTTGGAATAACTTAATTTCCAACAGTGACTGACGAAACTAAATCATTAATGAACTGTCCAGGGTTCGCACAGGTTAGGTAAAACTGGAAAATGTCAGGGAATTTGAGTTGTCAGGGAAAGTCAGGGAAATGTCAAAGAAAAATATTATTTTTGAAAAGTCAGGGAAAATGATCTCGGATCATGCAGACTGCAGATAACTGGGATTTTTTTGCATCTCCATATATTAAACAGCAGGCAAATTTGCGGCTTCCATTGCACGTCCAAAAGCTAGACGTGTTTCAGCTTCAGGGGGCTTTGCCTCCCTGAACCCCTGGCCAGGGCCTCTGTCGTTTGCGTATTGCTCAATTAATAGCGTTTCATTACTTAATATCGTTTATGACATTTGTGTGATAGGGTTATTGTTTCGATAATGTCAGGAAAATTGTCATTCCATGACTGGAAAAGTCAGGGAACTTTGCTACAGAAAACCTGTAGGAACCCTGACTGTTGTTATAGCCATACAACACAGTAACCAGTGCATACTGTGACTCATGCGCAATATTGTTTATCGGTAAACATAACTAGAATCAAGCGTGTAATGCCCCAGAAATCAACAATGAAAATTAGGAAGTAAGGTGATGAACACATTTATAGAGACTGATAAATACAAGGTGATCTGCTTTGAAAACGGTCCAAAGATAGATGGACGGATTTGACACACGTGTCATTTAGATATCATTAGCAATGCATGTCACGTTGCTTACACTTGACACTTTCTACAGTCTGGACAATATAAGAACAGTGGTTATCTTGCCAACATATTACTTTTATTTCAACTTAACACAGCTGTTGCATTATACAGGAACAAAGTATTAGCATATAGTTCAGTGGAATAGCAATATATACTGCAACAAATGAATTAAAAAGTAAAATATCGAAAGTATTATTGCAAACTAGAAGGTGCTCGTGAGAGTGCATATCTCCGCCAAGTGAAGTAATTTGAACACAAGTAAAGGGGAGGGAGAAGAAAGAGCAGGTTCGCTACAGGGGAGGGAGGGAAATGTAATAGCCAGTGTTGCTGCTTGCGCTGTTGGTGCAATGACGTCATTGCTATTATGAGTCATCGTGTACACAGAACGACAAAAACAAGGACAGAGCGGCGTATCTCTCAATCTTCTCCAATGTTCACTACGTTCACACTTGGTGGAGATAATCATCAGTGCTTATGACAGACTTTGTCTTGGAGCATAGGATAATACAGATAGCTTGATAGTGCTTACAGAAAGGTTGCCTACACAAGCCCATCCTTACGACTTTATACATATATGAACTGTGCCATGGTAGCAATATGCTAAGAGCAATGCGGAACATTTTGAAACATACACAATAATCTTGTGCTGGACAGTGGACACTTGCAATACTCACAAAAAATGGAGGTCACTCCACTAAAAAATATAAAAACGGCAATAAAATAAAAAGAAGATGCGACACTCAGTGTGACAAGCGATTTGACTAGCGGCTGCATCATGGAAAAGATACACACCAGAGATGTGCGGACTGCAAACACGTCAGTCCACGGACCCAAATCCGCAGGATTTTTTTGCGGTTGCAAACTGATGTGGATCCTGTTTCATGACAGATGCGAATCTTGTTATGTGACGAGTGTATTTTTTCCTAATAAAAATTAAAAACAGAAAGAAGTGATGCATGTTGAGATGTGCGTAGCACAGTAGTACTGGAACCGGTAAATTGTAATCTGCTATAGGCCTAAGCGCAGAGGCCTACCTTACGTACAAATGACTAGAGGCCTAGGCCCATACAGTGCAGACGCAGACTGATTGCGAATCCTTGGTCAAAATCTGAGGATTGACACGGACTCAAAAATTTCAGGATCCGCACATCTCTGATAAACACGGCTGGCTAATTCACATCCAACGGCACAGACAGACAGACAGACTTCACACGACAACAATAATAAACAGACTAGCAGACCAACATTTACAATATCATCATCAGGTCATCATCAGACAACATCGACGAATGCAGATTCAACACACGAGATACCACCGCCCACGCAATGGAAAAAGCATGTGATAGCTCAAAGCACGACTTTCTGACTAGACAGACTAGAGCTGGTATCATCAATCATTTCAATCTAGAATTACCTGCAACAGACGAACTGCCGACTATTGCAATTCGCATTATGCAAGAAATGCTCCATATTGCATGAGAACTGCTGAGCCATAAATAGTAATGCAGCTGCGCTGTGGTCATAGCTTCAAATTACTACCATCTGCGGAAATACAAAGTTTGTTTGAATGAATTGTTACCAGAGGTATATGCATAACACCCAGGATGATGGCTTCATGGAAACAACTATAAAAATATACTCATGCTCCAGTGAATGTTCATGCCTTTTTGTCTCCTATGCCTTTTAGTTATTGAATTACAAGCCTGCACAATACACATGGCAGGACAGATCAGTATTCAGGATGGACAAATAATGACAAAGTACCCACACTACGCAGCTGTCTGCATGAAATTAGCAGCCGTGTTTACTGACGGACTGATGCAAGGCAGTTCTCGATGCATCAGCTGTTAAGTGACCTATATGCCATCGGCAAAGTGCAGCCGCTGCGTGAGGAGTTTGCCGGGATGTAAATCCGAACATTGCTCAGCGACTCGTATGACCGTGCGGCACGACGCATCAGTAACGACGACTTGCAGCCATCACTGGCAGTTGTCGATGAAACGGCATTCTGGTTATTGTCGTAGTGGTATGCAGGGTAGCGACGAATGCCTACGTCCAGCTGCTCAGCAGCACTGTCTGCCTGCTGAGTCTGCGAGGCATCGGCTTCGGCAGCGGTGGTCGGGATGTGGTGGACATACGTCGTTGACTTTGAGCGACTGCTAGCGATGGACGGCACAAATGCGGCTTCGTTCTCCACGCTCCGGCTCTTGCTATCACGCAGGCGCAGCTTCCTGTTGGCTGCGTGAATCAGCGACAAGAAGCGCTCGCGATGCGTGGACGTATCAGCTGCTGCAAACACACACAACACAACTTGTAACATTACCGTTCATGAGCGTGACTAGATGTTTTGACATTGCTGGACGGGTAATAAGATGGTCTCTGAAAATCTGCTACAGGCTCTACCATGGAAACCTGACCCAGTCTAATCTAGATCAACTCGGAAGCACGATCAGCCAAAAGTACTAAGAGCAGTGATATCAGTTACACAACACGAGAAAAATTCAGTTGTAACATCGAGCAGCTGAAGAGACTTTCATTGACATAACATTAAGTGGCAGGGTCAAATGTTCACAGTACAACTATGAAAACAAATATCTCCACAATTAGCTACAGTTACAACAAGCTTAACTCAAGTGACTAACATATTCACACAGATCATCAAACAAAACCAAATGCACTATAAATGATACACAAGGCATATCTTCGACCACAAAACTGGGTGGATTCTAGTACATAAAAACACAGCATAACTTGGGTAAAGGACATTACAGCATGCAGGCTATTAGTTGCCAAAAGATACAAATTAAATGGAAAAAAACAGGGTCTGCCTAAACACCACAGATCAGCTGAGATGGCAAATATTGCTCAAGATCGTAAACTTTAGATCAATGTATGGCACCACAGATCCTAACCCTAACCCTAATTCTAACACCAACCCTAACCCTAACTCTAACTCTGCAATGCCATTATATCAATCTGTGGTTTAAAAATGGAACAATATCTGCCATCTCAACTGATCTGTGGTGTTTAGGCAGACCAAAAAAATAAGCAACAACTACAATGGCTGTAATGATTAATACAGGGAAAACCACATGTCCACAGCACTCTTATAGTCAAATCAACATGAGACAAATATTAGTTCATTAACAGATGTTCTCCAAAACTGTCCAAGTAACAACCAATATTATGCATGCATCTGTGGTAACAAAAAACTATTTAAACAGAAAGCAAAATCCATTCAGTGTGCCGATACTGCTGGCTAGACGTCAGAGACAGTATCCAACTATAATGACTATAAAAAGTTTTGCTTCAACAATTAACAGAATTTCACTGAGTAGAACTCCCAAAAAACTTCACCGGTTGAGCGAAACTCAAATGCTGTACTGATCAGCAAGCAGCAAAGTATGGGGCACTTGTGGGGAAAATTTTTCTTTTTAAAGCGGCACATTCTGGTGTACTTTATATTTTTAAGCAATGGCAGGACCCCACAAATATTGCAGGGCCCAGCCTAACTTACCTATCCCATCTATCCCCCCTCTCGATGGTAAAGCAAAGATCATGCAACAACAACTAAACCACAAAGTCACACACAACAACACAGAAAGCTTGCAAGACAACACTCAGCTGTTACTAAGCTACACTCGGCAGTCAGCAACACCTACAAATTGTAGAGACTGTCTAAGAACTGACGAGGCCTCAGAATGACAGGCTTGTCCGCTTGTCTGGACCACGACAGCATTAACACAAATACACAAACAGATAGACAGACACTGTGAATACTAGCATAGTTCCCGCGATCCAGCCCTATGGGTGAGAGGACCTTTAAGTGGCCGTCATTCGCCAGATGACGCCACAAAGCACTTCACTCTGCGCATGGGAAGAGCTGGGGGTGCACGTACTTAAGGCCCAAGGACTCAAACGCCGCAGTTGGGGTCCATGACCGTGCAACACACAAGGCACCAGAGGAGGAATATGACAGACAGACAAACAAAAAGAGAGAAACAACATTTCTGTGGGGCGTTATAGTAAGACTGATACCTTAAAACTTGGCAGACGTATGTACACATACAGAAATTTGACTATTACTAATGCTGTGCATTCCCACATTCGATGTCTCCGATGCATCCTCATGATAAATGAGACAAGAGCACAGTTTTGGCAACAGGTCCCTCCCGATGTTACCAGTGATTCACAGGGGTGACAGGAATAACCAAACCTATACTTAATTAGTCCGCCCGAAAGCGATAGCTTTAGAAGCGAACTTATGTTTTACTGCAGATATTTTTTCTTTTTTTCAATGCGAGATCTCCAAGGTCCGTTGGCGGATCAGCGTGAAAATTTGCACGGTGATCAGTAGTAGACCGAATTTTATAATGCTGGTCTAAAATTTCGGGGGTCCTTCACCCAAAAAAAATTTATGGCCAAAAACATGCAAAATTTGGCGCGATTTCGAACGACTTCAAACTTCGATGGCGAATATCTCTGAAACGAATGAAGATATTCAAAATCCGAAAATTATTTGATCTAGAGCGATTCCTCCCACACTCGGCAAAAAGTCTGGTAAACTTTGGTCCACTAACTACGAACTACGAAAGTGTAGAGGCCAAATCGTACCCACCCAAATCGCCTTTTTCGGAATACCATATTTCAGCCCTTAAAGGTGCTGCATCCCTAAATTTGTACACACACTAGAAAATGACCAAGTCTTACAATTTTTTTCAAAGGGGGTCAAAAAATGGCTTAAAATTCACTGAATGTGCACCTATAACTTCCAGGGTAGTGGGAATAGCCCCACAAAACTTTGCCACTTGATGTGTCGCTAGGCGGGGGTGATAACCCAAGTACAACTTTTAGGGGGCAGTGCCCCCTCAAAATTTGGGAGGGCAAAAACGTCCAAAGTTAGGTGTAATTTAAGACAGCTTTCGACTTTGACGACGATATCTCTGGAACGCAGAGAGATATTGACAAGAGAAAAACGGCATCATTTATCAACAACAATTCATCCCATGTTGAACAAAAAATTTGGTGAACTTTGGTCCACTAACAAAAAAGTCATAGGCACAAATGTTGACCCACCCTAAGTCGACATTGCGCGTTCTTTCTGCGTATGCTAATGCATTTGAGTTCGGGCCGTGTGACTTTGATGCCGGGGGAATTTCACCGTGCCCCCCTAAATTGCATCCCATGAAGTTGGACTTACGACGCCACGCAGACTCACATTAGGCTCCGTCCCAAATTTCCAGTTAGTCTTTTTTTCTGCACCACTTTAGCTAGTGGATGAACACACCAAAATATTTCTGTCAACATTTCTAAGCAGCCATATTCCATAATGATGCATGTTCTTGCCGCAAATACAAAAGCAAATAAACTTAACTGGCCCTTTAATCACTTCAATATCCTGGAAGCAACCAGCAAGCAAGACAAAGCAGCAGAACTGTCCACTGAATGACTGATGCATTAAACACACAGCTGAATTGACAAATGTGATAAGTTGGAATAAGTTGGAATACCGAGGCTCTCGGCTTTGGCAAGCAGCTGCTCACTCATTCCTGAGATTGGAACCGGCTCAGCTGGTACCTCGTCCACCGGGACGTTGACGTCCTCATCCCATGAACTGAAGAACCATTCACACTGCAACAAACCAGCAACAGCATGAACTGAAGTCAGTCAATACAGCATCAATAACCAGTAAATTTATTGTCTGTCCAATGCAATGCATAGCACTGGACAGTGTAAAATCACCTTAGCGTCTGTCCGTCTGTCCAACGTTTGAGGTGCCGTATCTCCATAACACGGCCAGATAAGATGCATGGTCACAATGGACCACCGATAGAAAATGGCCCACCGCAAGTCAAATGGTCAAGGACGTGGTCCCATTATCTTTGAGGTGGCAATTAAACTTTTCAATTTATACCACTGGCCTTCACAGCTCACTGATTTACTTTTTACGAACTTTACTGTAAGCTATCGAGATGCATTGAACAGACTTCGCGTTTGTTTGAGTTAAATGGTCACATGATGAATGATGTTGGAACAGTATCTTGTCGCACCGACAGTTGCAATCATGCTATGTTTGCACAAAGTAAGGTCCACAATAATGTTGAAAAACAATACCTACAGCAAACCGGACTACTGATGTGCATATATACTAAATAAATAAGAAAGCAAGTAAGCATATTCAGAACTGGTGCAAACAATAAAGTCTCAGTGCATTGTCATACTGATAGAATACTGCAGGGAAAGTACCACAAAAATGCTAAATAATAAGCCAAATGTATGCGTGACATACGTGAGTGATGATGCTTTCAACAATACGACACTGGTCGCCATTGTCCCGTGCCATCACCAAGATGCTACTGTCCTGCGGCCGCACCAGAGTCGGCCCAAACATTATTGCTAGATTACGCACGTCCATCTGTCACAAACAAACACAAAAGTACCTATTTCAGCTGTCCATCTCAAGAGTTACCTGAGCTAACCAACTGTCTCTAGAATTATAGTCTCCAAATAAACTTAAGAACAGTATTTCATTCATTCAAGCCAATGTCAGAACAATACAAGCAACAGTGTCATCGATGTGAATATCAATATTCTGTAAAGTATATAGTGAATAAAAAGCTATTAAAATCAAAAATACTTGATCAAAAATAATGTTGCCACCTGACAAGTAGCAAGTGAAACAGCAGATCCATCCAAATGCAAAGAAAAGCTGTAAAAATTCAACTAATCAAAAAAACCCATCAGAAACTGCATGTCCAAATGCTGTGAAATTTCATGTAAGTGAGAAAGGCAAATATGACAGATTCAACTAGAAGGCGCTCGTGAGAGTGCACATCTCCGCCAAGTGAAGTGATGTAAGCACAAGGAAAAGGAAGGCAGAAGAAAGAGCTGCTTCGCTGCAGGGGAGGGAGATTAATGTAACAGCCATCGTTGCTGTTTGTGCTGTTGGTGCAATGACGTCATTGCTATTATTAGTCATGGTGTACACAGACACACACATGGAATGACGAACAGAACGACCAATCTCATAATCTATGCCAAGTGTGAACATAGTGAACACTGGAGGAGATTATGAGATTGGTCGTCGGTAAGTAAGCTAAGAAAATGAGAGTGTTACTAGACCTTGTTGTGTTCTTCACGCGTGGCAACTTTGTTGAGGTGCTGTGCGAGAAATCGGAAGGTCTCAAAATTGTGCTCAGGCAACTCGTGAAGCAGTTTCTTCAGTTTGAGCATTCGACGCTCCCCATTCTCCACCCGATTCACTCCAATTACACACTCGTACAACTCTGCAAGTGACAAGTACGAAAACGCATGTGCATATAGTGCATACCATTTACAACTAGATGGTCGCTACGACTCCGTCGAATATTATGCTTCTGCCAACATGTGACAGGAAGCTAACTGTCAAAATTTCACGCTAACAAAGCCAAAAAATGCATTCTGGAAAATATTTGACCCCATTGTGCCCTTGACCCTTGACTTTTTGATCCCAACATTTGATGCATTCATTTTCATCTCAAAGACCGTTAATGGTGAAAGTTTGGCCAAATTCCGTCAACAACTATGCAAGATATCTTGCTAACAATGTTTGTCGAGGACTCACGCATGCACAGACGGACGCACGAACATGCCTCTCATTCATTCATGACATACAACACTGCGGGTAAAAACTAAACATGATTCGGATTCTCATAAGAAATTCTCCAAAACTGTTTGTCGAGTTATCAACTGGTCATCAGTATACAACAGCATATTCTTTTTCATCCAAAAATGTCAACAGTTTATACAAATGTAATATTTAACATCAAAATTTAACACTACTGTACCGACTGCTTCTTGAAACTGCCTCACACAAAAACCGTGACCTATCGTTATTCTTATTATTACTGTTATTTAAAATAACAGTTATTAATGTTATTATTAAATTTATTAGTAGTAGTATGTGGCAATCCAATACTGCCTGATGTAATAGACAGACATTATGTTAAAAGATGCCATTTGGTGCTTGACTATCCATGGCCCCAAAGTAGCAACGCAATACAAAAGTATGGTGGTTCCTATATGGAAAGGAGAGTTTGGAGTTAAAACGTAGTCAAAATATGCACAGCCAGTTGCAGCCAAATGGACGCTGGCTCTTAGTTCCAAATAGCATTTGCAATCCCAGGATCCCGAATCCCGGCCGTTTTCATCAATCCTGAATTCTGGAATTGGTGGTGTCCCAACCCTGGGATTTCGGGATTACAAAAATACAGTAAAATTGTACGTTTTGAGTGTTAAATGACAAATAACAATTCTTGCCATCTAATGAATAAAATATTCCATGCTCATTAAAGTCCTACTCGTTGCTGTTCACTGTAATTTGTATTTTGACAATCAGTCACTTTCTACAGTTCGGGCATACCTTTCGTAGGGGTCAGCGAGGCCAGCCTACTAGCTCCTACATCCAATGCATCAAATAAATCTAGTATTGATACCAAAATAGTGACCAATCGGTAACCAAATCCTGAAACGGGATCCCGGGATTACAAATTTCTCATTCATGGATCTCAGGATCGCAATCACCAGCTCCAAATGACTGGCCTCACTAAAAAGACACTCAGCACAGTATGAGTATAAACACTAAAACAAAAGCAACCTATTACTTACTGCTAGACGCATAGTAACAAAGCACAAACCATCTGTAATTAATGAGTCAGGCAGTTTTCGAAAAAACAGTTTCAACAGACTGCTGACAGAATTCACGTCTTGCCACTTCTCGCCATCGGCATTTGCACTTTCCGGATCCTTCATCACACAACAGCAATTCCGTATCTGCATGCATATTATTCGTCAGTAAAAATTTATATAAATACACCACTGTATCATTTTAATTGCTCGTTTATGCCAGCATTTCAACAATTATCGCGTATCCCATAACTAAGTACCATTAGGGTATATTTACAGTGAACAAATGACAGCAAAAAATAACAAACTGGTTGTATTCACTAGTTTGGAAATGGGTTCAGTCGTATTTTTTACATTTTAGAAACTGAGTCTACATGTTTTACAATGCTACAACTAAAGACGAAGCAAACTGCAAATCACTCACACTTCTCATAAACAATAAAGACCAATGCTGCCTGCATGAGTAATCGGATGAACGGGTCAACATTATTACAGACCCGGTTTAAGTCTTCGACAAGATTGTTTATAGCCAGCGAGTTGCCAGGGACACGGTAGATGCCCTGGTTAGCAAGGCCACGCTCCTCTACGACCTGAGTGCAGACCTCCACCACCAGAGGCACGTACTGCAGCATCAAACAACATACAGCTTCACATTAACATTAACATGCGTGCGTTCAACTATTAATGAAAGCAGTGAGGGATTCAGCCAGGGGTAGAAAAAAACCCAGGTTTTTAAAGAAAATTGCTAGGTTAGATTTTAAGTTGTTTATAGGTTTTTTAGTTTTTTTTGTCCAATGAACACCGTGCACAAAGTTACAACCAAGAAAAAATGTGTTGAGTGAATGATATAATGATGTGATTTAAGTTGTAACTCAAAAATCACGATTAAAGTATGAATTACAATATGATATGTAATAAATTGCACAACAAATTAAAAAACCTTAAAAACCTAAAACCTGCTCAATGCAGTAAATCTGGCAGAAATATAAGCAAAAATATGGCTCTATCAAAATATACCTCGTTTGCCAGCGATGGACAACAGCACTCGAGCGGAATTCCGAACGTGCCGGTAATCTCATCGGGCTGCGAAGGTGGGTCGCTGGATACAACGGCCGAGCTGGAACTGTGACGCTTGAATTTCCGCACGACTTTCCCTTTCCACTTCCGATGTTCCTTCTGCTTTGGAGAAAGACTTGGTTCTGATCGGACAACATACATCACACAAATGTTAACATCAGCTGCAGCTTCAGTGACAAGTGTCAACATCCAATATCACCGTTAACTAACGAACCACTGCAGGCAAATTGCTAAACGCACCTGCTTTTATTTCAGTGGCTTTAAAAATGTCCCAAATGTCTCAGCAACCATTTGGGATTTT
>Ga0209367_1007304_pt1 | contig 15229 bp, 15 predicted proteins | sample WorMetLIZISLAND2_FD_187412 | JGI IMG/M metagenome (GOLD analysis project Ga0209367, IMG submission 187412) | Marine gutless worms symbiont microbial communities from Max Planck institute for Marine Microbiology, Germany - Olavius geniculatus... ... | reverse complement strand
GTCATTGAATTCGGCGCCAATCGAGAGCCAGTGCACGACTTCCTATTAGTGATTAATAGTAACCTAGGCCCTATCTCGCACCGTTAGTGAGATACAGCAACTTATTGGCTAAAAATTGCAAATTTTGCCCACCCCTGCTCATTTAGCGCCCTCGTCCGAGGTGACCCCCTTTGAATTTATGAAAAAGCTTTACGGTTCCTGAAACTAGAGTCCTCCGAGCAGCCGATGGTGAAGATTTGGTGATTCTAGCTTGCACCGCTTTTGAATGATCCACCCATGTGACAGACAGACGGACAGACAGAATTGCGATGGCTAAGACGCGCTGAAAGCAGTAGCTGCTTTCGCACGTAAAAGTCAAGCAAAAACTTAATGCAAAACAAGACTTACTACATATGCGTCACTAACGCAGCACCAACATAGGTCGTGGTTTTTACGCGCTACAGCCATGCTGAACAGCGCGTCTGTGGCACGATTGTCGTCTGTCTGTCAATCTGTCTGTCACGGATGTATAATTGTGATTAATCAGTGTGAGATACGGCCTAGATTGCTGTTGATTACTTAGAGAAGTCGCATATTGGCTTTCAAATGACATGAAAATCATTGGCCTTGGATGACCTTGGAAGGTTATGACCAAAGACGTTAGATAACGGCTTTGGTCATAACGCACTATGGTATAACAATCGTGCGGTATTGTGACTAAACGGTTAGTCGTAGAGGGTCTGTGATGGTACTATCGGAATGGGCGCTGGCGACTTCCTATAGGCTGTCAATAGTAACCATGTCTCCATCTGCAGCAGTTTCGGCGCAATTTCTAATGGAAAGTTTCAAGTAAAGTAGCCTTATCTTAGAAACGGTAAAAGATAGGGCCAAGTTACCTTTTAATCACTAATAGAAAGTCACGTATATTGGCCTTCAAATAACATGAAAATTATTGACCTTGGATGACCTTAAAGGTCAGTAGTGCAACAGGAACTATATAGGCTGTAGTGCATCTTCCCTAGGCTGGGCTTTCCTGTAAAAAAGCAACATTTAATTTTGGTAGCTAAACGAAAGTTGCAGTTTCTGGATCAGAACTGTTTACAGAATAAATTAATATGGTTGCCGTGCCACGTCTTCATGAAATAAAGTATTCAGAAACACGACAGTCAGCGAAAATGATTGAACCAACGACTGACGTCAATTTCCACCTTATTATAGACAAATAAACGTAATAAGAAGCAAATTGATTTGGACGTCGTGACGTCCACGTCTTTTGGGCGTACGGGCTGAAATTTCTGGGCGTATTTACGCCCAAACGTCCGCTATTGAAAACCCTGCTGGAGACTGACCACTGCTCACCAGCTCCAAGTATTTGTTGCAAGTTTCGTCGACTGTCTTAGGGCGGCCATGAGTTATTAATCGCTCAGTGAGCATTGTTTATTGTGGGTCAGAGATGTGACCTGTGCGTAGATCGGCTAACAGTGATGCGTAATCCTGGTCACCACTATGTCGCATATTAATAGTCAATGGTTTGGATTTATAGTTTGGTGAGTCACAATGTACGGAGTTTTCTTTCTGTGACGCAGCCAGAATGGCAGGTGTTTCAGCTGCAGTGGTTTTGTGCTGTCAGGCAAAAGCCGCTCTTTCTCATACCAGCTGAGCAGCTCATACAGGCTGGTGGGCTCAAGCTCGTTTGGCCGGTCAGTGTAGATGTCCAGTACCCAGTGTGGGTGAAATATGTCGTTGGATTCTGGACTGTTTTTGACAATTCTTTTGAGGTCATGAATGGGTTTCAGGTATCGTTTGACTTTGTCAGGGTGCTGGAGGTCAGCAAAGCGTAGCTGGCGGGACTTGCTAAACAGCTTGTGCCCAAGGAGTCTGTCAGCGGCTTCAACTGCACCAACTTGTCTGTTCTTGACACTTTGCAGCAAGAGCGAGGGAGCATTTGAGGCCAGACTTTTTGTTGATGTGCAGATATCACGCCACATGTCATCCTGCTTCGACCTTTCGTTTTTGGTGACATAATCTGTGATGTAATATGGCAGGCGTGAGCTCATGTGTGCGATGTACTTCACATCAACTTTCGCCTGATTTGCCAGCAACAGAGCTGCATTGTATTCGTTGATGGCTGCTTCGTCTGGTGCAATCCCGGCAGCCGCAGACAGCAAGTGACAGCTCAGGGCGCCGGTGGTACAGATCCACCAGCTGTTGATATATGGGATCGTCAGATAAAGTCCACTTCAGTCCCGGCAGTGTTACGAAGCGTGGTTCGAATTTCGATGGAGTTCCAACTGGGTGGTCGATGTTCTCTAATTCTAGTGGGTGGCCGATGCAGCAGCGGCAGTCGCATAGGTACCGCCAATGGCTGCCTGGCACTTCGCTGGCATACTTCACCTTTATAGACAGTGGTGGATCATACCCCATTTCATGGGGCACAATGTAGAGCTGCGACCGAGAGGGGGTAAAGAGCCGCTTCCATATCCGGTCACGGGGTCGAAGCGGCCGTTTAGTCGCACTCCTTACGTGAAGTTCCTCTTGACCTCGGCCTTCGCTGCTGTCTTTACCGAGGAAGACTCCCTGCTCTTCGCAGATGGCGAGACAGAGACCCACTCTTCACAGGCAGCTTGTAGGTTGCATCCATCAGTAAGACCTCTGGATATGCTGCATGCACGCTCTTCATGAATGCATCACGGTAATGAATACCTGAACACAGCACATAGTCATTTCAATGGAATTTGACAGGCTTTAATATGTAGATCATACTGTACTGTGTAGAGTTTATGTGATTGATTTAAATCATGACTTAATATACCAATTGAAATCGGACAGGTATTAGCAATATTATGGCCGTCATCATCATGTGGTTGCAATCCTCTTTCTGGTGATGGTGGTGGATGCTGTTTTTCCAGTGTCAGTGGTAGCATTCCTCTGTATACATTTTATATATCAATCTTTATTCACCGAAACACGGTAGAAACCACAGACAGAAGGACAGATATATACAACAGAAAGAAAGAAATTTTTAAAAAACACACACACACACAAATGCATGCAAGCACGTAAACCTATCAGCTGACTTATAGTTAATGTTCAACGTACCCAACTAACAGCAAGAAAATTCCTAATGTCTATACCTTAAGGCAATATCTTGCACAATATCACGTTGATTCGTGAAGTCATATGTACTGTCCAACAGCTGAAATTTAACTTTATACACTTTACACAGAGCACTATTAAATGCGTGCATAATACTAGACAAGTCAGAATTGTTCCAGTGTATGACATCAGCACCATACAATAGGCCTAAATAAGATTTACAGTAGACATTCACAAGATGTTGCAATACAGGTTCACTGAAGTCACTACTCTTAGCATATAGTGCATTAAATGATTGAAAAAAGCGAACACGTATATGATGCAGACTAACTTCAAACCTATCCACAGATAAGATATGCCAGCTTAGGTACTTCAACTCTACAACAAACTGTACAGGTTTACCATTAATTGAAATACAATTTACTTCTTTTCTATAAGACCTACCAGTCCTAATAACTTGTGATTTCTTTACATTCAAGCACATATGTAGCTTCTTAAATTCATCACAACAAATATCAACCATAGACTGCAAATCACACAAGGAACTAGACAGAAGCAGAAGATCATCAGCATACATATTACATCCAATAAGCATGTTGTTAAAGTAGCAACCATGGCCAGACTTTGACAGTGCCATTATAACATCATTAACATAGACAGCAAACAAAACTGGGGACAATACACCACCTTGTCTGACCCCACACTGCAACTTTACAACATCAGAAAACATATTGTCCCACCGTACAACTGCAGCAAGCATTGTATACCAATTAATCAAAATGTGCAATAGGGCAATAGGTACATTACGATCCAAAAGTTTCATAAACAGGGCATAATGATTAACTTTATCAAAAGCTTTAGACAAGTCTAAGGCACATAAGTTAACAGTCGAATTGCCTGAAATAAAATGCTGAACAACAGATTTAACAGTATAAAGAGCATCTTTACAGCCAGTGATGATGATAGTCTTTATTAAAGCAATTAACAGACAAACCGCTGTAGACACAATGCAAAACATACTAATATGCTAAAAAACAACTAAAAACAGTCTTTGTACAATACACGATAGATAAAATTGCTCTCATCAGTACTGTTTGTTTTGGAGGGAAGTTTGTAGTTATGCAGTCGCGGACGTGTGCAATAGGGTGTACTGCGCTCAGGAGGTAAGAGTGGTCGAAGAGGATGAGTAGGTTTGTATCTGATAGAGCGAAACAGTTGTTCATCGGCCTGCTCACAGAGTGCAGCAACAGTGGGCAAAAAATTATCGGTATAATAGCCTGATTTGCCAGTGCGTTTCTTAAAGCCAAACTGTAAATCTGAGGTCACAAAATAATCACCATACAGGTCTAAAATACACATCTCAAACAGTTTTAGAGAATTATCATATATCCACGGACTCACAGTCCGCAAGGGACGCTATTACGTAATAATAATTAGCGTGCTGCATCATGAATATTCATTAGGCTACACGTTAGGATAAGTCTACAATACAACAGTTAAACTAATGAAGATCGAACATGAACGGCAAGTTCCCTTACAATTCTCCCCTGCCGGGCTTACGCTGCCTTAACTAAACTAACTAAAAACGCAAATAACTGTCATCATCACTGACGTGGGTCACGAATGTCCTGCCTTTAGGTTAAGCGTCTCACGCTCTAGACACAGTTAATCATCCAGGTAACGGCTTGCCATGCCATGCACAGCATGGGCGAAGTTCAGCCAGACTAAAAAGAAAAAAGCAAACTCGACCTAGCAGAAGGTCCGGTCACCGCAGCTGCCATCAGACATTTGTGCTTCTGATGAGTCCTCGCCTTCTCGAGCTCCTCTGAAGAGATAGGATTGCCTGCCATGTCAACTCGATGTACAGTCTGACGATGCCAACGAAGACTACTGCGTGATGACAAGACGGAAGAGCAGAGAGTACACTGGTCCACCTTGAATCCACCGGTCATGCAGGTGCTCTGCCTTGTAGACGACGTACGGGTGCAACAAGTCACCAGAAGCTGTTCCCGCAAACATTATCGAAGTTGAAGCCTTTGTACTGTTCAGCACCCTTTCTGGGTACTTTCAGCCTCTTTGGTACAAACATTTTTGTCCAGGATCATCTGTGAGGTTCGAATCATCAAAGTTGATAATGTTACTTGGTGGAATACCAGCAAGAGTCACTTCAAGGTTGTCAAAATAAGTGCCAAACAACATCTGATGTGACCTGGGCACGCTTCTGACAAATATTTTGGCACATTCTCTGACAAATAATATCATGCCTTCGACGAACAAATGAATACAACCAGTCTTTTCCTAGCATATTATCTCTGAATTGACACCGTTCTGCCTCGTTTGGTCAAGTACTGTTTCACCATTAAACGAACTTCAATAACATCGACAGGATACTCCCAGTCACCAAGGGTGGCAACATTCTTGGCGATAACTATCTCTTCGTTTTCACTGAAAATTGGTTGTCCACCAAGAGGACAAGAGTCCACACCTTTCAGTTTGTCTTGGAGAGTTCCACGTGGCACATCAAACTGTTGACAAGCTTCACGTTGAGACATGCCTTGATGGACAGCATCAACTGCATTGTTCATTGCAGTGTTACTATACTTTTTTCTGTGTGATGTTCCAGCAACTGGTTTGTATGTACGAGGCATCAGGAATGTAATGTTCAAAGCTGGCGATGAAACAGTATGACAATCAAAACAAGTTTCTCAAACCGTTCGGTACGGTAACATCTGTACACCACACAAAACGTGATTAGTATCACATTGAGGAAATACTTGGGAATCAAATATAATTATATCCACATACCTCTTTATCCAGTTATTGAGATACTACAACGATTCCAGTAGATACAGTAACATTACATGTATTCACTTGAATCAACTGATAAAATGTTGTCTTCGGTCAGTAAATGTGATTTAAACTTCACTGCGGTACCAGATATGGTACTGGTATGTACTGGTGTCTCTAAATACTATAGAAAATAACAAAGTTTGTACCTGGTTTCGGTACAGAAGTTCAGAATTGCATCCATTTGAAACACAAACCAACACATGATGGCCTGTTGTAGAAAATAATGAGTTGGCCGAATACACCCCAAAATGTGGCCGAATTCATCCCGAGTTCAAAAATTAATTTTTTCATGTACAAGGCAGTAACCAAAAAGAATACTTTTGATTTGGTTTGAGTCTGCATGAACATGAAATAAATATCAAAAAAATTTCGCTTGTGTGCAGTAACATTATCTTAGTGAAACCAGAGAAAGCTAGCGGTCACACTTTTTATGCAGTTTTAGGGGGTTTTCCAAATTTTGCCACAGAGGGTACCTCATATAATGGGATGCAAAGCTTTTATGTGGAAAAAACTAGGGAAATGGTTGCCGTGTAATACAAGCATTTTAATTTCTGGGCAGCATGCTGTTAATTCTCATAGTTTCCATTGAAAAAATTTTTCATGAACGGCTGAATTCACCCCTTGAGGGTGAAATCACCCCACCAAGGAAAGTCATAAACCAACCATGGCGCTAAAGATGCTGACATCGCTGCTAAGGCAGGACTGGATGTTGCCATCTCCAACATATGATTTCCAGTTAGCGACTTGCTAACTTGTACACTGGTTCCACAGTTGTTGCCATTCTTCAACACACAATTGGTTGACACATCAAATAAACTTTACAGTGTACAACCGGCCATTGGTCGCAGTGTTAGTTCATCACTAAGCTGCTACGATTCAGTCCTCATCAACCATCTTCGAATTGGTCATACAAGACTTACAGACTCTTATCTCCTAAAGGGAGATAGTCAGCCAGTATGTGAAGCTTGCCATTCTCCGCTCACAGTTAAGCACTTTTTGGTAGACTGCACCCGTTACAGTGCAGCACGTCAGATATATTTTGGAGTGGACACAATCAAGGACGTTTTTGAAAATGTTGCATCTCGCAACATCATCGCTTATGTTAAAGATATCGGCTTTTGCAATCATATATAATGTTGTTTTTACAATAGCTTAATAGCCTTGATCTTAACAAGTATTTTAACTTTGCTTTTAATACATATATTAAGTGCTTTTAGCTAATTTTAACCACGTATGACACTGAATGGCCTATTTTGTGCTGATGTGCTGTTAAGAAACTACTCACTTACTTGAAGGATCACAACCAACTAATTAATAGTGGTAAATCTCTGTGAAGCCGTAAACTTTGCCGGTGCTTCTTTCGATATCGACCTGTTTCTTTATCTCCATCTCTTTATCTTTTGCCTCGTTCATGTGGAGGGCACACAACTTGTAGCTCCATGCTTCACCAGCTGTTGCTGTCTTTCCTGCTATGGTGTCGAATGACTGCTCTGTGAGACCAGGGCTTCCATCAAAGGATCTTAGCCAGCCTTGAATGGTTCGTTTACAGGGCAAAAGCTTGAAGCGTCGACGGACGTACTGATAAGCTGCAGGGCTGTAGTAATGGAGGGTGATGGCAAACTGCTTCTAGTCTTTGGAGTATTTCCTTGCACGTTTGCCAGACAATGGATCCAGAGGAATATCTTAGTGAGCTTCAAGGAATTCTTCGGTTTTGTTGTGTAACAACTGAAGATTTTTGAGTCTCTGCAGCAAATCACCCACTTTGCCACGCATTTGCCTTTCTCTTTTACGAGCATTTCGTAAAGCCGATGTGCGATCATGCAATCACTTTTCTAAGATCTGCATGTGATTTGCCAGTATTCTTGGGCTAGTGCCAATGGCATACGAATGGTCACTTGCACAGAAACTGATATTTGGTCCTAGCACTGGTTCTTGCTGAGGTGAATCAGGTGATGCATGATCAGCTTCTGAATCTTCTCTGAAACAACTAGGAGAAGCAGAAATTTGCAATTTTCCAACAGACAGCTGCAAATTTCCAACATTGGAAGACTGTCTTTCCCCAAAAATATTGAAAGTCAGAACAGATGGCCTAGAACTTGGTGTTGCGGGCAAGGGTGATACTATGGAATATGAATGCGATCGAAAAGAAAAAAAATGAATGTATGTATTCTCAAAGTATTTTGTTTCAGAACTTGAGGGAGTTGAGAAAATAACCTTGATATTTAGTTTCATGTATTTTAAAATGAAGTTGTAGTCGAGTTACCTTATTTGCTAATATTGTTATAACAAAATTACCACATCGATTTTATTTACTCGTTATAATAATAGTATTGCTTGGGAGATGGATCGTAAAATAGAGAACTTCTACTGCTGCCCAGCAACTGAAATAAATACTTAACTATATGGACAGAAATCAAAGAATAGAATTATGTAGAACAAAAATTGACAAAAATAAATGAAATGAAATGAAAAATGTACAAAAATAAAGATTACTACAACTCAAACAAAACTACTTGAGGTATCACGACCGGAAAGAGCGAGAAACATGAAGATAGATGGAAAGCGAAGGAGTAGGGAGGAGATGGGTGCGGCCCAAGCATCCGGGAACTCCAGGGAGTTAGCGGCAAGTTGGGCCTGGGAGGACGCACCCATGGTGGAAAAAATTTGCTGTTGCTCGGTGGTTAAAAGGTTGAAGGAGTGGGCCGTGGAAAGGTAAAGGAGATAGGCAAAGTCGCCGGGACAATGCATTCTGAAGGGAAAAGAATGTTGGAGGATGGATGATAGGTGTAAAGAATTGGGGCGGAAGGAGCAACAGCAATAGAGATAGAAACTGGAGTTGATAGTGTGAATGGTGACTGTGTAAGAAGAGGGCACAGGTTTGAGGTGGGGTATCGCGACAAGAAAAGAGAATTTTGAAGAAACATAGATGGAGAGAAGTTTTGATGCAGCAGAGAAGAAGAGATGAGCTCTCACGACTGGCAGAGGTCCGACTGGACGTACTGAGGTCCCAGTGTCACAGTATGGGACCCCTCCATGCCAGACGGGGTGGGAAGAGAAGTAGGGTTTACGGAGGAAGACACAGGTTGAGAAAAGGTAAACGAAGATGGGCCAACTGAAACCGAAACTGAAATCGGAGGAACTGAAAAGGAGAGTGGACGGATGCTGTTAGTAGGAGAAGAAAAAAGTTTAGTCGTAGTATAAGTTCAGGGCTTATGAGCCCCCTTAGAATTTAGGTGATTGGACAGTGCAAAGAGGGTAAAATAGTTGAGCCCGCAACATCCACAAAGTGCTGGGAAGCCACTGCATTTTTTTCCAGGCGGTGGCATTTGTAATTCCCTTGGCTTAACTTTAGGCTGCCGCACTTTAGGCATGTTATCCCGAATTCCAGTCGTCATGGATCCATATTCCTCGGTTTTATTTTTCTTGGTCTCGGTGGCATCCTGCAGGCGCAACCAATTTTGTTAATTTTAATTGTTTTAGAACAAAGAATTTCGATGTGGTAGAGGAGTAGATAAACAGAAGGGATATCATAGTTAAATGAAGCGGCTTACTGTTCAAAATATATCGGGCCATTATTGTACAATTTCTGACTTTGAGAATTTTCTGAGTTGATAAGCTCCTGTAGCTTGCGCAAAATGCTGCTCTCTCTGATCTTCAAGCCCACGCCTGTTTTGATACCGAGGTACTTGTACAGAGTGGGCCATAAAAAACCGTCCACTATATTATTCTGCTTAAAATGCTACTGAATTTGTTTTTATGGACAGAATGACGCACCATATAAATTGCTAGTTTGTTCTGCACATATTGATATCAAAACCTAATGAGTGTGTCAAAATGTTATTTAAAATAATGTGATAGAATCAAAGCACCGCCAACTGTATTATATCACAATGGTGAAATACAAATGGAAAAACGTGCTTGCGTGTATGTCTAAGTAAAACAGCGAAAACTTTATACAAGAACAAGGCAGTCAAGTAAACAACTGTTCAATGTGCCCTTCTGAATCTCTCTTGGAATTTTGCCTTCCTGGCTGCACGTCAGCTCCGCTACACACTCGATAATGTAACCATACATGGCGGCACCAGAGACAGGACAGGGGCGGCAGGCGCTGCTGCCCCCCCCCCATGCCCACCAGAAAGTCCTGGATTAACCACCGCAGCTGCTCTGCTTTCCTCAGCCTTAACTTTTGCGCCAGTGAACCGGACTCTGCATCGTCGAACCGTCACCAGCGGCTCATCCCGCACCTTGCCTTCCTCCATCTCCGACTCGGACTCGGGTCCCACCAGAGCCACTGCCAGCGTCACCATACTGGTTGCGATGTCCTCGATGTCAGCAAAAAAGCGTTCTGCTTCTGCTTGACCTGCGACTTCTTGCGCTCGTCCGAGCATGCCGTGTCCAGACTGGACATCAGCTCAGCATCCTTAGCTTTTCTCTGGGCTTTATCATATCAGCTATAAGCACAACAAATTCTGAAATTTTCAGCGTTTCTTAAAAACCGTACTGACTGTGTAATTAGACAGTACACATAGCGCACAGTATTCTATTAATAATTGTGACGAATACACACACTGATGTAGCCATAGGAGGCACTGCGATCACTTGCCTCCTGGGAGACAAGTGCAGCCTATGCAGTTACTGAAAATAGTGCCCAAAATGCACGGAATCGATTCTTTTTAACGTGAAAAAATCGGAGAATTTTCTGGATGGGGCAGGGCGCAATGTCTGTATGTAGTGGTTTTACTTAGTTGCTATTACAACCATGCAGTCACTTGTGAAATTTGTAGTGCACCTAATTTACTACTACAGACAGCAGAGCCTATCGGTGTGACATCATCACCCAGATCTGCTTTATTGCATGTTTTATGCACTGACTGTTATTTGTCCACTGGTCATACCTGCACTGAAGCAACTAAGAAACGACTTAGTCTGACAGAACTTGTTGTCGTATATGTTTACAGTACACTGAGATCTAGTGATGAAGCGTTGGTGATGAAACGACTTTTGCTAAGCCTCAATGCTAGGTTTACTTGAACTGTGTCCATGTTCTCTGGTATTTGATCAATAGGTAATTTGTAAACACCACGAACAGGTGTAGTTCTGTATAAATCTGTATCTGCTGTATAAATCTGCTTTATTATTATTATTACTATTATTATATTGCTCTGGGGAGCTATCAGAAGTTTCCACACGACTGAGCTGCTGCGTCCTCACCCGATGCTCCTCGCTGCACTGTCTCCTGTGTGGGCTGCCGACGCCGGCTAACAGCTTTTCCGTCCAGCTGAACATTTTAGACAGTTTTGTGCATTGAATCAGACAGATATTCCGTATTAACTGACATAAAAATAACGACTGTTGTGTTCAGCGCACGCCCGTGTGGAAGCTAACGACTTTCCCAGTCGCGCCCAAGCCCCCGACATCGCTGCGCTCGCACACGATGCCCCGGTTCTATGGACTCCGCCGACTCGCCAGTCGTGCGATAGTGCTCACCGCTGATGTCACACATCCATCGTAAAATGTCACCCTTTAAAGTTCGGCCCCCACTTCGAGCTGCGTCGTACGGCCGCCCGTCGCCCATCGCGAGGTTTCAGCGCGCCACACGCACACACGATCTCTAATGAAACGGCCACGAACTGTGAAATGTGAACTGTGGAATGAGAATAATAAAATTTACCAAGAAGAATATAGACAAATACCGATAGTACGCTTAATGCAGACTTACTGTTATTATTAATGGCCCTGAAAAAAACGATTTAAGCGTCGTAACGAAGGTTACCCCTTGACCTGTTAACTAGTTACCAAGAATAGCAAAAACTTCCGCTCGATTTCACTATGTAGTTTCATAACCGTTACTTAACGACCGAGGACGGCTGCACAATAATTGCGTAAATGGCGGCACAGGTACTCAACATCTATCTAAACTGAAAACCTTGGAATAGGACAGACTATGAGAACATGATACTAGCATTGCCTGCAAGCCTTGTATAAATTGTTTCAAACGATATTCCTAAGATTGATTACTGCAACTAAAAGATACTAGTTAGTAAAACACCGCACCAACATCTCTATCGACCAGTGTTGTCGGAAAAATGTCCAATGCGACATAGAATATGATTACAAACGTTCATCATTAGTCATTTTTGGCCGTTAACAAGTCAAAGAAAATAATCAAATTTTAACAGAATTTTAACCTGCCGTTGCTATTGTACCAGAGGCCATGCTATTGTACCATCAAAGTTATATATAAGGCTTATATGTGTATGCGCATTAGGCCTACTCATGTAAACTAATCCTTTGCATATTTCTGGTCACTTGCAGCCTAGCAAATAGCTCACTCGAGCCCGATAGTGCTCGGCAGCAACGCAGAACTGCCATAGTCCGACGGACGCGTTGTACGGGAAGACGTCGCAGAAAATGCGCCCGTACTGCACACTGAACGACATCTTCACCTGCCATAGATCGGCATCTACCGGAGATTTTGGCTTCAGCGGCTTTCCAGCTTCCAGCTGCATCCGCCGACACTGCACCTCGAACTGGTAGGCCTACTTCTGGAGCCAGTCGAGAAAGTCGCAGCGTCGGGTGCGACATGCCGAACCGACTGTTGAGTCCATTGTGCCAACCCTCGGCGACGTTCGTAGTGTGAGGCCCGACGTTGTCATAGTGTGTCCAGAGACTGGTTGGAAAGTCTCCCGACACCCAGATGCGCTCGAAGTACTCCGCCAACGACCGAGAATTTTCTGGATGAGGAGGGGACAATGTCTGTACGTAGTCTGAGGGAGTCTCACTTACAAGTGTGTGTGAGAAGTGTGGGCCGGAGATGGGATGAAGGAGGGTTCCTTCTTGTCTTCAGGCCACGTAAGATTGGTTTGTGTTGTCATGGATCGAGTTGTCGGGCGCTGTGCCATCGAGACCGGTGGCAGCGATGTCACAGCCAGTTGTCTTGCGACCCGCGTCAAACGTTGTGATCGGGGTCTATCCTGAGGTACCGTCGGACGAGGCACACGACCCTGCGTCGGATCGGTCACTGCTGAAGTCATTGCCGATGACGGTCCCGGTTCGCCAAAGTCGGGTGTCGCGTGTCCAGACATGATGGTTTTAGCTGCAAGCGCTGCGGGTGCAGACATGATGGAGTTGCAGGCGCTGCGGGTCCAGACATAATGGTTGCAGCTGCAGGCGTTGAGGTCAAAACAGGATCTTCGAACTACAAATAGCAAATAGCGAACAAACTTCAGCATGAGCAAATGTGCGATTAAAAGTTGAAAAATGTGGCTGCAAATCATTTTGGGGACTCTGACAATGGTGCAGTGTTCCTATTGTTAGAACCACAGCTGCAAATGATGTACAGTGAAAGTGCATATAAAAGTGATAAAAATGTAACCGAAATTGCTGACAATAGGAGACTAGGGTTGGTCATTGGTCAAGATCCCAAACAAACATTATTATCTGCTTTAAATTATGATCACTTAATAGCAAAAATATTTAGCTTACCTTCACTGTTCACAGACGACCCATCCAAATCCTTTGTCTCTTGTGCCAACTCTAGAACACAAGCAGAACAATAGCAACTATTATTAGTTTGTTTACTTGTAGTTTGTTTATCATGTATTTTCTGTGTTTCTTTTGTCTCCCTTAGTAATGTTTGTAGTTTTTTTTCTGTTTTCCTATGTTACTGTTCTCGCACGTTTGTCACAAATGTTTATTTCATATTAAAATAAGTAATATAAAATAAATAATTCACCTTTTCACTTTAATCTGTGTAGCAGATAAAAGCATTAATATTTACCTTCGCCATCATTATCAGCTCTGCTTTCGTCATCGTCATCATCGTCACCATTAGACACTGTAACAGACTCCTTGCTCATACCATAGAATTCTTTCATTTCCTGTTCCAACTCTAGAACACACCCAGAATGAAATCAATAATCAGTGCAACAACATAGGCTTACCAGATAAAAACGTTACTGATAACTATTAAAGAAAACAAAATAATTTTTTTAATTTCTAGTTTGCGTAGAAAGTTGACTAACTAGCAATCACTTGATGAATGTTGAAGGTGAATATATAACTCTTAATGGAAAATTCATCTCAGAGCGTCACCTGACATATGGGATCACACAACCACCCAAAACAGGTGAACTTAACCCCAGTCAGCGCTCAGAAGGGATGGAAGGCTGAGTTGACCTAGACGAGTCCTTAATTCATCCTGCCATAGAGTAACTTTGATGATAGCATCATTGCAAAGGTTTATTTTATTACAATTAAAACTAAAATGTCATCATCATCATCATCATTCTTCGCACCGTCATCACTCACCATATTCCAGTCTGAAATTACATCAAATCACACAAGAAATTTTACAATTTTCTAACATTGCTTCAAAAACAACACCCTGGTATTGACTCATCAAGGGTCGGAAGAACGGCTCATCAATCATTGAACCGCAGTTGCTTTAATAAATTATTATCTCCTCTGCAATTAATTGCAGTTAGGGGTATATTTCGTATTGGATATAATCTTGTGCGTGTCGTAGAGCTCACGCTGAAGGTGAACGATGAGCGCAACGTGTGTTCTTAGACCCAGCTCGTTGTAGCTTCATGCACCAATTTCCTCGTCCGAGCTGTTGTTCGACGTCACTAAGCCTCACAAAGTTTAAAAACCTTGTTCGAGGACATCGTATGGAACGTGCGTGCTCATTGTTCCGCCCAGAAACTACAGTTTTCGGTAGGATTTATGTTTTGCTGGCATTTCTTTTCTTTTCCTTTTTTCCTCGCGTAATCTCCAAGCTTTGTCGGCTGATCAGCACGAAATTTTCCATTATACGATGTCCGGTTTTCTCGTGCGAGAAGCTCGAGAAGCTCGAACAACACCTTGTACGTGGAAATCAGTGCGGGATGCCAATAAGCAGGGTATTAGTGTGGGTGATTGGGCTGGTGGTATGTCTAGTGGCTGCACTGCGAATCACATTGTTCGCATATGTGGGCAATGAATAGCCACATAGTGTGCTGTGGCATCATTAGCTCATGCCAATTAGCTGCTACTTTTAAGAACGTACATGATTTGCAAAATTAGCCGAACATATTATTAGTCCGCCCGAAAACGATAGTTTTCGGAAGGACTTCTGTTTTACTGCAGATGTTTTTTTTTGTCCTCGCGAGATCTCCGAGATGCGTGGGCTGACCGGCGCGAAATTTTGCACGATGGTCAATACTAGGCCCTATTTTATAATGCCGGTCCAAAATTTCGGGGGGCGCACCCCAAAAAAATTTCAGGGGCCAAAAACATGCAAAATTTGGCCCGATTTCGGACG
>Ga0209367_1007303_pt1 | contig 15229 bp, 10 predicted proteins | sample WorMetLIZISLAND2_FD_187412 | JGI IMG/M metagenome (GOLD analysis project Ga0209367, IMG submission 187412) | Marine gutless worms symbiont microbial communities from Max Planck institute for Marine Microbiology, Germany - Olavius geniculatus... ... | reverse complement strand
CACTTAACACATCTTTCCAACTGGAACACTACCACTTAATGTAACTCTTTGCTTCCGACCAGATAGCCAATTTTCTATCCACAGTAACAACTCACCCCCAATACCATGTGCAGCTAACTTATGTAGTAATTGCTTATGTGGAACCTTATCAAGCGCTTTTTGAAAGTCTAAATAAATAATATCCACAGGATACCCAGAATCTACGTAATTAGTAACCTCTTCTAGAAAACTAATAGATTTGTTAAGCAAGACCTATTTTTGACAAAACCATGTTGTGTATCTTTAATCAATTTATAAAGATTCAAATGGTCTATAACTTTGTCCCGTATTAGAGATTCCAGAACTTTACATAAAATTATTGTTAGACTTACACGTCTGTAATTGGCAAAATTACTTCTTTTACCCTTTTTAAATATAGGCGTCACATTTGCCAATTTCCAATCTTCTGGAACATCACCTGTTTTCAATGATTTATTATACAATTCAGTCAAAAAGACTGATATTTCGTCAGCTATTTCAATGAGCATTTTACTGCCAACTGAATCAATACTTGGCGCCTTATTATTTTTTAATTTACACAATTTATCTTTAACAGCATTTGAATCAATCGTAAAACTACTTAAACTAGCTGACTAAAACTTTATATATCTACCAAGACAACAACACGTTACAAACACCTTGAAATGTATGTCTCAGATATTAGAACAGATGCTTATTCAGAAAATGAAAAAGTAAACACTACGTCAGCAAAGAATGCATAAGTGCATTAGAGATGGGCGTAAGGCTCTATTTTATTTTTAACATTAAATATAAACTATGTTTTAATGACATTTTAAATCAGCTTTCGATAATATTTGTATCGCTATAGCATAAATAACGTACAACTTCGTGCTTTATTTTTGCTGTGTTACCGTATGCAATCTGTGACTTTTGCACTGTCCTGGAGCCAAGCTGGAATTTAAGCACCACCGTTGCATCCGGGCACTTCGAGCATTATGACGAGAATGGAGGATTGGGTTATTGTTTTGTGAAATAATATGAAATTACCACGATCGCTGTGTTTATTAGTGAATTTTGTCGAAGTTGATGTAACGTCTCGATAAATTTAGCTGATTTTACAGAAACTGTAATTTGCTAGTATTTTTTCCAGTTTTACCATTCACAGCCCATGGCCGAAAACGCTGCAGGAGGTGAGTTATTACTCACCAGGGGCTAAATTCACAAAACATCTTAGGACATTTTTGCGACAATTTTATGACATTTTGCACACGTATGCCAATGTGCTAATTCACAAAACATCATGCGACAATTTTGCGACAAAAATCTTACGATCACTTTTTAGGTGTCTTACGACATTCCAAATTATACGATTCCAACGTCATCCAACAAGAAAAGCTTTTTTGTATCTATTTATAAAACCTTTAATTCAATTATACTCGTAATCTAGAAATGTCACATTTATACTATATCTGTTTTGCGTGGTCTTTTTGCTGGATAAATTAATTAATGGATAAATAAACAGCACTTTGCATTGGCGATGGACCGTTGCTACGCCGTAGCCATGTAAACACATATCTTGACAACGGACATAGAATAAAAAATAATACAGCGTAGGGGCCTAGTGTTGTGCTGTGTGACAAATGAATTAATGATAATGACTCAAATATAGCGATACTTGATAGTACCACAATATCAAAATAAAACTGCATATAGTCCACTGCTGTCCGTCGGTGATTGATGCAGGCTGTTTTTCTTTCGTTGTAGGTTCTATACAACTATTTAATGTAGTAGCTAAATGTTAAATAGCTAATGCAATCACTACCATGCACTGTCTAGAGAGTGCAGCAGAGCGTGCCACGGCTAAGAAGTGCTTCAAATACTTCACCTCTTTCATCCTCGTACAGCTTTCAACAGGCCTGTTGTTTCTAAAAACTAGGAAATATTGATAAATTATAAAAATTTTTTAAAAATTTAAAAACATTCAATAAATAAAAATATCTAAACAAATAAAAAATAAATCAGCACCTATGTTAACACAATGTACTCGAAATTGTGTAGTCAGAATATTAAAAATTTCTAAATTAAAACATTACAAATTGAACTTCAAACGACCGCTTTTACTTACTGACTAGTCAGCAGCTCGCAAATGACAATAGTTACCATGACAACAAGACGCCTTCGTGAAAAAAGTTACGATCATTAAAGATAAATTCTGTGAATTAATTTGCGACATGTCGTGAGATAATCTTATGACATCTTAAATGATGAGTTATGATAACTTTATGACATGTCTTACGACAATGTTTGTGAATCGGGCTCCAGAAGTGCTGTGATGTCACCCACCTGTCTTAGGTGCAGTAGGCTGAGGTGAACAGTTTATTTCCACTCCTAGATTCAAATGTGCTTTAACTAAAGTACTAGTAGCTCTACCATTTTTTTTTAAATTCTTGAATTTTGAAATGTATCATGAAGTCTTCTGAAATTGGTAGATGTGTCCCCAGAAAATCGTGCAAAATTGAAAAATTATTCGCTGAGTAGAAATAGCAAGTGATATGACGTTCTGGTGAGTGTGCAGAACTGACAAAATTGTAAGACAAAATGCTGCTTAAATTCAGAATTGTTAGAAATGTTGTTAAAAAAATTCATCACATATGTGGAAATATGCAACTACTACCGTGTATTTGTGTATTCATTGTGTTGTGTAGCGTAAAAGTGAATTTTGAGAGCAAACAGTCAAATAGTGCTTCATCCGTCGTTCTTGATGTCAACCCGAATGCAACCTGCCTGCAGCTCAAGAAAATGGTCAGAATTTATGCTGGAAACATCTACCAATAATCACAGCCAGGCTCATTGCCAGGTTTTTCAAACAGGGTTTTGAACTTTTTGCAGGACCAGTAGTGCTGTAAGCTGTTCGAAAGAGTCCAAGCAAAGTCCACCTGCAAATTTATTTTGATGCATTTTTAGCTCAGAAATCACACTATGTGAGCACATTTTTGGTTACTTTTTTGCAACATTTTTACGTTTTGGCTGATATGGAGGGGGTTGATGGAATCTACAGTATTGAAACCCCTAGGGCCTTGGCTACAAGCCTGACAGTGGCAGTAGTAACAGCTTACATGTGATTCATATACGCTATGTCCCGTAAAATCGCGTCCTTTTTATTTTTTCACTCGATTTAGCTTATTACTGGCAGCAACATTTCCTTGGGAATATGAAACAAACATGTGCATGCGCAGTCCACCATATCTTGTTTTACATGTATATGTTCGTTTTGTACCATGTAAAAACTAGCAGTGATTTTTTGGCATACATGCATCATTATTATCGTTGTAATTATCGTTATTACTGTTATTAGGTGGAATCTCTGTGGTATTTAGCAAATATACTTGTGGGGTCCAAAGACACGAAATGTTAGATGGGGGTCCCTGACTCCCAGGGGAAGGGGCAACTTTGAGGGTCAAATTCCAGCACCAAAGCATGCAATTGCAAATTGCTGCTGCTACCTGGTGAATAGAAATGAGGAATTGTATGGACTTGTGATGGTGGGTTTATTATCGTTACAATTATTGCTCTTGTTGATTGATTCAGATACACCAGCGGTACAGTATTCCGCCGACAAGTCAGCGGTTCATCATCGGCCGCGTCTGGCCCAAGGACAGTGACATCTTGTCTCGTTGTGGTCTGATGATGGACAATGCAGAACTCTTTGTCTACATAATGTCCAGCACTGCCAACATTGCCCCCACTGTATCTATACCTTTGGCCACCATTACCATGGCTTCAGCTGGCAATGGTTTGTCTTTAGCCAACCATATTAACGGTCACACATGTGGCACTCTGTTTATTCTCTCTGTCTGTCTGTTGTATGTCTGTAGTGGATGTATTGTGGCTAAATGGTATGTCTTACTGGAAAACTGTCTGAAGAAGCAAATAGGGTTGTGTGACAGATGCCCCAATTTCCAAATGGGGGTACCACCTGCACCCAAATACTTAGCAGTGAGTCACTTACTAGAAATATTTCTGGGGCGTGACCGGAAGTTTATCTTCGCAACTTATGCAAGTAAGTTAGAAGTTACATTCACCTTTGCAGGCCTTTGGATGCAGGCCATGTGGTTTGCTTTCCATAGCGATAGCTGGTCTTCTTGTTCTGTAGTAGAACTTGAGTCAAAAAACGTGGCACCAAAGATTTGTATTTACAAGGTAGTCTAGCATTGTGTCTAAGCCTGGGGTGTAGAGGTGAGATTCTTATGGCTCTTTTGTCCCAAATCACAAATTTTTCGTTTAATGTGATGGTAAAAAAACTTGATTTGCAAGGAGTAATCATTCAAAATTTTTGTTTGTTTAATCGTTTCATTTTGCCGCATTAAGAGCGATACTCTTGTTTTTCCAGCCATCGAGTTATAATGATGCCGTATGTACAGTATGAAGACAGAATAATAAAGTAGCATTAGAATAATACGGGAAAAATCAGTGTATGATGTGTACATTAGATTTGTAACAGTCTGAAGGGTTTGTGGGTGTGTATATCTCTTTTTGTTAAACCTATGCAGAGCTAAGGAGTGTCACCTGCCATGTGGGATCAGTGAATTACACAGTGTTTACATGCCACCCAGCACAGGTGAACAGGCCCTGCCATAACCCCCTCCAGATGGGTTGGTACTTAATTTTTTCTCCCTGGAAGGATGCAAGGCTGAGTTGACTTTGATGGTTGACTCTATACCGGGATGGTTTACCTATCAGCAGACTGTCATGCATCCAAGTAGTAACCACTTAATGGTGATTCAACCAGCCTGGAGTCAAACTCATGATCTTTTAACTCTGACGTTCTAACCATCTTTACACCACAAATCCAACTAACTTTCTCGTGCGGTGTGTGGTTTTGTTGCTAGGTGAAATAGTGGTAGAAAATGCTGCACTGGTGAACCGCGTGCCAGACCTCATTGTTCCCGTCGTTTCTGCTGCACAGACTACCACTCCAGAGACTCCTGTTGTTATCGAACCGCTAGGAAACATTTATCCTCTATCACCGGTTTGTACTATATTCAGTTTGAAAATACTACCATTATGTATTAGCAGTGGTGTGGGTAATGCCAGCATATGTTGTCTGTCTGTCTGTCTCAATGTACGGTGATCATATAAGTTACGAAGTTGCACTACCTCGAATATTATTATCCGTACACGAATATTTAGCCAAGTATCTTTGCTCGTCTTTGAATAGACTCATACATGTAGGTTGAAATATAACTTAATACATTCTGCAAATTCGTCAAAGGCAGCAGTAGTTGCCGAAACATCAACAATCCGTGTCCTAAAAGGCTAGATTTTGATGCATTTGCGAAACTTACTAAGTATCTTTGCTGTTTGCATATGGGGCATGTAGGGTTTAACGTCAAGCCAAGTCCCACCTGACACAGTATAGGTCATCTTGGTGTGGAAGATCTGACTATGATTGATTGATTGATTTATTATTTCCGCCAAGTGTGAACGTAGCAAACATTGGAGGAGATTATGAGATTGGTCGTTCTGTCCATCATTGTGTGTGTCGTTGTGTGTTAGAGTGTGATCTAGTGCAAGTCGAACAACGTCAAATTTAAGGTAGAATAGAGGTGGGGTAGAGCCTACGTTCTGAAAATCAAGTTGGTTGTTTTAAAGAAACAAATTGCTGTCCATCTGTCTGTCTGGTGTGACATTGAGGTACATTGGTCATGTATATTGGGCTAACTTGAAAGTTCTTACATGTTTAATTAGGCAAACTCAGCCTCCTACCCGCTGTGGGATGGGAAATGAGTAGTAGCTTACGGGCTACGGAGTGAAGGCCTAGTGTGGCTGATTGGGGCAGTGGTATGTCTGCTAGCTGCAAACCGTGGGTGTAATTGTTTGTTAACGCAGGCAATGTATGACCGCATACTGCGCTGCGGTATTATTAGCTCATGCCAATTAGCTGCCACTTCCAAGATTGTCAAAGTGCTTCTGGCGACGAGTTCATCTTGTGTAATACTGGGCTTTGCCTTTCTACCTTTTACTTTTAATTAGGTAATTATCTTTGCCCTTTGCGTGCCTAACGTTAGTGATACCCGTAAATTTGGGGTGGAATAGAGATGTTGTAGCACCAACATCCAGAAAATCGAGTTTTTTGTTCTAAAAGTTGACTAAATAGCTGCAGACACAACAGTGTAACAGCATTTAAGTGCTTTGTAACACTTTCATCTTCCATTGCAATATTGTAAGATTTTTGTAAGTGCGATTTTTCTTCATTTTTTTCAAACCTAGCTTAGCTGTTTTTAAAAAATATTTTTGTAAATTAAGCGATCACTTCAGTTACTCAGCCCGCTGTTTGTGTTAGAGTGTGCTGAGGGCTGAACAGAAGTTTGAAGTATTTTGGTGATGCACGCATGCCTAGCCAATGTCCCATTCTGACTATTACTACTGCTGCTGCTTGTACTACAACAACAACAACTACTACTACTGCTGCTGCTGCTGCTGCTGCTGTTAGTACAATAGCTGCTGTGGCTGTGTGCAGGCCCAGCCCGCATGGCAGTGTGCCATGTGTACATATATAAACCACGCCTCGTTACCGATGTGTGAAATGTGTGAGGCGCCAAGGCAGCAGGATGTGAGTTAATTCTTATTACTTGTTAAACAATAATCTGAGTATTCGAACTCCGATTCTGTTATTGCTTTGGTAATGATGTAATGAATTTCGAACAATGGACTGGCTGGAAGATCTGACTACGATTGATTGATTTATTTATTATTTCTGCCAAGTGTGAACGTAGTGAACATTGGAGGAGATTATGATATTGGTCGTTCTGTCTATCGTTGTGTATGTCCATTGGTGTGTGTGTTTGAGTGCATGATGACTAATAATGGCAATGACGTCATTGCACCAACAGTGCAAGCAGCAATGCCAGCTGTTACTCTCGCCTCTGTAGCAAAGCGGCTCTTTCTCTTTCTCCCCTTTCCTTGTGTTTTCACCGCTTCACTTGGCGGAGATATGCACTCTCATGAGCCCCTTCTAGTTTATTTATTGATCAGTCAGCCAATTAATTGATCCATTAACTGATTTATTAATTGATCAGTTGACTGTTTCTTCAATTGATTGACTAACTGATTGATCGATGCATCGAATCATTTATCAGTTTATTGATTTATTGATCAGTGAAGCCATTGGTAAATAGATTGATTAACTGAAAACATTCTGATCTTAGCCTAATGTGATAAATTTATTGACTGAATGATTGACCGATTGATTCGTTGCTAAATTGAGGCAATCGATTGACTGCTGATCAGTCAGCTTATTAATGGACAGTTAGCTGGATCAGTGGATTGGTCGACTGTTGGATTGATTGACATGGCTGATGTATCGGTGTAGCCTGAAGTGATAGATGTTGATGGACTGGAGGTTGTGCCTGAAGATGCTGACATGATCGATGGTGCTGCTGATGCTATTGCTGCAAACACCGATCAACAGCAGGTGGTTAGCCAAGTCAAGTTCTCTCTCGTCTTATTTTGGCCTTCTGCAAAATGGCATGATTACAATTTTGGTGTTATTTTGTAGCATGACGCGGTTACAGTATAGTGTGTATGGCATTCATATTTTGTGCACTTTTTGACAAGTCTCCTGCGTTTGGTCCAGCATTTCTCCAAAAGTCGGATTCAGGGGAATGAAAAATTGTCAATCTTAGTCTTAGAGCCAGCATTTCGCCATGCAGATTACTTCATGGCCGTCATCAAAAGGTGTAGTTAGACTTTGGCAAAGTCGAGCAGTGGGTGGGTCTAACATAGGTCTGGGGTGGAGCTTCTGGGAGGGTGCAGGATAGCCCCCCCCATACAGGGGATGAGGGGCAAGGTTTTTCCTGAATCTGAAACACTTTAGCATTTGGGAGTTCAGTGGAAGGGACAAATTTGTTCACTTTTCTGCAATTCTGGATGCTGAAAATCACAGATATTTGTGCTTTTTGGTCAATGGGGCATCAATGACCTTTCTAAGTACATTGTTGCAGTTAAAAAAAATTTGTAAGTTCTACTGAAACTAAACTGATTGCATTTATCCTTTTATTCGGCAGTAACTGTATTCGAGTCTAATGCAGTATGTTACTTTTTTCTGAACTGTTGTGTAATACTACGTTGAATGTCAGGAAATAGAAATAAAAAATAGGCAGAAATATTTGTTCCCCGTGTCTCTATTTCTTCACCAAACTAGTAGCACAGGAATTTCTAGGCTTTATTTGACATTTGGGAAATAAATATACATCTGTGTTGTTGCTTTTTGTGAACTTGGTGAAAAATGTGGTTGCAGGATAAAAGGACGCCGAACTACGATGCTTTGGTGGCTGCCGAATATACGAGCATTATACGGAACAACGAGCCATTCGAGTGTGCCATCTGCTTCAGTAAAATTGAGCCGGGGCAGGGCGTTGTCCTGAGGGATTGTCTACACATGTTCTGTGCGTGAGTAATAGTTGTAGTAGTAGTAGTAATAGTAGCTGTAGTAAAAATAGTAGTTGGAACGGGGACAGTGAACGCAGTTTCATCGTTGATGCACTTTGCCATTATGATGAACGCATCTAACTTTGGAGTCAGAGGGGTCACAATTCAGGATCAAATATTTAGGTGAGTTATTGTGTTGCGCTGACCCATTTTCATTGGCGTTTGGGCGTTTTTGTTCCACTAATTAACACAGTTATCGGTTGCACATATCTTTGCCTTGGCTCTGTCGGCTGAAAGTTAAGAAAGGTTAAGGGTTGTGTATAGTTTGCTCCTCCGTGGGGACACATTTCATATCTGACATGTGGGATCACACGCGGTGTTACCTGACACAGGACATAGGTGAGCATGCTCTGACTTAACCCTAGCCAGATAGGCTGGTATTTGATTAACCTATCCCAGAGGGATGAAAGGCTGAGTTGACGTTGGTCATGGTCACCCATTTAAGTAGTAACCAGTTGATAGTGACTCAACTAGGAATGAAAATCAGGACCTCAGGATCTCTTGATCCGACATCTCAACCATTACACCACCGAGCCACTATATTATTTGGCAGAAAAAAAGACAGGTTATGTAACAAGAAATTTGAGCTAATGCTCATGAGATGCGCAAAAGCCTATAGCAGTTCCTGTACGCACTGTCAGTCTGTCTCCAGCCATTTCATTGCAGTGCATTCTTAGTGTGCGCTGCAGCCGAACATTGCAGAAATAAATAAAACCCATTATTTTGGAAGTTAGGGGTCTTTCAAAGTCATCGATCTTGATACGCAGCCCAAAATGTTGAGCAGTCCAATGGTTACCACCTGCATGACGTCCTGAAGACACCGTAATTGGTGGCATGGCATAGGGTAGCGATAACACATTGCGTTGGACCAATGAAGTATGTTGGGCCTGGTTAGCACTTGGATGGGTGACTGTTTGTGTGCAGGTAGACCATCTCAGTATGTAACCAGCCACATAAGTCAAGTTAGTCAACTCAGCCTGGCCATCCCTGCATGGGTAGGTGTAGCGAGTAGTATTGTACCAGCGAGAGCTGCAGCATAAACTGGTACACCGTGCGATGCACTAGCCTGTATTCATGTCCGGCAGTGTAAACTAGTGTCTGGCTCAGGGCTGAGGAAGTGAAGTGCTGCCCTATAGGCTTTATGCTTCGGAAAGGATTTTACATTTATGATTACTGTCACCAGTACTAAATGTATAGTTTATAGCAGCGGCAGTGCCATAGTGTATAGTTTTGTGGTTAGGGCATGCCTGGCTGAGCATATCGGCTACTCTGAGAATTCGGTTGTTGACTGTCCGTTCAATAACGGTGAATACAAATGCCAGTTCACACTACAGGATCGCGAGATACGAGCTGTTAGTTCGTTTGCATTTTTTATTTACAGCTGCATTAATGTTTAATCACACATTTAATCGTTAACTTTCTTTGTGCCCAGTAATGTTTGATCATTATAATATTGGTTAGAATCACGTCAGTAAAATATTATGAAGTGGATGCAGTAACATTATGACACATATCTGAAGTCATCACAGTCGTCTGTTTTCCAGAAATAGTCAGCATTTTAGTCTGTCAACAAGATTGGGTTTAAAAGCAATAAATGTGTCTCAGTGCATATTTGATGATGGCTTTTAGCTCAATAAGTGGCAAAAAATTGCTAAATGGGAAAATGCATGTTTATTGGCAATTACTAATGTTAGTTATCTCCGCCAAGGTGAACATAGTGAACTGGTGGAGATCAAGACTAGTAATCGCTCATTCTGTCTGTCTGTCATTCTGTGTACATGTTGACTGAGTGACGTCATATTAGCAATGACGTCATTGCATCAACAGCACAAGCAGCAACGCTTGCGCTCCCTCTCACTTTGCCCTTCTCTTGTCTCCTTTCTTTCATCCCCTCTCCCTTCTCATTTTCTTTTCTCCCTTTTTGGTATAGGGTTTGGGATTAGGGTTAGGAATATACTGTTAGGAATAGGGATAAGGTTAGGTAAAAGCTAAGGTTATGGTTAGGGTTCATGTAGTAGGCTAGTTTTGACGTTCCAGGTTTTGTCGGTCCTGGTTTTGAACCCTGTTTGATTGATTAACTAATTCACAGATTGACCGACTAACTGATCGATCGACTGATATAACATCTTTGTTGTTTTGACAGCTGGTATCAGACGCCGTTTATGAGAAACATCTACAGCTAAGCGCTCGCGAGGCTGAAAGCCGTGACGCTAACAGCTACCACTGCGCGACGCCCGACTGCACCGGCTGGTGTAGCTACGACGATGATGTCAACAATTTCTTCTGCTTCATCTGCCACCGGTTCAACTGTATCACTTGTCGGGCCATCCACGACGGACAGAACTGTCTGGATTACCAGCGTGAGCTGAGAAATAAGAAGTATAAAGACCCAGCTGCCATGCTGGCTAATTCCACGCTTGAGGTGATGATGCTACTACTACTGCTGCTGTTGATACTAAGTACTACTACTACTAGTACCTAACTACTACTGCTGGTGTTCATACTACTACAACTAGTATACTACTACTACAACCACACAGAACTGTCTCGAGTACCAGCTCGAACTTAGAAGTATGAAATACAAAGATAGGCTGCCATGCTGCCTAATTCCACATTCGATGTCAGGTTACTACTGCTACTGCTGCTATTGATGACGTCAGTGAACATGACCTGTCTTATCCCCTAGTGCAGTCCAGTACTTGATTTATCTGCACTGTAATGATAACAGCTGAGTTTGGGGTGGCATTTTGGGGTAGTTTTAGGTTTTCATTAAAATCCACAGCCCAGTGGGTTTTTCTGGTATATGACTAGGTGTTAGTAAGAAAAACTTCATTGAAACCGACAGGTACTTGGAAGTGTTTTACAGTAATTTTTGCAGTATAAGTAGATTAATATGTGAGATTTGTACCAGTTTATAAAATTCCAGGAGCAAAATTTGCTGTTCGTAATTGCAACTTTGTTGCACAGTGATTGCGAAAAATTAATCCAAAGACAAAAGAAGTACGATTTGGCATTTGTTTTGCATAAAAATGCATGCACAGTGTTGTGCTATACTAGTTTTAACTTATTTAGACCATGGTTTAAACGTTTAAGTCAGCTTCGGCAGAAAGCCACCAACCCTGATGTGCCTGGAGGTTGCTTTGATGATGTGCTTGTATGAACACAGGAACTGTTGAAGTTTGGTGATGCCATGAAGTGTCCTACATGTCAAGTGATCATTATAAAGAAGGACGGCTGTGATTGGATAATGTGCACTGTTTGCAAGACTGAAATCTGCTGGGTCACCAAGCAGGCTCGCTGGGGCCCCAAGGTCTGTGTTCTGGCTTTTTTAAACATTTCAGCAATTTACTACTACTGCACTACCGCTGCTGGCTTTGATCATGTGCTTTTTTCTTTTTAGTTTCCGTTTTTGTAGTTTTAGTTATCATAATTTTTTTCGATCAATTAGGCCTATTTAATAACGCATTTCGTAGCACTAATGATGGAAAATCGAATTTGAGGCGCTGGAGTGTGGGTGACTAGATATGGTAGGCAGAAGCAAAAAGGTGAGATTTAAGTTGAGATTTAAAAGTAACAAGACTGTCGCATGAGCGGATATGAAGAGAAAGAGAATTCTAATTATTTGGCGAAGATAAGCTTACACAAGAAATTTTTTTTTTGTTCTCTTGCAGATTTTTGCTTTTTACGTTTTGCATTATAACTGTATATCTATTTCAGTTTCTCTCATTTCATTTCCATTTAAAACTTTCTCAGTTATTTTGTAGTTAGTTTACGTGAATGTGCTATATTTAGCTGACAGCCTGCCTGTCACTTTTTAGGTGTAAACTTCTATCATGTCATATTGTATGACCTCCATCACCACTACTGGGTCACCAAGCAGGCTTGCTGCGGTCCCAAGATCTGTTTTTGTGGCTTTTTATCTCCACCAAGTGTGAACGTGGTTAACATTGGAGGAGATTATGAGATTGGTCGTTCTGTTCGTGTGTGTGTGTGTCCGTCGTTCGTTGTGTTCGTTGTTCCGCTGTGTGTGTGTCTGTGTACACGATGACTAATAATAGCAATATATATGTAAAAAAACTTACCAGTTTACAACTGTGTTTAAGGAGGATGTGATGGTATCAGTTCTTTAAAACAGCAAAAATCATTTGGGTAATCTTAGATGGGGCTATGCATATGGCGTCCTTACAAGCTGACTTTAGTTGGTAATCACTAACATAGCCTAAAGGCTTCTTCGACTCCTAGTCGGGTCACTATCAAGTTTTTACTACCCGGATGGGTGACTGGATCTGGAGACAGGTAAACCATCTTGGTATATAACCAACACCAAGGTCAACTCAGCCTTCCATCCCTCTGGGGTAGTTAAATCGAATACCGGCCTGTCTGGCTGGGTTTAAGGCAGGACGTGCTCACCCGTGTTAGGTGGCTGGTAACACTGTGTGATCCCATGTGGCAGTTGGTGCTCTGTAGCTCTGCGATGGGGTTATTTTATAAAGAGCTATACACCATTTTTAACTTTATAGGGTTGCTGTGAAACATCTGGTGGCTGTCGATGTTGAGTGAAGGGTTGTCTTTATTATTAATGCTGCTGTTGCTACTACAACAACAACTACTACTACTATTACTACGACTACTACTGATAGTACTACAACTACAGTTGTTGATGTATATCTGTTGTCAGGGTCGCGGTGACACGTCCGGTGGCTGTCAGTGTCGAGTGAAGGGTCGTCTCTGTCATCCTAAGTGTGGCAACTGTCATTGATACGCTCTAGCAAAGCCAGACTTAGGCTGCGTTCACATAGACACAAGTACGAGTCCGGCACTGGCCGGGTACCCGACGTGTATTTCAATGGTGGTGCAGTGGCCATTCACATGCGCACGAGTATGAATTACCTGCAAATTTCACTCGTATGAGTAGTTTCTGTGCAGGTCGTGTTTTTATCCAACCCGTGCAAAGTAAACTACCCATAAATAGCAACAGTGCAATTTATAGAAGCTGTGGTGCGTATTTGATGTCAGAAGTAACGTCATTGTAAAACCATTCGTTGTTAGAGGTGTGCGATTATTAGGAGTAGTAACTTTGTAGTGAAATATTGTTGTTTTACTCGCGAAGCATTTCCTCGATACGATTTCATTCAATATGGCCGACAGGCGATGAGTTATGTTCTTGTACAAGTGACTGTTAACACTCCAGTTGTACGAATGAAGCTTCTATGAGCCACGCCATTGAAATACACGACAGGTACCCGGACAGTGCCGGACTCGTACTCATGTCGATGTGAACGCAGCCCTAGACCACTGCTCACTTTGCTGGAGGATGTCATTGGCAGTTGCTACATTTGGGATGACAGAGAAAGGTCGTAAGGTCGTCCCTGTCATCCCAAGTGTGGTAACTACCACTCATACGCTCCAGCAAAGCCAAACTTAGACCACTGCTCGCAATATTTTGTTGTTGTTTAAAATGACATAGTTAGACATCCGGTCCAAGGCTAAGCTTTCGGTTGTCTTATATCTCTGTTAGATCTCTCGTTCAGCACTTGCATGGTCGGCATGACTCAGAAATAGATATGACGTATAAATTAACCACTTTCATAGCATTTTGCCACTATAGCCAGCCGTAACTTAGTCCATAGCCAGCTAATAGTACCAGGGGCAGAAAATTGTAACGTTTTTAAAAATATAATTTTAGAAGATTTTTTGGTTTATAGTGTTCAAAAAGAAGGTAACTTAGTTTATAACCAGCTGTAGCTCCTGTTGCAGGGATGAAAAAATTTAGGTTTTTAAAAAATACTTTTTAAAGGTTTTTTAGGCTTTTGTGTACAGAGAAAATGAGACACTGGTTTTAAGGCATTGAAAAAAACAACTGTTCTCTACGCATTCTTTGTGTCACATAATTTTTGTTGAGTGAATGACGTGACTTCAGAACTCAAAGAAATCACAATTAAATTATAAAATTAAATTTGATGTGTGTTATAAATTGCACAGTAAATAATAATACCTAAAAGACCTAAAAAAATTTTGGACTTTAGAGGTCTCTTAGGTTTAAGAAACCTTTAAAACTAGGTTTTTTAAAACTAATTTTCTGTCCCTGCCAGGAACCTTTGTAGGCCGGGGGATGATGGGTTTAAATGGGCCTATTGAATAGTGTGGGTTTGGGGGTTGTGGTCTGGGTGCTCCTTTTCCCATCGGGGAAGGGTCTGCCACGGGGGGGGCACTTTGGGGTTGTGAATGAACTTTTGTTTGTGTTGCATGTTTTTACTAGCAAACGTGCTTGCTAATGTAATGCTTGTAATGCATAGAAAATCAGGCACCCCGGCAAATTACGAAAACACAGCGATCAAGTTTTATAATAATTTTGTTGGGTAAGCCCACTAAAAGCCTTCAACAAACATAATCATATTTTAGTTCTGGTAATTAGTCCGCTTGGAAGCGGTAGCTTTCGGAGTGGACTTATGTTTTACCCATAGATGTTAAAAACATTCATTTGCAAATGAAAAAAACATAAAAACATGTTTTTATACTTTTATAAAAACATTATAACAAACATTAAACTGCAGATGATTCCAATCGCTACTTTTTACTTTGGGCACTTTTTATCACACTCACACGGTAGTGTGACCTTCAAAGTATATGGGAAAATGCAAACTTTGACCCTCAGCCAACCAAAAACCCCTGAACCGATCGTCACCAAATTTTAATGGCGTGATTACGTCATGGACGCCTACCACCAAACAAAATTTGG
>Ga0209367_1007301_pt1 | contig 15231 bp, 11 predicted proteins | sample WorMetLIZISLAND2_FD_187412 | JGI IMG/M metagenome (GOLD analysis project Ga0209367, IMG submission 187412) | Marine gutless worms symbiont microbial communities from Max Planck institute for Marine Microbiology, Germany - Olavius geniculatus... ... | reverse complement strand
GCGGCGGCGGCGGCGGGGTACCCCATTATAGGATCGCCCCCTCCTCCCAGAAAAGTCTCCCCCGGCCGACAATTTACCAGTAAAAATCCGCCCCGCCCAACGGCCGCTCGGGCGGGACGGATTTTTGCCGGTAAATTGTTAGCCTGGGGGAGACTGTTCTGGGGGGGGGGCGATCCTATGATGGAGAGACTTTTTATGGGGCGACGATACTTTAATAAAGCAAAGACGTATCAATTACGTGATTATCTCTTCCCGGGCGGATTTTTCATGGAAGAAACATTTTAATGTGACAGCAGTAGCAGCAGCAGCAGCACGGTATGGCATCGTATCTGCTTGGCGGTCAACGGAGCACCTGTAGACCGATGCAGCATAGCGCCAGACGCGAGACAGAAACGAGATATCGTATAGGTTGACTCAGTTCAGTGCTCAGAACTTTTGTGACCTGTATCCCCAGTCATGACGTATTTCCTACAAATCTGTTTACATCTGTGCAGTCAGTAATGATGCCGATTCATTAATGTTCAACCATTCATAGTATTCATTGCTATAAAATGTTGCGCGGAAGAGCTATGAAAACAGCTGAATCGCATTTATTTCTTTATTTGTCAAAGTTGCATACCTCAGCCACAAAAAAAATTTGTGACGGTTCGAAACGAAGCACAGAAACCAGGATAAGATCGTATCTCTTAGCACCATGCGTTTCTTAAAAGTAACATTGATGAATATAGGTCTATTACAATCATCACTGCGTGCATGCAGGCTATTGACTGATTAGTTTAATGCGACACAACGCGAATAGATCTTATCATTTTGGATGACTAGTTAATTATGCAGGCGGCACAGAAATAAACAAAACAGATCTGCCGTTAAGTTATCAGTCAGAATTAAGCTCATGGGTTATGTCCGTTCTCCGTTTATTGTGCAGGTTTCTCGGCGGTCATCAGCGATGTCCATCATGCGGTCTACAGATGACTGGCAGGTATATTACGGTCCAGCCAATGTCGAGTCCAATTAGACAGGCGTTGTCCAGTCGCTTGACCAACCGTGCAGAGTTCACGGCGACAGTATCGGTCAAACGGTCACGGAGAATTAAATTAATGACTCGCTAGGACAGAACGATGTCGTCTGCGACAGTATATCGTAGTAATTTATGCTCTAACGGGGGCGCTTAAAACGACGGACATGAAAATGACGGGCCATCCAAATTGCAGGGGAAGATGTAAAAGACGCAAATGCAAGACATAAAATTACAAAACATGAAAGCAATGTTTGAGGCGGATGAATATATTCAGCAGAGTTAGACTTTGCATTGCTCCTTTTTAGCATTTTACAATGAACATGACACTAGTTGTTGCCAGTCAAGCTTTTCATACTGTTCTGTAATAAATTACACCTTACTTTGCGCTTGTAACTTGTTTTTAACGTTGCTTTAAAAAACTGCAATCTGCACGAACGATATTTTACTTGTCCGCAATTTCATGTCCGGTATTTTCGGCCAACCCGTCCTAACTTGTCGGCGACCGACGAACGACCTGGCGTGTCAACGAATTAAAGACAGGTCGCCGACCAGGCCGTGGCACGGCACCGGCCACTGGCCGATGGCCCCTCCAAGGCCCCTTGCCCCGTCAAGCAAGCGGTCATATCTAGCTCCTAGCAGTCACAAGATATTGACCGCGGAACATTGAACAGGTGCTTCTTGCGATGTCGCCGCGCGTGTCAACATCAGTGATTAATAGCCCCCACCGGCGCTGCTGAGACCGCAAACAACGAAAATATGAACATAAACGTACCATCAAACTTTCTTTAGTAATAAACTGACACAAGTGAAATATTATTATTTGTTTACACTTTTGTCAACGTTGAAGTTTGTTTAGCTGTATAAAATCGTCATATGTTCACTCTTTTACATCCGATTTAAGATCTTTAAACAGCAGAGACCTGCAGAAGGATTTCTGTGACGGTCCCAAATTAAACATCATTTCTTCATTCTGGCAGTAATAAACACATAGCAAAACCCATTATTATCCACAGATTATAACAGGTATTTCAAGAGACTGCGTAAGGCTGCATAAAATTAAGTGTGTCAGGCCTATTTTCGCGCATTAGACATCTCGGATAAGTGTTAGCCTACCGTTATAGACTACTTCTTAAGTCCATGTAACTACGTTATTAACTAACAACACTCTATCTTCCAGAGCCTACATACCGTATAGTAACTGACAATAAGTTAATTTGAGAACCATTTAAAGTAATGCTGGGCATCTTATTTCTACGTAACAGATCGTGGACAAAATAGGCTTACTGTATATGCATGCAGCGCATGCGGTAATCAACCGATTAGTATTGCTACTCAAAGATCGAACCTTATACTATTTATTTCACTTTTTCAACAACCGTTTATTCAAGTAAATACATTGTGTCCGAAAAAAGTAACTCCCTAGACATCGTACAATAAAAATGTCAAATCCGAACAAATCCGGATAAAATTTTGTATATTTAATTCGCAATAAATTTTTAAAGCAATCATTAAATTTCGTTGAAAATATTATTTCTTAGCGGAGTTATTAATTTTTGAATATCGATAACAAAATATTTTACCAACATGGCATTACAGAAGTAAACTCCAACAAACAACATTTAATTCTGGCAAAATTTTACATCAATAATGCACCGTTTATTGGCAATCGAATGTGCCAAATTTCAGTTAAATCAGCCTAAGCAAACAATAGCTACAGCGGCTTTTGTGAGGTCTCCCCAAAACACTTCAGTTTCAGGTCTTTGTGGATGACGTCAGACCTAAAACTCAAGTGTTCTGTGGTGACCTCACAAATGTCGTCGTAACTATTGTTTCCGTTAGCAGATTTAACAGAAACGTGCCAGTTAAATTGATCATAGGTCATGTAATGTTGACGTAGAATTTTGCAAAAATCAGATGTTGTTTGTTGGAGTTACGCAAATGTACTTTAACAAAGAGATTTACTTTTGTAACGCCATATTGGTAACAAAGTTATTTTGTTATCGATATTCAACAATTAATAACTCCACAAAAATAATAATTCTCAATGAAATTTAGTGCTAGTTTTAGCAATTTATCAGGGATTAAGTGTACAAAATCTTATATAGATTTGTTCAAATTTGACATTTTTATTGTACGATGTCTAGGGGGTTACTTTTTTCCAGACACGATGTATATTTATTTTGCAACTGTCATGCGATTTTTACTTGCATCTCTGGTTGTATTTTCTTATAAATAAAGCAACATGCACTATTTTGACAGTGCGTTGAAAATTACTAAACTAACTTTGCCATATGGAACTGAACCCGTGACTTCTCGATCGAGAGTCTGACATCCGTAAATATTAAATACCAAGACGTCAAGAATCACCGTATATGAAGCCATGCCAAATATACTATATAACGACTTTCTAGTATATTTGGCTGTAGGTCCCTGCCACTAAGGTCAGTCATATAAAACAATAGCTTACGTTTGAAAGTGGGGCATACGGCTATTGGCGAAGGCTGAGCACGTGCGACAAAGACTCAGAGCACATCGAAAGATTTGAGTCCATTATTCCAACAAGCCGCCAAAACATGTTTTAGACGATCGACTAAACCGTACTTATTAAACACCGAACTAACCTTACCTTTAACTTACACCCTAATTTTAATCCCAGCTTAACCCTATCGCTAACGTTATCCATAACCGTGGAATCTACTCATCGTCGTCGTCGCTGTCTTCGGTCACTAACGTCCGCACCAGGAGCGGTATATCAGCTGCTGGCGACTGAGCCGTCGCCGCCACGTCGGACGCCGCCGCACTTATCTGCGCCGCTGCTGTTTTTAATTCTTCTTCTACCATGTCAGAACTACTACAAGTTGTCCGCGATGTTTGTGTTGTTTTCCTGTCCACCGCAGAACGTTGGGATGACGCGGAAAATTCCCCGGCGGCGTAAGATGTGGATGGGAGACTGCGCGATCGCGACCAAGTTCGAATCGTGCCGCCGGATAACGAGGAAGAAGACTCCGAACTTCGACTTTGCGGCGGCATCAAACCCTCCGCGTAGCCCATCTCCTGAACCCCCGCCATTGATGCTGCGGACCCCGCTGCCGCTGACGCTGTCCTAGACCGGGGTGGCTCGTCGAACACGGAGAATGGCGGCTGAACGCCCCGGACGTCGAAACCGACCAGTAACGGGTACTCGCTGCCGACAGCGGTAGCGCCTGTTTGTTCTGGACAGCTCAAACTGCGGGACAGCGGATCGCAGACTTCGGCGGTTAGATCCGCCATCAGTGACTCGTCGAAAAGATTCTCCATCTGGTCGCTTTCATCTGTGTCAGCGTCATCATCATCATCATCATCATCGTCATCGTCATCGTCGTCGCTAAAATGTGGTTTTTCGACGGGTGAAGATCCTTGTGGGGACAGCTGAAAGACATCAAAGGCTGCGGGCGCGGCTGGACTCGCTAGTGCGGCGGACCGCCGACAGGTGGCGTCGTCGTGCATTCTCCACTGACTCAAGAGCTGTTCGTACTGCCGCTCGAGTTGTTTCTTCTCGTATCTCAGCTTCGTGTTTGCGCACTGTGCCGCGTAGTATTCCTGCGCACAACAGCATCGCAAGGTGTTAAACGTTCTAATTATTTACAGTAGGATCAAATTATTGTGCTAGAATAGTTTTTACTTACCAGGTACTAAAAATTATTCGCTTATTTCGTTACAAAAGACATCATTTTGGGTGTATTGTGTTAACATGTGTTTCATCCGAACGTGTAAGGCATCAAATGAGAATAAGGTACATGCATTTGTTATGTTATACGGACCAAAGACTGGACTGGGAAATTATGTAACTTTCTGTTATCGACGGCATTATAATCTAAAGGAAAATTTTGCTCGAAAGCTGCATATGTTAGGGGTATAAGGTGTCCGTTTTTCTTTAGCATCGGTGTAATCATGGGCGGCGCTAGTGGGAGAGAGGTAGGGGGCAGTTGCCCCCGTGATCTTGTTCTTGCCCCCAGTTGCCCTCCAAGAGAAAATTTGATGCTGATAAAATCCCCTCTGAGCACTTTATCATGCCAAGGTGTGACTTAATAAATGTCATTTTTTCAAGACAACACATATATTTGTGATATTTTTTGCTTCCAAATACTAAAAAGTAGGCAAATTTGCGGCTTCCATTGCACGTTTAAAAGCTAAAAGTGTTTCAGTTTCATGGGGCTTCGCTACCCTGATCAGAAGCTCTGCCCCTGGACCCCGCTACATTTTTGATACACACAACAAGAAAATGAAGGTAAACATTGGGCCCACAGACAAAAAATATTGTCCCCCTGTGCCCTGGCCCTTGCCCCTTCCCGTTTCCTCCTAGCTTTAAATTCATAGCCCCCACCCATGCGTGTAATGGTGTAATTAATACAACCCTCAGTGAAAAAATAAGACACTCATTTATTATTTATATAATTCTACTACAATTTTGCATTTTCAATTATTTTTTAACGGCCGAAATTCAACATGTGACCGATTTGACTCTGCTGGCGTGTTCTTTCAGTCGACGGCGGGACTTGGCGGCTGCACGTCGGTTGATCGCTCTACGACGGTCTAAGAAAGAAGACTCATCTCCGCCGCTCATTGCAAACTGCTGCTGCGGTTGCTGCCATCCACGCTTTTACCTGTAACCACGCCAGATACACTCGTTAATAGTCTGTCACGCATGACTATTATCAGATCCTCTCGTAATTAACAATAGTGAGTGAGTGAGTGGAAGTTTATACCCCGTTTACACGATCAAGCAAACATCGAACAAACATCGAGCAGACATCGAGCAGACATCAAGCAAACGTCAAGCAAACATCAAGCAAATATGAAGCTTGCATAAAGCATAGCCTACACAAAGCAAACATCAAGCAAACATCGAGCAAACATCGAGCCAGCTCGTCGAGCCAGCTTCATCGTGTAAACGGGATATTAACGTCCGGCTCAACACATGATAGGCTACGAGTAGGTTATTTCAAGGACGCCCTTTCCAGGCAATGCACACATAGACAGAAATTGGTAAGCTTAATAAAGAAACACGAAATTTGACCTTTACAGGAAAACCAAACAAACAAAACACAAAATATCGATTCTAAACCTAAAATTGTAAAAACTGTCCATTATAAACGTGTATATGTAACAGTAATAACAGTTCTACTGATTTTGCCTGTTATCCTCCAGACAGTCATCAATCTCAGAATGCTGTCTATTGGAGGACAGGAAAAAGTAATATTAACAATAATGTACAAGCACTTATAAACAAGGCTCAAAGTCATTTGCACTAAAGGCAGCATCGATCGAGGCCCATTGCCTGGCCGCAAATTAATTACAATGCAAATTTTCGTTAAACTTATGAAAAATCAAATTTTTCCCGTAGAGTCAAAAAGATGTCGGACAGACAACTAAATTCATATTTATTTTATATTTCCGAGCTTATCCCTTATTGGCGTTTTTTTCGCCCTTTGCAACTCAAAATCTGACATGATTGGGACAGTTGCACGAACAGATCTGCAGTTGCAAGCATGTTTTGCAAAAAGATATTAAACTAATTTGTTCACAAAACATACATGTGCTTGTTTCTGAACAGTTTTATTCGTGACTGCACCGACAGCGTACAGCACAAAAGAAAATAAAAACAACAATTAATTTTTCGTAAAATTTTTTCATTATTTTTTGTGGAATTACATTTTAAATATTATAGTAATTATAGCAAAAATAAACAAAAGTCAAAACGAAAAATCCATAAGCAAGAAAAGATATCCGTAAAAACAATACGAAGGCAATGCTCTTGCGTTTTTTTACTTTTTCTACTACAAGTTTTAGAACTTGAGTCGCTGAAAAGAAAAATGATGATAGATGATGATAAATGATCTACGCTGGAAAACTTGTAAGCAAGCTGTCAATTTAATCCTCTAGCACATAATTTAAAAGAACTAAAACTCCTTTAAACGAAATCAAAATAAAAGCAATGAAAACGGAACAAGTAGGCCTAATGCTATTTAAAAATCCAGAAATAAACGGTTATGGGAAAGATAGAAATCTGAAATCGAAAAAAATAGAAAACAAAAACAAAAGTAATGCAAACTAAAATTTAAAAAAAAAACTGAACTAAAAATAACCGCAAGCAAGATGTCTATAAGGTACTTTTTTCTTAAATCCTAAACTGAGGGTAAAACTTGAAAAAATATGTTAGCAAGTTATCAATTTGAAAGAAAGAATGAATGAGTGATGGATGGCGAAAGTGGTGATAATGACACTGTTAAGTGAAAAGATGAGGTGATGTATAGATCTGAAGTGATAAATCAGGAAGATCATGACGTGGCTGACAAAGTTTCACGATATCGAACTGACGCATACCGAAGTACTTTTTGATTATTTTCTTTTTATAAGTGAGACAACTATGAACCAACTACTTGAGTTTTAGTGTTTTTTATTTTTTCTTGCATTTTTGGTGTTCCGACTTTGTGTTATATAATTAACTGTAAAAGTGTTTTAAGGCTACTGTTTAAATTAATGCACTAATCGTGAATAAGAGTTCGCGCGTTTGTTTTAGGTAATAAAATAAACAGTCGAAAACTGTTGTTAAGAAGCTCTTCACAAGAGAATGAAAAATCCATTAATAGCCCTATGTGCAATATAGGTCTACGAAAACGACAGGAAGGAAAAAGCATCGTTTAGCATGCTACATTATTTTCATAAAAAAGCAATAGGCTACGAGAGGAAAATTAATTTACGAAAGCTGTCGGAGGTAAAGACAAATTGCATTATGCGTCATTTTTTGATAAATGCTTTCGATATGGTGCAACATACGCCATTGCCCGCTGCACAGTTCGAAAGCAGAAAGAGGGTTTCGTTCTTCAACTGTGCTCACCGAGGTGGAACTCATATGCCGGCACAACTTTCCAGATATTAGCAAATATAAATAATCCAGTAAACGACGCATTAGTCACAGTTATAACTCAGGTTTACGACGTCTCTCAGCGCAAACGTCCATGTAGGCACAAAACAGCTGCATTAGGAAACACAGCTGGGGAATGCGTGCGGACGGCGTCGGGTAAAATAATTCTGTGGGCGCGAGTCGAAAAATTTCCGAGTAAAAAATCTGTGATCGAAGCAGACGAACTGCTGCGGTGGTAGGCCTAGCTGGTCGGGAAAGCAGTTATAGGCCTAGCCTATATACGGCAGTCGCCGCTGTAGGGCGCCTGCATCTTGCTTTGCCGCGGTAAAAACCGAACGTAGCTTGTTAGCGAAACCGGGCGAGTCGCTATCGGAATTTTTGCGCTGAGCTTTCTCAAAATTATTCTCGCGTACACACGATGATGCGATAAATTCTATAGGCCTAGAGGTCGGCCAGTGCGCCGATTATTGTGCACCTCCTGTAAACTGTAGCATTGTATAGCCTTAGCCTACTAACTGTGTGTCACTTATTGACGCTAGACGAACTATAGGCATATTAAATTAATTACCGAAATTAATGTGTGCGTTAATTCGCTTTTTGTATCGTTAGGCTGTACATAACTCTGAAGTCCTGTACATGAACGCCCACATAAAACGCCTGTTGTACAACATTCTACAGAGCTTACATTTCAGTGCATATTTTGCACAGTTATAGAGAAGACAAAACAGTGAACTTTTGAATGTGTTGCTGATTTTGGGCTTACTCAAATCGGCGTCTTAAATTCGTCGAATTTCGCGGCTGAAGCCTAGTTTGTTGTTGTACCATGTTGCTGTTTTACGTGTTTGGGACATATCGACGCAAACACTGCACACACTTGATTTCAGGCTGACAGGATAGTCTATAATTAAATCTACAGTGCATATGAATGTGCACTTATGATGTAAACATGAAGAGTAAAGTAACCTTGCAGTATATTATTTCGTATCGATAATTTTGCTTAACTTACAAGATTGTGTCAAATGTGCTGTGGCAAAAATTGTACTAGGCTACAATATGTAGTTGATGACATTTAAGGAATTGTTTTCACTGCCAGTCTGTTAGGGGCCTATTAAAAGAAACTTGGTTTGAGTCAGGGAGGGTAAGATAAACACTGTTTCTTACCATTTTGTCAACAGTTAAGTATGTGGATCAAATTTTAAAAAAAACACTGAAAATCTATATTTATTGAAATGTTGTTGAAAGCAATGAACAACATATACGCAAGATATGATATGCCTAGAAACTAGCCAGCACTTAAGCCGATAATTATTAAAGCGTTATCTATACAATATACAAAGAAGCAATGATAGTTTTAATGTCATTAACAAACACGTTTATTGGTTTTGAAGACAGATTAATAACAAACTGAAACTTAAGATTAACAACAGCAATAAAAATGATAGCAAAATACATACATTATTAATCGCCACGATGGTAGCAAAAACATAAACCGATCAGCGAAGTGAAGAGCGCTTGAAAAAAAGACTAGGCCTAGTGCAGTCACCTGGCAACTAAAACTCATTTGATACAATTTTAAAAAGAACTTTCTCGCAAAAAGGATAGTCAGCAGAAAATTTAATTACTTTGTACTTGCAGTAAGTTGGGCCGTAACCCACTTCGCTACCAAATTTTATAAAAATCTGTTTATAACTTTTCGAGTAAACCTAATCCATCTAACAAACAGTTAATAAACAAACAGACAGAGAGGCAGAAATGAGTAAAATCATAACCTCCTTTCTTTGGCGGAGGTAATAATCAATAAGGAAATTAAACTGAATGTATAATTATCAGGACCTGTTTTGGCTGTATATGATATCTTAAAAATTAATAAAAAAACACTAGCATTGCCACTCACTGATGCTTTATAATGCAAGAGAATTGAACAAGCTAAATTATTTTTTTGAAAAAAAATATTTAACACCTTCAGTACGATTTCACATCGTATTGTCACAATATTCACACTAAGCGATTTGACGCAGAACGCCGCTAACGTGTCACTTCATACAGCTACAAAGAATGAAAGAAGACTTGCGAGATAAGTGGCGCAACCACTGTTTTTTTGTTCCAAATTGCCCATAAAAAATAAAAGGGTTTGTTAAAAGTGTAGATTGTCTGGTTAAAAACTAAGGGACAAAAGTTTTGTTAAAAATGTAGATTTTATTCACGTCTACAAAGGGCGTATATCTGATTCAGATCTACACCCTTAACAAAAGTTTTCCCCAATTTTTCACTGGGCGCAGATTGCACCCACCAGGTGTAGGGATAAAAGCCCCTGTGCTGAAATGCTATGTCGGTCGGGCTCTCCCGAAGGATGCTGGGAAGGGGCTGGAAAGAATAGAGGGAAAAGCAAAAGAAGAGAAATGAAGCGAAGAAGCAAAAAAGAGGAAGACGCAAATGAGGGGTGGATGTACAAGTATAGAGCTTCCAATCTTTCAGAGAGTCATGGTTGCGTCCGCTGTGCTGCGAGACATCACTGCGAAGACGCCATCTGTTCATCGACGCACGAGAAGCGACGCTGGTTCCAGACGGTGTCGGTCGGACACGGACGGATGACGGCCACTCCGCCCGCACACTGAAGGAACGCCGCGGCGTCCAGAGGGTTAGGAAAGACCGCACCGTCGTTGAACGGTAGACTACACGGGTCCAGAAGAACCGACAGTCCCAGCTGACCCAGGATTCCGCCGGCCGGCCCTCCGCCGCCACCTGAGTACGTAAGCAAGTAAATGCTTTATTGCATTCACAACGAACGTAAATGAACAAGAAACCCAGCTGCCGCTAGGGTAGGCCTACCGTTTTGCCTGAATCCGAAGGCCTGCAAATGTAAACGTAATTTCTTACTTATTTACATAGCTTGTGAAGGAGAAATTCTGGCCACGGTCTCAAAATATCAATAGTAAGCAATTCATGATTAAGTATTTTCATGCAGTTAGTAACTCGGTTTGGGGAATGGGGAAGGTTGTAACAGGTCCGATTTAGTACCACAGGGTAGCGGTCAGGTAACCCTATTTTCTTGATTAAACAGCTTTTCGGTAAGACGTACCGTTTAGCCACAATACGTGCGTTACAGACAAACGACAGACAACAACGACACAAACGACAGCTTGTACCATTAGCGCGACAGTTAATACGGTCGGCTACAAAGGTTACGCGTGGGCACCCTTATTTATAGAGAACATTTTAGCTGCACCATTCGTTCTGCTTTTTCAGAGAACGTGCGCTAAATATCTGGAACAGTCTTCGATTCTGGCGATACATATTTCTCGTCCTTTGCATGATTTGTCCAGCGAGCAAACAGTTTGGAATTTGTAGAGTTCCGTAATATCAAGTGTTACTTGAATTGTCTTGTCAAGATAGACTCAATCTCGTGTTTAGTTTTCAGTTATCAGTGCAACTTTGTTGTTGCTTTATTGTCTGGTCTTAGGGAGCCTAGTGTCTGATTTACTGTTCTATTGTCGTGCTGTTCTTGAGAAATATAGGCTATATGACGACGACAACGATGACAACGATGATGACGATAAACATGTAAAAAAACTACAAAAACTTAAAAACAACAGTTAGCGAAAAAGCCCGAAAAACGTTACATATACTCGTACGTATAAGCACAACCCGAAGCCGTACTGTTAACTCCGTTTGTCATCTGACCATCGTCATCGTCGTCATCATCACCAGAGGTGTCTGGATCATCATCAACGGCTGCTCCGGCACATGTCAGCAGATTCTGGTTCCACTCCAGGCCGGCCGCACACGACTGGACGAAAGCGTTGCCGACCAGATCACACTGGACGAAGAACGACGAGTTGTTGGGGAATGGGAAGTAGAATCCGGCGCCCGGCTTGCACGGGTTGTCCGCATCGGGAAGGATCGGCACCATCGTCGCATTTTTACCACCATTCACCGGCATCTGGCTCCCTCCGTCGGTCGACGAAGAGTCCGCCTTGTCCTTGTCGCCGCTGGCGTCGGCGGAGGTTTTGATGCGCCGGATGCAGACGAAAAGCTGGATGTTCCATGAGAAACCACGCGGACACGAAGCAGAGGCATCTGTCTGGCCGTTCCATCCGCCACTGGCCACATCACACCTCCCACGTCGGACGTCGTACTCGAAGTTCACCGGACAGATGATCCAAAATATCTCCGCCTGACTTTGACCGTTCTGACCTTGGCCGCCTTGACCTTGCTGCTGGCCTGTGCCGATCATGTCCCACTGCCACGTGCCACCCTGACCTTGACCTTGACCTTGTTGAGCTGAGGTCATCATGTTGTTTTGTGACCACGTGCTGCTTTGGCCTTGACCTTGCTGATTCTGCCACTGCCCTTGACTTTGGCCTTGACCTTGACCTTGACCTTGTTGACTCGGCCAGTGACCTTGACTTTGCTGATTCCCCCACTGGGCTTGACCCTGACTTTGACCTTGATCTTGACCTTGACCCTGCTGCCCCGAGGTCGCGGCACTGTCGCCGTTGACGCAGGTCTTGTAGCCGTCATGCCAGACCTTGGCCGGTCCACAGTGCAGCACGAAGACATGGCCGGACGAGTCACACTGCAGGAAGCGGGTGATGTCGGGTGGATAGGCGTGGTAGAGCGTCGACGTTGAAGAGGATCCCGACCCTGACCTTGGCCAGCACAGCGACGTCATGCTCGACCTGCAGATCAACTTTTTCATGTAAGCTACTGGGTGTGGTAGAAATATTCCACAAAGTTGCTTGCTTTTTTCTTAGTTGAAGATAACTGAATGTCCTTCGGCATTTTTGCGTGAGTATGAACAGGTAATAAACGTGTAAAATTTCGCTTCAAACTTTTCAGCGATTGTTAAAAAAATGACAAAAAAGTTTACAAAATATTTTGTCACACACTGTGTATTGGCAAAAACTTACCCAATTAAGCAAATCGCCCACCAACTCCAATCATTTCGCCGCCGGAGTGGGTTAGTCGACGATGCAGCAGTAACTTAGTCTGCTAGTAATATAACATTAAAAATAACTTTAAAATATTTTACGTTGAAACCGTGAACCAAAAGAAAATCAATTTTACACATCTCGCAATGCGCCAAAAACGCACCTACAGCATTGTAGAATTTCAAAAATTTTCCCTGGGGGTTACACCCTTTACCCAACTTGAATGACTGTAAAGGGGGCCGGAAAAAAGAGAATGGCGAAAAAGGAAAAAAAGCAGGAAAAAGAAAGAAAAAAAAGAAGAATGGATATCGCGCACCCCTAGTTTCGGTTCAGAAGTTGCACTGCTGACCTGGCGCCGGGTGTGGTCGGAGTGGTCGTGGGCGGTGGGAGTGTGGTCGTCTCCATCATTCCTCCACCCCCGCCACCCCCGCACTTCTGCCTGTCACTCATCCAGACCAGTCCGGCCGAGCACTGGTAGATGTCGAAGCTTATCGAGTCGTAGCAGACGATGAATCGCGATGGATCGCCCGGGTACGGCAGCTGGACCCAGGTCGTCCCGCTCACCGAGGCGCACGGGTTTGCAAGGTCTGGGGCAGGCGTTGTCGTCACGGGGGCTACAACTCCCCCACCGTTGTCTCCATCGATCACCTGCATCAGTCAATCAGTCAATCTAAAAAAATTTCCATATAGCGCCTCATACACAGTATTGAACGGCAGGGCTTAACAATTAAAACACTTCATCACCAACTGACGAACTATTAACCGCGTGACATCGTTGATTTTGCTGGGCCTCATAGTGTTTTTAAACGTGGTATCAAACGCGTCAATTTCGGTTTGTTTCTTCAGTGCTTATAGTATAGCGACTTTTTACATTGGTACTGTTTTTATCTGGGCCTAGTAGTGCACTGGTGCCTTTTAACCATGTTCCCGTCGTTGCTAATGCACCTATTGTCACTGACTGGAATAAGCAGAGTGAAACGAGATCAATTTACTTTCCGTAATCATAATTATTATACCATAGAATACAGCGTGGTGAAACAATAGAACAAGACTGTCAGAGAAACCAGAAGGCTCAGAGAACTAGCCGCCTAAAGGAAAATTAAGTGTCGTCAACAAGTACAAAGTAATTTGATAGAAGGCGAAATCGCTGTTGCCAGTCCACGCAACTTTTCGTTTTCATTCGCTAGGTAGCAGCAGCAATTTACAAGTGTATTTTTTTGATTGAGACTACTTTAACCCCAAAATCTCCTCTTTCCATCTGACACAATGTGTCAATGGACTCCGTAACTGTTCCTGTCAAATGGCATCTAAATCCGTCTAACGGTTTGAGCACAATGCACAAATGTGACAGACGACAAACGACAGACAGAGAGACAGACCACGCTACGGGAAAATGTGTAGCTATAAGCGGAATCGTTTGCGCTAGAGCGATTCTGCCTAAAACAATAAAGGCAACAACGCATGCAGTTTTAATAAACATCAAGGAAGGATGATTCATAACATCGGCGTCAGCGCAACTAGATCAAACTACGACGGATTGGTTCGTGGTTTACCTTGACGCACATGGACAATTTCTGGTTCCAGATGCAGTCGGCGGGGCAGGTCCTTTCGGCAAACTGCAGGCCGACACACTCGAAGTAGCGGCTAGGGATGTACGGGTGCGGCAGGAACCGGATGTGCAGCAGACTGCAAAGGTCCTTCGGCTTGGACATGGACATGGCCGTATCATCCTGCGATGATCCGGAGTCCTGTTGGGATTGTTGCTGCCAGTCGGAGGACATCTGCTGTTGCCACGACATCCACGGCTTTCCATTGCCAGACGACGAATCCGCTTGCCCGCTAGACTGCAAAAAATACCAACAAAATGCAGATAAACCTCAAAGTCTGTTTTACGTCTACATACGTTTTTAAAATCAACACAGTTTAGCAAATCATTTGGTTATTAATTTTGTTTAGTTTTGCTTACGTTAGCGACAAAAACTTTGCAATTCTCGTTCTTGCGCAAGATTGTACACAGGCTAGACAATGCGATATAACAGGGCCTTCTCTCACTCACTGTAGAAAAAATTTGAGCTAATGCTTACGAGACTCGCGAAAGCCTATAGCAGTTCCGGTTTAGTAGTTTAGCTGAAAATTGGGGTGTTCACGCTAAGTTAATATACAAATACCAAATTCTCTATTTGGATCACATAACGATAACAGCATGGCGCCACCTTGTTAATGATATAGACTTGTGTTGCAGCCCGAAATCGCCAAAAAATCCATAAAACCCCCTAGTATGGTGTTCAATGTCATTCAAGGTCATTGAATTCGGCGCCAATCAAGAGGCAGTATACAACTATTCCTATTAGTGATTAATAGTAACCTAGGCCCTATCT
>Ga0209367_1007300_pt1 | contig 15233 bp, 8 predicted proteins | sample WorMetLIZISLAND2_FD_187412 | JGI IMG/M metagenome (GOLD analysis project Ga0209367, IMG submission 187412) | Marine gutless worms symbiont microbial communities from Max Planck institute for Marine Microbiology, Germany - Olavius geniculatus... ... | reverse complement strand
CATATTATTAATCACTGTTTTCACAAGTGTATCATGTGTTATAAAAAGCCGCATTGCGGGTTTTGTGGTTGCTGTCCGTCTGTTCTGCCGTCTGTCTACCCCGTAAAAGTTTTCAACTCCGAAATATGCAGGCGTAGAGACACCAATAAGTGATGTAAACGTTCTATAGGCCAGGAATAACCGGTGTGTTCTTTTTCAGTTTAAAGGATAAAAATCTGAGGGACGGCTGCGTAATTTGTCGGCGCTGGGCCGAGATGTGTAAAACGCTACAATGCATACCTTGTCGTAGATGTATCTCTGTTCGACAAGTCGCTGCTCCAGTTGATCGGCGCGATCAAACGCAGTTTCCTTTTCCAGCCGCATCGCTTGCATCTTCTTTTTTATAGCATCCATCGTGTTCTCCGCCATCATTGGTTGTGACCTTCACCTGACCTTCAGCAACGCTGATCTTTCTACTTTGACCTTTCACCTTTCACCTTTCACCTTCTCGGATTTTACTGCAGATCTGTTTGAACAGTTCGTTAATGGTATTTTAGTAGTAGTGGCTTATATTATATCAGCATCATCAGCTTTGGGAGGTTAACGCTGCATAAATAAATAAAAGCATCATTTCCGGGACCAAATGAATTAGATAAGTATGTCCGGGTATAAACGACGAAATAGGAAGGTCCTGAGACGCTGCCTGCAGATTGAAAGTGACGGCGCAAAGGCGATGTCAAATGGAAGCTCGTTCTAAGTTGGCGCCGGTTGACCAGAAATGTCCGTTTGTCAACGGTATAGCATGACAGAACGTCGATATTGTCAGACAATTGGTGGGGGCTGATCTAGCAACAGTAGCAGCAGTAGTAAACGTATAGCAGTGGCACATAATGTTATTTTTCAAATTTACGACAAAATATTAACCTATTAACCTAATTACCAAACAAAATAAATTGTTAGTTTGTGTCATTGACCCATACTTTTGGGGTTTATTCGTTGTCACTAAATGTCTTGGCTAAGTTTTCGGGAGCTGCAACGTTTCGGTCTCGTCTGCGTCTCGTTTAAAAAGTTTCGTATACATTTAATCCCTATAAGTAGTAATAGTGATTGGCATAATAACTGAATTAGTAGTTTCAAGACGCTGTATCCGGGTGTATTTAGAAGGAAGCAAAACATTAAAAATAACAAACTTGATAAAAATATAGACAAAATTCAAGTTTACATACAAACAAACAAATATTCTGGTTTGCTTTTTTCACCCTTCTTGTAGTTGGCTGCTGGTAAGTTTTAACGAATACTGATCCATATAATAAAACAAAACAAAACTACACTTCGTACTGTGCATGCAATGTTTATACATCAAATAATTAAATATGTAAAAAATAATATAGTATAAATCGTTTTTAAACCTGCTGCATGCGTCGTCACAGAAGAGCGATGACGACAGAACGAAAGATGCAACTGAATTATCAACCCCAGCAGCAGCAGCAGCAGTAGGAATTAGTGATGCGACGAAACGCGATTTCGTTTTCGTTGAACTAGAACGAACCGTATCATGACGTACCGCAGTGTGTTTCAATTTTTTTGCTTCAGCGGAACCCTAAACAAGCGTGTAGGTCACTCACGGAACCCCATGCATTGAATCAAACACGACGGGCGAGGCGGTCGTCGACGGCCGCTTAGCCCCGCCACCAACCCAAAAAAATTTTCACGTGGACGCCCTCGGACAAATATACGCGTCTTATTTATTTTTTTAGCAGAATGTTTAAAAAATTGAATTAACAAAGTAAATAGCGAAACGATTTCGTAACCACAACCCTAATCAATAAGCCTATGTTCTTCTTTTCTTCTTCTTCATTTCCGACAATGCACTAATCCTCGTAGTTGAGTAGCCTAATGCCGTGTACAGAGGACCTACGTTATAAGATAGGTTTACAATGCAAATATGCCAAAATTACCAACAACAAAATTGATTTAATGCAGTAGATTTATGCAAAAATAGACGTGCAAAAGCGCAATTTTCTACGACTTTGTCTGGCGTGACTTCGCTCGTTAAGTTATTATTTTTTACTGACCAGCTAAGGAACCCTTGGCAGATGCTCGCGGAACTCTTGTGTTTCGCGGAACCCCGGTTGAAAATCACTGACGTACCAAAATTAAACTACCCAAAATATATCATTTATTTCAATTGCTCAGCAAACAAAAAACTCTGCAAATAAAAGTTTACAGCAGCAGAATTTACAGTGACTAGCAAAACGGCAGATTGAAAACAAGTTTAAAACAAATTTACACAAAAATTGAAAAACGTACATGATAACAGCAACAAAACATTTATGCTAAAAAATATTGCAGAAATTTAGTGAAAAGTCGATACTCGACATAAAACGCATAACACTGTGACGCATAACACTGCGACACAAATTTTTGCTTAAAAGCTTAAAAGCATTTTGCAACTTATTTAAGCTAATATCGTAAAATTTTACGCGGCTGATGTGTTTGTCAAAATCTTTAACTCTAAAATAACGCGTACAACATGCATAGCTCATCGCCGCTGTTTGTTTTTTTTGTTTAATTATCAATTAATCTAAATAGATCAATCGATAGAAGATTCGCGAGCAAAGAAGAAGAGACAGAAACATAGCAGAGCATACAACAATGCTACAAATGAAACTGTAAAACGCAATGGCCGAAAAATTGTAGAAAACGAGTATCCTTTAAAAAGTTTTTGTATTGTCTTTGTCTGCTAAAGTTCGTTTCTCAATTACTAGACGACGGCTGAGTGAAAAGTTACCGATCGCATATTTGTGTCAATCCGACAACCAAACATCACTTAGCTTGGTCAGCGAGTAGGCGATCCAAAAATCGACAGTCTAGCGGGCGTTTAGGCGATTGATTTAGACGGTCGTCCGATCGATCGTCTCAAATGGCAAGCTCTGGGGAGGGGCGTGTTTACCTGTGTTTGATACCAGGTAACCCTGTGTGTTCTTATCATGGCAGTTAACGCTCCGCAGATGTGTAAACTTTAAAACAGATCTCAGTAAAAACTTTGAAGTAACATATTTATCTTCAGAAACGCGCATTGACATGCGGGCAGGTAAACCATCTCGGTATGTAACCAGCCACCCAGGTCAACTCAGCCTTCCATCCCTCCGGGGTAGGTAAATCGAATACCAGCCTATCTGGCATTCTGGCTGGGGTTAAGGCGGGGCGCGTTCACCTATGTCGGGTGGCAGGTAACACTGTATGATCTCATACGGCGGGTGACGCTCCGTAGCTCTGAAATGGGTCTCTATGAAGAGCAATAGCATTTAATTTATTTTTAAATTTTGGTAACGATCCAGTCGTGGATCCATAGATCACTTTGTGCCACTCAATTCTGTGCCTCGAGTAGATAGATCTTAAAGATAAACTGACAATTTGCCGTGTTATCTTGTCAAATTATAAACGAATTTGTATTATTTTTTTGGAGAAGTGGCCATGATAAAAAAACAAAATTGTTAAACCTTGTGACAATTTAAACTATAATTTTAATGCTGTTTTCTGCATTCAGATTAAACCCCAGATCTATAAATTTTTGACACATTCTTTATTTTAATTATTATTCCTATAAAATGAAAATAAATCATGACTATTGTAGGCGTGTGTATGGGCTTTATGCCGAGTGCTTTCTATTTAATATCTTGAATCATTTTTTCTGCATCCAATGCCGCTTTATCGTAGGAAGAATGAGTTAATTTATGATTTGATGAGCGTTTCGTTGACAGAGCGACTCGTAGATAAAACTTCATTCGGCATGCGGCTATTCATCACTGCCAAGACGTAAGCTGCATGGAAAAAACAACAAAAGCCATGATATACGCCGCCCGTGTTTTCCGCGAACAGTTTTGCCACCGTAATCTCCCGCTACATAAAACGATTCCACAAACACACAGTTGCTGGATTTCTTGCATTATCCATCATTTTTATTGTGATATATTTGAGAAATTAGACCTAATTCAAAATAAATTTTACAAGCAGAACCAGACATTTTTGTCCGGTCTTCCGAGGGTCTCGGGCAAGAACGAATATGCTTAGCCCCTACATTCACAGGGCCTAAAAATTAAACAGCGATATGCTGAAAGAAAGTTGATCTTGTTATTGTAAAAACGCATTTTGCCGACTCTCAAGTTCAACCGGCGTTTACTGCAATTTCTCACATTCATCAGTTTTTCTCTGCAATTCTGCATGCTAAGCTCGGCATACATCTGAGGAATAGGCCCTACAGCCAGGAGTCGAGACCACCTCCTGCTGCTTGTCAAACATAAAACCTACCCATTAAATGTCAGTGCAAAAACGATCGTAATGTTGTGCAATAACCCTGAACTAAACCTATATACTGTAGTTGTACGAGAAAACCGTTACAGAATTACTATAAGGACAGCGGTGAAAAACGAAACAGCTTAAAGCACAAAATTCCACTACATTGATTTGTTTTAAACTTGGACAACAAAACAGTCTTAATTTTACAATTTCGGAACATGTCAATATGTAAATTTGTTGTAGAATTTTAATTTTTTGGCAAAATTGTTTTAGAACGTGCTTTAGATTTTCTGCAGTCTTTGGATTTGCGGAGAATTTTGTTGGACGACTTGTTCCACAGCAAATTCCCGACAAATCGAAGTACGTATAATTAAAGGCCAAGTCGCACGAAAAAAGATATTAGTTAAATATGTGTAGAATGTATACGCTGATCCAATGAAATGAAAACATCGCTTTGAAGTAATTTTCAGAGAAATAATTATGTTGTGCCAGCCGAACTCACCCGAACGTGCCACAATAACTGATGACGTTACGTTCAGGACGCTTTGTTAACACAATGACATTCGCATTGAAAACATAGCAAATCCGTCGGTTTTATTCAGAATAATGTCAATTTATAGTACAAATAATGACGCATAAGTGACATCAAAGATTACGTCATTGTTTATCTGCTTACTATTACAAGTGTGCATTTGTAAAATTAACGATGTGCTGGAATATTGTGGTTTTTATTGGGCTAACTATTGTTAAAAAAATTTGGCTTTTTGAGGCTATTTGGCCGTGAATGAAGCTGCATTTGACCTTAAAACAATAAAGCTAGTTAGCAACCCTCCTGTACGTAACGTCACATTTCCGATAATGGCCGAAGCTCTGAAAAGACAAAAGTGAGTATTTTAAACCTTATTTTTAGGGTATTAGGATGTATTAGCAACCAGAAAATTAATGAATATTGACAAATTAGCATTTGATCAATCCGATTAGCGCTTTATAACAGTTACGTAAAATGATGCGACTTGGACTTTAACAATAAAACCTGAATTTCACTACTTTGATTTATTGTGGTACAGCAAGCATTAAAAGCTGTGAAGCATATCGACAACGTTAAGGTGCTGCGCATTTGTTGTGTGCTTTTGATTCTTGTGGATTGTTGCACAGCTACTGCACGAAAAATCTACGACAAATAAAAGTAAGTGGAGATTGGGTAATATAATGGTCGACTGTTTTTACGAGAGAACGTTCATGTGGCTATAATATGAGCGCGGCAGCCTAGAAACCATGAGTGCTCGTGTGTATGTGTGTATGTAATGTTTGTATATCTTATGCGAGCGTCATGAAGCGGTGTACGGCTGCAATCTCGAGCGTACGTAAAATAAATGTTCCTATAATGACACGCTAATAACTCAATCTGCGCCCGTCCGTCCAGTGCTACGGTTACTGCTGCTGCTGCTGCTGCTGTAACATAGATGTAGGCTATGCCGCAGGAGCCGACTTTATGATACCTGCTGTGGGGGCGGCTTGGTCTAATGATTGGTCTCGGTCATCGAAGTTAACCAACGCTGGGCCGGTTAGTATTTGGATGGGTAACCGTCAGCAGAAGAGTAAACCATATAACCATATATGAACCAGCAACCGGGGTCAACTCAGCCTGGCCAGCCCTTCGTGGGTAGGCGGAATGAGTACCAGTGATAACTTGGGTGTAAAGTGAACAGGCACATCGCGTTATGGACTAGCCCGTATCCATGGTCTGGCAGTGAAAACTGGTATCTGACTCGGCTAAAGAAACGAAGATCAGCTCAGCCGTACGGGCGTAATGGCTCTTGAATGATGTTCATTTTTACTGTGCGGGCAAGCTTTCTTCTCATCGTTCCCCACTTTTTTGTTTTTTTATACATCTTTCTCTGTTTTTCACCTCCATGCACGGTCCGTCTTCCTCTGATTCTTCCTTCTTGGGGACTTCATCTCTTAAATCCAGCTAAAAGGTCTGGACAACGCTATAAGTTTCCCCGGCAGGTTTCGAAAAAGCTGGGCTGCAGTTTCCGACGAATCTCGACTCTCGAGCGTAACACGTCACTATATTCGTAACAGTCACGTTTTTGCAATAATTACCTCCGCCAAGGAGGTTTTTTGCCGGTTTTTGTTTGTCTGTCTGTTTGTCTGTTAGCAAGATAACTCAAAAAGTTATGGACGGATCTTTCTGAAATTTTGAGGGTATGTAGGGCATGGCATAAGCTACCAGTGGTTTAATTTTGGGCGTGATCCGGCAGGAATCCTGGATTCTGGACTACTTTGAAATTTTCGTTACCATTGCGTTAAAGAGGGCATAAGGGAACCGCTGGCAAAGCGAAGATGGTGACACCACCTGGCGAATAGCTTTGCCTTGGCGGAGGTACCTGCGGGCTACGACTGCTTTTCTAGTTACGAGCTGTGACGACAACCAATCGGTGGGGTGGTGCCTTTGTACTTGGGAGCAGGGGTGATCGCGTTCGTCTTGCCCCACGGATTCGGTCGGTGCCCAGATGCTGTAATGTAATCTAGTAATGTGTACAAGCGTCACGGCCGGGCGACGGGAACGCGCGGAGAATTTCAGGTCCAGGTAGAGAGAAGATGCCGAGGGAGAGAGAGAGTTATAGACTGCGATCTCACATTACAAGCACGCTTCCATGCATACACACCGCGGCATCGTATCATACCGACAATTCGGCGCCTCGCCTGACCAGTTACTTTAGTCATCTGTACTGATACACCGACTTCTAGGAAGATAGGGTGGCGCAAAGTAAAGTGAAACTAATTGCTGTTGAACCTTTATACTCATGATCACACACATTATGCAAAAAGCTAACGTAACACATGCACTCATAAAGTATTCAACATGACAACACTTTGTCGCAACAATCGATCGCGGCTATACTCGTCTCCAGAACTGTCCGATTACGCGATCTACGTAAAGCGTGCGCGCTTTTTTCATGCGTCAACATGTGGATACTAGTGCATAAAAATCCGTGAATCGGTCCTAGGCACGATTATGCTTTTACACACTGTCTGTCTCGCCCTCTGTCTGTCCGTCTGTCTGTGTCACACATATGTGCACCGGGTGCTAAAATCTCATCGGTCAGAACGGACTGTACACAGGCAAATTGTTCCAAGGCCTCCCTCAAAAGATGAAAATTTTCAAATTCTCAAGTTTGCACCAAGCCCCCCCCCCAAAAACGCATTCAAATCGAATAGATCATTTTTCGTGTGATATCTGCATTTTGTTTTATACAATGCAATACATTACAATACAATAAATTTCCGTAGCACAAAGGCATAAAAAGCGTAGCGTAAAAATTAGTAAAGTAGGTACAAACAATAAGTTGTTTTAAACAGCGTTTAAATCAGTCTATAAAGAGAGACGGGTCTTTCAGATAGTCAGGCAATATTTTCCAGATACTAAACTCGGACGCTGAAAAAATGGGCATTAGGCAAACCAATAATCAGTTGTAAATTGTTAATTTTTGACAAAAATAATGGAAATAAAAAATTACTAGGATGATGTAGGCCTAAAGTGAGCATAACGACGGGCCAAAAGAACAACATGCCGAATAATTCAAGCCAGTGTGTGGGAGCAGAGGTTCGTAAGTCGTTAATGAATATAACAGCGTTCTGGGCCTGCAAGACGCATCTAGTTGTAGCATTTAAATCTTCCCGCAGGCTGATTTCCTGGTTGGGTTGGGCCTGCCGCCCCCCTCCGTGGGCTACAGGCGCTGTGTCGCATAGGCCTACACGTCAGATATCGATGGTTCAAACTAGATATGTGCATGGAAATGGAGTTTTCTATAGAAATAGGAAATAAACAACATTGCCATAAATTGAAAATTTTATTTTATTTTATCATTTGCAGACAAACAACACATCACTAATATGCACGACTAGTTATTTACATGTAAGACTGCATGCAGCCTATTGTCACAATAGTTTCTGTGCATACTTAATGGAAATATCAAAAAGTAGGCCCATAGGGTTAAGATGTTTATTATTCAATGCGGATAATGCGGATGTTAACCCAATTTACAGTTAGACAAAGCTTCTAACATTAATGTGTGTTGACTTAAACTGCCGTATTTTTGCACGTTTTAATTTAAGTGACATGACTCTACCTTGAGTAACATTATTTGTTTGTCTGTTGAATGCTTGATTTTAAAATTTTTTATATCGTTACGAGTTAAGTAGATATTATTCTTTGAAATAAATTCACAAAAAAACAGTGCGCAAATGAAAATAAGTTTCACAGTACGCGAATTTCGAAATTGGAACAACTTAGTGGAAACGAAAGATATTGGAAATAGCAACAAGAATGCCCAGCTGTCGCTAGATAGACGCGCTACAGCTTATACGTAGTTCCTGTTGCAGTAGGCCTACTGACCTTCAAGGTCATTTAAGGTGGATGATTTTTATCTCATCTAAAAAGACATATGCTTCTTTTTATTAGTGATTAATAATAACCTTGGCCTTGTATTTCACTGTTTTGAGATATTGCCAGTTTTTCGTTAAAAACGCACATTTTTCTTTCTCTTCCATTTAACCCCAAATTTGAAAATGTTTCTCTTAAACTGCATTTCCTAAATTTTGTACGCAGCTAATTATTTGTGTAAAAAGTTTTCTCTTAACACCTATTCGAAAGCCACAATACATCCGTTACATACAGACAAACAAACAGACAGGCAACGGACAAACGACAGACATGCACCTACAGCATAGCTGTAGCGCGTCAAAAAACATTTCCGGGCATCGCTACTTAAGACGGAAAATGGAAGGAACGGTGTTTAGCGAGAGCGTGCGATCGCGTTGCTCAAAAACACTTGCTCTGGATAAGAGACGATCGCTAACATGCATCATATGAGATACGTGGAGCGATACTGCGATGTCCGTTAGTGCTGGGTCAACAACTAATTATTGGTAAAATGAAACCGAAATCGAATATGCCTATGCGACTGCATATAGCAAAACCTTAATCATACGCGAATTTAGGAAAGGGCCAAAAGGGCCATGGCCCCCTAAGATGCCAGAGCCGCCTTTTTTGCCTAGCATATGGAGTGCATTTCTGCAGTAAAACTAATAAAATTTATACTCAATGTATCAAATAATGCATTTTTGGGGGTTTTCATGCCTAAAAACCGTTTGCTTCCGGGGCTGCGCTCCGGCGACAGGCTTCTCCCCAAGAAGTCCACCTTTGTTTTCGGCTTTCGGCTTCAATTGTTGGCCCTTGGGGGCTATAGTTCACCTTTTGTGACTCCAATTTCTGGCTATGCCTACGTAAGAGTAAGTAACAATAAACAATAAATAACGCCAGGGGAGTTTAAACCATATAAACCTAATTGAAGTAAACGCTACAAGAAAAACCAAGAAAGGTTTTTTTGGAAAATTAGGGGAGAGTTGAATATTATTATTATTTTGCATTTTACATAATATTCACGATATCTTGCAACCAAAAGAGTTCTGTGACGCTTAGAATGCACCAAATTAGTTTTTCGCCGGGGCTTTGCCCCGGACCCCACTGGGGAGCTCACGACGCTCCCCCAGAGTCCCTAGTCGGCTGGGGAGAGGGATACTTTTTCCCCATTTCCCTCCTCGTCGACGCCTGCGGCGCCTCACCTTGAGTTTGGGGGATTGCTCCAAGGACTTAGGAGGATAGACGCCCTTGAATAACGCTTTTTATCGCATGCAAGTCAATCTCCATGGCAGTCTTTGTAAATTACTGCTGTATTTCTATACTGTTATGTTCATAGAAAAAAACGAAATTTAGCACACAGTCCACGAAAATACGCCATTTTGACTGGCACTGTCCCCTCTCCAAACCCCTTCCCCTGTGGGAAGGGGGACACCCTCTCCCCACATCCCCCTTTTTTGGCGCCTTCGGCGCCTCGACTCGGCTCGCGCCTTCGGCGCTCGACCTTGGCCCCCCTCCAACTTTAACTCCTGGATCCGCCTATGGTCTTAATCCCACTACTACACACGTGCATTACTTTGGCCCTAAAATTTGGCATTAAGCAGCATTGCTGTGAACCATTCTGCGAACATATAATTTTGGGGAAGTAATATTTTATAGCTTAAACCGCGCTTAGAAGGACACTTATAGGCCTAGGCTATAGTTAACGTAATTATGACGTCATAGCCAGAAATCGCTTTTGCTATCGTCATCATCATCATCGTCAGCAGCAGCAGCAGTATATAGAGAGTACATATACAAGTATTATATCTAGGTCTTATCTGATCAAGAGTGGTAATTGTCATTATCGTTCTGAGATGGAGTCGGCGGAAAATGATATGTTGCTTCCCTCTGTGCCGCCGTCGGACAAAGGAAGCTTCAGTTTGATCGTCCAGCGCAAAACGGCTGCTCCGATCAGCAACAGATACGGTTGTACGTTCTTCGCAACAACTTATGTCTGTCCGAATATTTCCGCTCAAACTGTGCTGTGTCCCATTTATCGTTGAGTTGTTGTACAACTGCTGTACAACTGTACAACAGTGCAACTGTATAGCTGTACAAAACGTCCAGAACAAATCTAAGCAGTGGATTTTGCGGTTTAGGCTACTTGCGCCGAACATGGATCGTGTTTTTTTAAGCTCAGAACAGACCTATCATCAACGTCGTCATCATCATCAAAGAGATAGGACTTTACGTTCTGTGCAGTCACTGCAGTGCAGCACACTGTGGGACGGCGGGTACAGTTTCACAAGTCATAAAGTCACCAAAAGCCAGAAACAAACTGCGTTTACAAAAATAGTTGGCTAGAAATATCGCAACAAAGAAGACCGTGAAAAGGGTGGATGGAAGATATGGCACAGTGGTCAACAGACCATTGCCGTAAGCAATCGAGAAAGCAAGGGACAAAAAACGTCCGGAGAAAGGTGGTCCGCACTGCCGTCGAATCTGCCTCGGAGCGGCGGATCACCTATTCCCAAAACCGACGAAGAAAAAATAGTCACGAAAAACTCGTAATGATTTTATGCTATATTCTACTGCTATTTTCCGTTATAGTAAATTTTGTTCGAGTCGCGGTTGCAGTCTGTCAGCTGATTTCATTTAAGCATTTCAGTGACTGATTGATTAATAAATGTTTAGTGATGCATGGATTCTATTAATTTGTATTTGCAGCTCCGGGTCCCGGCGCTTACATCCATTACACGCTGACTGGCTATTACGGCCATGATCCGAGCAAGTTCCGGGAACCAGCTTACACCATCAGACCGATTACATTCCTCAACAGATGTGAGTTGAGTACCATTACACCATCTTAATAGGCCTACCGTCTTAAGCAACGTTTCCATTCAACGCAGGCACGCTGCCGCACGCAACGTACGCAATCACGACCACAGTTATTGACGTTTTTGGCCGACCGTTAGATTGAGCCTGTCTTTCTGTCTGTAACGCATGTATTGCAGCTAAACAGTACGTCGTAGGTGGTCGGCGACGGTGTCGTTGGATAGAGCGATGACGAGTACCTATAGGCTGTCAATAGTAATCACGTTTTTGTCTGCTGCGGTTTAGCCGCAATTTTGAATGCAAAGTTGCTGCCTGCAGCCAATTTTTACGTGTGCAGAATGATCGTATCGTATCTTTAATTAGCGTTGATTGTAGCGTTTGATATAGCAGCGTCACTATAGCATATATGGGAAGAAATCGCTTTGTTCTCGCGACTGGAAGTCAGACGCTGGCCTTCGAATATAAATGATACGGTCGGCCCACTCTAGCGACAGCTGATCGAGCTTCTTGTTTATAGAACGTCTGACAATAGTGGACACCAAAGCTCTTAAGTAAAAAATAGGCCTTAAATATTTTCAAAAATATAAAATAAATCGCGAAATGCAGTATAAACTATTCTACGTAATATCCACACGCCACATTGAATAAGAATGTTCTCAGATGTGTCTTGAAAGTCGAGAGTGTGACGACCGCGACACAACACAAAAACAGTCCGAACATTTCCTTTATCAATGAACTGGCTGACCTCCTTGGACCCATGTTTGTTACCTCTAAACTCTTTGCTGACGATTTAAAAGTTTACGCTGAGGTGCTAACAACCGTCGATACAGACTGTTTCCAGCTTGCCCTCGATCGCATTGCAGCATGGTGCAGCGACTGGCAATTACAGATCGCTATTAAGAAGTGTTGTTTACTACGTATAGGCCCTATACCCACTGGCATTGATCTATACATTAACGGTAGTCAGTTGCCAGAAGTCTCTACTGCCAAAGACCTTGGCATCACCTTTGACAGTCATTTGTCTTTCACTACGCATATTAGTTCTATTACGTGTACCGCCAATCAGCGTGTTAATTTGCTATTTCGTTTTTTTCTTACTCGTAACCGATCTGTGTTGGTTAAAGCTTATGTTACTTATGTCAGGCCTATTTTGGAATATAATTCAGTAGTCTGGTCTCCCTATAAAATTGGTGATGTCTCCTGTATTGAAAAAGTCCAGAAGTCATTTACCAAGCGCCTTCCTGGCCTAAATAATTTAACTTATCGTGAACGACTTGTTATAACTAAGCTTGATTCTCTCGAACTAAGACGACTTCGTGTTGATCTCATAATGTGTTATAAAATAGTCTTTAGATTAATTAATGTGGACTTCTGTGCGTTTTTTCGTTTTGCACTCTCTTGCAATACTCGTGGCCATAGTTATAAATTGTTTGCTGAGCAGTCTACCCATACTGTACGCTATCATTCTTTTGCTAGGCGTGTTGTTGGACCCTGGAATAGACTCCCGGCCTATGTTGATTTTTCCTCTCTCGTTAGGTTCAATGCTTTTCTCAATCGTACTGATTTGTCTAATTTTCTGTTATATTGTGTTGATTACGGTAGATGTTAGTGTTCCTTCTGGAGCCTTTCTATCCTTGGCTGGCATTTTGTTGTTTTTATTTGTGTTGCTGGTGTTGTCAATGTCAGTGCTGAAATAAATAAATAAATAAATAAATAAATCATTGCAATAGTTGCAGCAACGATGCAGCAAGAGTTGCTCTGATTGACATCAAACACCCCTCATCAAAAACGCTATACGTTAAGCTGTTAGAATACTCTTATAGTTAAGGTTATGTGTGTCTGTGATATGCTATAGCCCAGTAACTGTTTTACATATTTTTGTTTTGTTATCTACCACACTGTGTTAGTGAATAAAGATTATCAAAAGCTCGCTTTGTCCATAATGAACGAACATATACGAAAAAACTGCAAAATTAAAAAAAACTAATTTCGAATTAGCTGCTGCAGCTATACGAGCCTATGCAGCAATGCATGCAGAGACTCATCACTGATTTGACGGCCGTTGTCGATGATGATGCTGTTGACACAAAAAACTGACATTGAATATCGATTGTGATTTCAGACTCGCGTTCGGCTTTCAGTCCGTCCAGCACCCAGGCGTATTTGAAAAAAACTTTCGCCTATCTCTTTTGAGCTGTCTTCAAAAACTTCTTAACTGTTCGCTTTTTAATGCCGCAGCATTTGTAGATCGAATGACCGGTTGTGTGGTCGTTGACTTGAAAAAGTAAACGCGACGAGTTATACTTTGCAATTGGCTCAAATTATCGCACGACTGTATACAAGTTGCAACCATGGCTACATACAGCTTGCTGCAACTGTTGCTTCAACTGATGCGGCGATGATTGCTTTGCGTTAAACAGAACTGAGTCTGAGTCGCGTTGTATCCCACGCCCGCCATCCTCCGTATACCAAATCGCAAATGCAACGCATATATAATGAGAAATCTGTTTTACAAGTGCAATACGTTAGACTTATTGCTGAAATAGTGTCATTAGTCTTCGTCAGCAGCTAATATTTTCATCTCAGCGATATCCATGCGAGTCGGCCGGCACACTCAAATATCTCATACAAATGAAGCTCACACTCACAACTGACACAGATCGTGTCACCATTCATCTTACGAAACAGCAGAAATCTGGTGCACCGACGCGGAATAAATGCTTGCAGCGCTCGATTATAGGCGTGATTTGCTATCATAGCGACGACGACACGCTGTTACAGCAGGCGAGACGGCGGATCAGCCGTCGACGTGTGCGGGCGGAGCGACAACTTCGACTTTACGTCAGCTGCAGGTAATTAAGACGAATCGCAAAGACGACGACGACGTCGACGACTTGTGCGGCGCCGAGCAATCTGTCGCACATCGATCTGCCAAGCAACCAAACGACGCGACGCGACGACGACGCGACGAGATGAAGATTATGACGATTATGACAACGACGACGTCAGTGCAGCCTTTCACTCGTCGATCGGCGTCAATCGCCTCGCTGCTGCACGCATCCATTATGCATGTCCTTCTGATGACCGCTGCCGTGCTTCAGGTGAAATGTTGCCGCGAACCGGCAAAATTTGTCAAATAGACGACACGGACTTCAGACGACCGAACTGGACAACTGAACACGAATAGATGTGATACGCAAAAGTTGAAGGTAAAGAAGCACGTCTGATAATCGTCCAGCATGTCAAAAGTGATACTTGCGTTTTCACTGATCAAAATCTGTGTGTGTTATTTTTTAAACAACTTTAACATTGCACTGAGCAGTACTGCATCACTATATACACATCACACATCACCAGACACGTGGTACATTACAGTATCTAAAGGCGAAAAAAACTCACCGAAAATTGCTGAACCACTTGATGAGCTGAGCGGTATTGTTCTTGTTGAATCTAACGTCGGGAAAGTAAATCTTCAACACCGCCGAGCTCGGATATCGAACGTAGAAAAACATCAGCTTCGCCTTGCGCAGATGCATCGGTGTCAGAGTGCTCGTCTGGTGACGCTCTCAGTTAAGGACATTGTACATTATTACATTTAATTACAATAAAAAACAATCAGCACAACAATTAAAAGCAACGAAATAATTAAACAAAACAACAAAATAACAAACAAAAATATACATAATCTGACGAACAGTCTCGGTGGCCGTCA